>ERZ795051.2619-NODE-2619-length-19761-cov-9.970161_pt1 | contig 19761 bp, 14 predicted proteins | sample MGYA00375135_ERZ795051 | MGnify/ENA primary metagenome ERZ795051 (study PRJEB30180, sample SAMN05720222) | activated sludge metagenome | isolation source: Anaerobic digester | place: Japan | collected 2015-05-26 ... | reverse complement strand
TGGCGCGAATGAAGCCGACCGCGGTTCTGGTGAACACGGCTCGCGGGCCGATCATCGATGAGGCGGCGCTGGTCGACGCGCTGCGCAGCGGCCGCATTGCGGCGGCCGGACTCGATGTATACGAGAATGAGCCGCGGCTGACGCCCGGATTGAGCGAGCTGTCCAACGTTGTCCTGCTTCCGCATTTGGGCAGTGCGACCACTACTACACGGCAGCGGATGTCACAAATGACGGCCGAGAATGCGATCGCGGTCTTGAGCGGGCGCGAGCCGCCGAATCCGGTAAACTAAAGCCGCAGTGAAACGGCGGGTCTGCCGACCCGGCCGTTAGTGACATGTTAAATCCGCGGACTGGTCTACGGGCGTCTGTGGACCCGGTCATGGTGCGGCTTTGAAAGGGCACATTCATTACGAAGCGGCGTTTGAGGACTATTTGCAGGTACAGCAGATTCCCTACGTCGCCGTGGATGAAGCCAAGAAAGCCACATTTCGCGACGCGAAGCTCAAGAGTTTTGACTTCATCGTGTACTCGCGCGGCGACCACAACTGGCTGGTTGATATCAAGGGCCGCCGCTGGGTGCGCCGCCGCCCCGGCAGCAGGCCGGCCTGGGAAAACTGGGTGACGCAGGCGGACCTGGAAGGCCTGCGGCAATGGCAGGAAGTATTCGGGCCGGGCTTCGGCGGATTGCTGGTATTCGCATATTGGCTGGAGCCGGGCAGCGAACCTCCGCCGGAAGTGGTGCACACATTTCGCGCGCAGCGCTACGTCTTCGCCGGCGTGCCGCTGGAGAATTACGAAGAACACGCGCGCTTGCGTTCGCCGAAATGGGGCACGGTGAGCGTGCCGAGGCGCGCGTTTGCTCAGTTCGTACGCCCAATCCGCGACTGGCTGTAGAGCATGCCCGGCAACGGGGCACCGTGCCCGAGCAAAGCGTGTCATGCCAAAGGTTGGGTGCCATGCCAAGCGACGCGTGCCATGCCCAAGCGTTGGGTCCATGCCCAAGCCGCGTAGCGGCGCGGGCATGCCCCCGCGGCAGCGGCGCCAGATACGGAAGCGATTGGCACCGGCATGCCCGCGCTTACAGCTCGGGCATGGCACCCTCGAACGCCCACCCTCGCTACCCCAAATGCCTCCCTTGCCGGCGTCTCCCGCTTCGGCCGCAATCCGCGTACAATCGGCCGCGAATCGGCTGAGCGGCAGGGCCGGAGCCTGGGTGAGCGCTTCCGGCCGCGGATATGGCAGACGGGAGTTATGGACGGCAGCGGTACAAGCAAGGAAGTCCCCCCCAAGCAGGATTCAATCTCCGCCTGGCAGGACTGGCGCATGCAGCGCTTTCCGCAACTCATGCGGCGGCGGGTCGAGGACATCCTGCTGGTCTCCAGCGCCTATGACGCATTCAGCCTGCAGGAGGACGGCCTGCTCACCGAGGCCCTGCACGCCGACTTCACCGATCTGGGCCTGACCCATGTGCCGAACATCACCCGCGTCTCGACCGCCGAGGCCGCGTTGGCCGCAATCCGCGAGCAGCATTTCGACTTCATCATCACCATGCTGCGCGTCGGCGACATGGACGTGTTCAGCTTCAGCCGGGCCGTGCGGCAGTTCGCGCCCGACCTGCCCATCGTGCTGCTTGTCTCCAGCAACTGGGAGCTGACGCGCGTCAGCCAGCAGCGCGACAAGCTGGACGTGGACGACATTTACATCTGGCACGGCGACACGAAGATCTTCGTGGCCATCATCAAGTGCCTCGAAGACCGCTGGAACGTGGAGCACGACACGCGCCTGGCGCGCGTCGGCACGATCATTCTGGTGGAGGACTCGATCCGCTTTCGCTCGTCCCTGCTGCCCATCATGTACACCGAGCTGGTCAAGCAGACGCGCTCCGTCATGGCCGACGGCATCAACCGCATGCACCGGCTGCTGCGCACGCGGGCCCGGCCCAAAATCCTGGTGGCCGAGACGTTCGAAAAGGGCATGGAGTACTACACCCGCTACCATCGCTACCTGTTCGGCGTCATCGCCGACGTGAGTTTCCCGCGCGGCGGAAAGATCGATCCGCAGGCCGGAATCGACTTCATCCGCCAAGTGACGGCCGACTACCCCGACATGCCGGCGTTGCTGCAATCTTCGGATCTGGCCAACCGGGCCGTGGCCGAATCCATCGGGGCCAAGTTCCTGCACAAGCGTTCCGCCACGCTGCTGGAAGACGTGCGCGAGTTCATGCTCGAGAACTTCGGGTTCGGCGATTTCGTCTTTCGTATGCCCAATGGGGAGGAGGTCGGTCGGGCGTTCGATCTGCGCTCCCTGCCGCAGGTGCTGGCGCGCGTGCCGGCCGAGGCGATCGAGTTTCACGCGCGGCGCAACCATTTCTCCAACTGGCTGCGGGCCCGCACCGAGTACGAGCTGGCGCAACGTTTGCGGCCGCGAAAGGTCTCCGAGTTCGGCGACGTCGAGGCTTTGCGGCAGTACCTGATCCGCGAGTGCAATGATGCGCTGCGTGCCAACCGGCGCGGCATGATCGAGGACTTTTCGCGGGAGCGTTTCGACGCCGGCAGCCGTTTCGCCCGTATCGGCGGCGGCTCGCTGGGCGGCAAGGCGCGCGGGCTGGCGTTTGTGGATGCTTTGTTGACGGGCACGGACCTGAAGCGCGAATTCCCGGGCATCAGCATCCAGGTGCCGCGTTCCGTGGTCATCGGCACGGACGTCTTCGACGAATTCCTCGAAGCCAATCGGCTGCGCATGATGGCCCTGCGGACCAACGACGACGAATGGCTCACGTGGGCCTTCCTGACGGCCAAGCTGCCGGAAGAGGTGGTGCGCGACTTGCGGGCTTTCCTCGAATCGGTCAAAGGGCCGATCGCGGTGCGCTCGTCCAGTTTGCTCGAGGATTCGCAGTACCACCCGTTCGCGGGAATCTACGAAACGCACATGATCCCCAATAACAGCGCCGATGGCCGCGTGCGCCTGGCACAACTGTGCGACGCGATCAAGCTGGTCTACGCCAGCACGTTTGCCACCTCGGCCCGCCGCTATCTGAGCATGACGCCGCACCGCATCGAGGAAGAGAAAATGGCGGTCGTGCTGGAGCCGGTGGTGGGGGCGCGGCACGGCGAGTACTTCTATCCCAACTTTGCGGGGGTGGCCCGCTCATACAACTATTACCCGTTCGGTGAGATGCGGCCCGAAGAGGGCATCGCCCTGGTAGCGCTCGGGCTGGGCAAGACGGTGGTGGACGGCGAAGCCGCGCTGCGTTTTTCCCCGGCCCACCCGCAGGTCCAGCCGCAGCTCGCGCTGGGCGAGGAATTTCTCAAGCAGTCGCAGCGCACCTTCTACGCCATCGACTTGATGCACCCGGACGGCGCGGTCGACCGCGAGCGGCTGCGCGGTTTGGTCAAACTGGATATCGACCAGGCTCAACTTCACGGCACACTGGCCCCGCTGGCGTCCGTGTGGAGCCGCGAGAATCAGGCTTTCTATGACGGCCTGTATAGTCCCGGCATCCCGGTCGTGACTTTCGCCCAGATCCTCAAGTCCGACGTGTTCCCGTTGGCGGCGATTCTGCGGCGGCTGCTGCGGATCGGGCAGGCGGGCATGAATCGCGCGGTGGAGATCGAGTTCGCGGTGAATCTGGACGCCAACCCCAAGGAACTGGCGGTGCTGCAACTGCGACCGTGCATGGGCAGCGACGGCGAAATAGACCAGGTTGATCTGGGCGATCATACGGGCGACGAAGTGCTTTGCCACAGCCCGCGGGCGCTGGGCAACGGCGTAATCGACTCGGTGCACGACATCGTTTATGTCAAACCGCACGCCTTTGACGCCCGGCGGACGGCCGAGATCGCCGGCGAACTGGCCGGGCTGAACCAGGCGCTGCTGGCCGCGAACCGGTCTTGCATGTTGATCGGTCCGGGGCGTTGGGGCTCCTCGAGGCCGGCGTTGGGCATTCCGGTGAACTGGGGCGACATATCCGCGGCCCGCATCATCGTTGAGACCACGCTGGACAACTTCCTGGTCGAACCTTCGCAGGGCAGCCATTTCTTCCAGAACCTGGTCTCGTTCGGGATCGCTTACTTGACGGTCGAGCCGCATGCGAAGCAAGGGTCAATCGATTGGAATTGGTTGGAAAGCCAGCCGGCCGAGCGCGAAACGCCGTTCCTGCGGCACATCCGCCTGCCGCAGCCGATGGAGGCGCGCATCGACGGGCGAAGTTCACGGGCGGTGGTGCTGAAGCGCACGCGGCGCGTGGCGCTGGAATGAACTAGCGGAGCCTCGGGTACGGGTGCTTACAACGGCCGGAGAACCGCCGCGCCGGAAAGGAACGCGATGCAACGCAGGTTGATGGGAATTAATGAGTTTGCCGCCATCGGTTTGTTGTTCGCGATTTGGGTAGGTGCACAGTTCTCGGCTGCGGCGCAGACCCCAGCCGGCGTGCCGTCCGGTGACCGGCCCGCGGAACCGCAGGCTCAAACGGCGCCGGTATCTGATCGGAGCGCCGACATTTTCGACTCGGCCGCGGACGCCAAAGCCCAAATTGCCACGGCCCTCGAAGCGGCGCAGCGCGAACACCAGCGCGTTTTGTTGCTTTTGGGCGGAAACTGGTGCACCTGGTGTCACCGGCTGCACACGTTATTCAAGGAAAACAAGGATGTCGCGCGCCTGCTGAAATCCGAATATCAGCTCGTGCCGGTCGACGTCGGCCGGTTTGACAAGAATACCGACATTGTCTCCGGCTATGGGCTGGAGCTGAAAAAGACCGGCGTGCCGTTCCTGGTCGTACTCGACTCAGACGGCAAGGTGCTCGCCAAACAAGAGACCGGCAGCCTCGAGAAGGGCCAGGCCCACGATCCGGATAAAGTGCTGGCGTTCCTGACGAAATGGAAGGCCGAGCCGCGCGACGCGGAAACGGTGGTTACGCAAGCGCTGGTGCGGGCGGCGGCCGAGCACAAGTCTATCCTGCTCCGCCTCGAGGCTCCCTGGTGCGTCTGGTGCCGCCGGCTGGAGGCGTTTCTGTCGCGGCCGGAGATCGAGCCGCTGATCGGGCGCGATTTCGTGGATCTGAAAATCGACATGGAGCGCATGACGCACGCCAAGGAAGTTGCGGCCCGTTTCTGCGAGAAGGATGCGCCCGGCATGCCTTGGTTGGCCGTGCTGGATGCGGAGGGCAAGGTGGTTGTGACGTCCGACGGTCCGGACGGCAATATCGGCTGCCCGGTCGCGCCCGGCGAGATCAGCCATTTCATGGAGATGCTGCGCAAAGGTGCGAAGAAGCTCTCTGCGGGCGATCTGCAGAAAATCGAGGATTTGCTGAAGGAAGCCGCCGCGAAATTCAAACCCGCCGCGAGTACTCAGCCGTGAAGCCGAATCCCGGGCTCTTTATGCGGGAGCTGGGGGCGGGCTGCGCGGAATTGCGCTAATTATCAACTCGCAAACGGTTCTTGACGGTGCTCACGGGGGGAGAGGAATACAGAGCCAAGGCCTGTTTGACGCAGTTACCGGACGGGCGGGCGTAGCCTCTGAGCTGCCGGCCCAATCAGCACGCCCGGCAGGCAACCGATAAATCTTGTTAGTAGCCGCGCGCCGGCAGAGCACTGATAAAACCCGAAGCGCTAGCGAGGCCCGGGCATCTGAGCATCGGAGCCCGAAGCGCAACCGCGGCCACAACATCGGCGAACCAAATGAAAATCGGTATCGACGCTCGAACCATCTTCTCTCCCCAGCCGCGCGGCACAGGTCGCAACCTCTTCGACGCTTATCGCTTGATACCTGCGTTGCGCCCCGACTGGACGTTTCACCTGTACCATCAGCGGCCGGCGGCGGCCTGCCCGCTGGTGTGCGGCGCGGCTGAAGCAGATCGACCTGAAGAATCTGCCTGGCCGGCAAATGTTGCGTTAAGGCGCATAGATATTCCGGGCGACCGGCTGAATCTATGGTTTCAGTTGCGTTTACCGGTTGCTGCCTGGCGCGACCGGCTTGATTTGCTGCACCTTCCTGCCAATGCGGCCCCGGCGTGGTGTCCGGTTCCTACGGTGGTCACGGTCCACGACTTGGTTCCACTCAAGATTGCGGACGAACTGCCGCCCCCCGCGCGCGAGCGCTTTCGGCGCGGGGTCTTACGAGCGGCTCGGACGGCACGACACATCATCACGCCCTCGGCCACGACGCGCGACGAACTGTGCGGAGAGTTTGGTGTGTGCGCCGATCGAGTGACAGTCATTCCCTGGGCGGCGGACCGTCTCATTGCCGGCATGAGCGATGCGACGTCGTCGAGCGCTTTCCATGCCGTTCGCCGTCGTTACCAGCTTCACCGCCCGTGGATGCTCAACTTCTCCGGCCCGACTCGCCGCAAGAATGCAGCCGGGTTACTCGCTGGGTTCGCCCAACTGCCGGCCGAGATTCGTGCCGTCTGCGACCTCGTCCTGGTGGGGTGCGCTACGTCTGAGTTTCAGGCCGAACTGGCCGCAATGGCGCAGACGCTCGGGATTTCCGAGCATTGCCGCTTTCTGGCTTTTGTGCCGCACGCGGACCTGCCGTATTTGCTCGGCGGGGCGCGAGCTCTGCTCATGCCGAGTTTGGCCGAGGGGTTTGGGCTGCCGATTCTGGATGCTTTTGCCTGCGGAGTGCCCGTGCTGACCTCGGCGTGCAGCAGCATGCCCGAGGTGGCCGGCGACACCGCGCTGTACTGCGATCCGGTCTCGCCGGCCAGTATTGCGGCGGGGATGCTGCAAATTCTGCAGCGGCAGGTGGCCACGGCGCTGGTGGCGCGCGGGCGGCAGCGGGTGCAACAATTCACATGGGAGGCGACGGCGACGGCGATGTGCCAAGTTTATGAGCGCTGCCTGCTCGACACCGGGCGGCTGCAGGCGCCATACCCGCTTCCGGCGGGCCGGGATGAGCGCGGGCATGCCACGCAGGCCGCCGGCGCGGGCGCCGCTGGACGCCGCACGGCAACGGTTGCGCGGGGAGTCGCATGCCACTGACTGCGATCGCATTCTGGCTGGTGTACGTCAGTGGGCTGTGCGCGGCCGTTGTCTGTCCGGCTGTTGGCGTGGCGTTGTACATACTGGTGTACCACCTCCACCCGGAAGCGCAGTGGTGGGGCGAGAGTGTGGCCGCCTCGGGCATTCGCACGTCACTTACGGTTGCGGCCTTCACTGCACTCGGCACGCTGCTTCGCCGCCCGCGTTCTGCTGGGGGCGCTACGCAGTTTCCCGCGCCATACGTACTGATGCTGGCTCTGGTGGCGTACGCGTTGCTGACCGTGACCTGGGCGGATCTGACTTGGCCGGACACGCTCGCGACCGCGGAGAAGATCGTCAAGATAGCGATCTTCGTGTTCATTCTGATCCGCTGCGTGCGCAAGCCCGAGCACTATTGCCTGGCGCTACTGGCCTGGATCGTGGGGGTTGCGTTCCTGGGATATCAGGCCTGGGGCGGCGTCGGCGTTCGGATGAGCGGGCGCCTGGCGATCGGCGTGGGCGGGCCGGACTTCGCGGAGTCCAGTGACCTTTCCGTGCACATGGTCGCTTCACTGCCGCTCATCGGAGCCATGTTCTTCACTTTGCGCGCTTGGCTCGGCCGCGGCTTTGCGCTGCTGGCCGGGGCCCTGGCCGTGAACGCCGCCATCCTGACTCGCACGCGCAACGCGCTCTTCGGGTTGGCAGCCATCACGGTGGTGGCCGTCCTACAACTGCCAAAGCGGCAGCGCGTGAAGGGCTGCCTCGGCATTCTGGCCGGCTACCTGCTGGCTGCGCAACTGGCGGATCCTGGCTGGTGGGAACGCATGAAGACCATCTTGGATTACCAGCAGAATGCCTCCGCGATGCAGCGCATCACCTATTGGAAGGCCGCAATCGACATGGTTGCCCAAAACCCGGCGGGAATCGGTCTTGGGCAGTTTCAACTGCGCGTTCAGGATTACACGCCCGAGGACCGAAGTCGGCACAGCGCGCACAACACGCTGATGACGTGTCTGGCCGAACTCGGCATACCCGGCGCGTTTCTGTTCGTGGCCTTGGTGGTCATCTCATTGTGGCGTTTGAACAAACTGCGGCGCTGGAAAGACGTTCCCACTGAAGTGGTGGTACACTTGGGCCCGGGGTTGCCGCGCGTGCGCTTTCACCTCGGTTGGTATGCCATGGCGCTGCAAGCGGCTTTAGTTGGTTACCTGGCCTGCGGCATGTTTACCACCCGCCTCTGGGCCGAAGGATTCTGGATCCTGGTGGGACTGGCGTGCAGCCTGAACAACGTCGCACAAGAGTTGCGCGCCGCGGCGGGCCGTCCAGCGGAGGGTGCCCGGGCGTGTGACGGGCAAGGGCTGTCTCCGCAACCACTGCCGGGCGCCTGTTCTGCGACCTAACCGCGCACCGGCCGCGCGCCGGCCCCGGATCAACCCTCTTCGAGATCGGTGCCGATCATACAGAGGGTGCTATGACAGGCGTTCTCGAGCGATTTTCGGAGGCGGGTGAACCGCTGGGCTTTGTGCTTGAAGGTTGTTCCCGTGCCGCCGGAGTTTGACGCATGAGGATCGCGCTGCTCATCGAGACGCTGCAGGGCGGCGGAGCCGAAGCCGTTGTTCGCACTCTGGCCGCCGGCTTGGCGCAGCGCGGTCACGACACGTTCGTCTACTGCCTGAGGCAGGCCAGCGCGCCCTTGGAAGAACTGACTTCTCTCGGCGTCACGGTCCGTGAGGCCCGCACCCGCCGCCACGATCCCCTATTGCCGGCACGCTTGGCTTACTGGTTCAGCCAAGACGGCATCGAGCTGGCCAACAGCCACAACAGCGCGGCCACCGTGATGAGCTTGCCGGCGGCAAAGGGGCTTCGCATTTCGCTGGTGCAGACGCGGCATGGCGGGCTGCTCGGGCGGCCCACGCGCTTCGCCCACCTGGCGAATTTGGCCGGCTCTTTGCTCAGCGCAACGACCATTGTGGCCGAATCACAGCGCGACAGCCTCCCGCCGGGGCTGGCTCGCCGGGCCGTGTACATTGCCAACGGCTTGGAGCTCGAGTCCGTCGCCCCGCGCGAGGCGCGCCAGGCCCTGGAGCGGCTCTGCGGACGTGCTCTGGCGGGGCCCGTGGTGCTCAGCGTTGGCACCATATGCCCTGAGAAAGATCTATGTAACTTGCTGCGCGCCTTCGCGCTGCTGCGACTGGAGTTGTCGGGCGTCACGCTAGTACACGTTGGCGCGCCGCGCAACCCAGCCTATCACCGGCTTGTTCAGGCGCAGGCCCGGCGTCTGTCGCTCGATTCGCACGTCGTTTTCTGCGGAGACGTGGCCGAGCCGTGGAAGCTGATGGCCGGGGCGGACGTGTTCTGCCTCGCGAGCGCGACAGAGGCCATGCCGCTCGTGGTAATTGAAGCTATGAGCCAGAGCGTGCCGATTGTCGCCACGGCGGTCGGCGCTGTCGGCCGCCTCGATCAAGCCGCGCCCGGCGACGATGGTCCGCGGCAATACCTGATCTCTCATGGCGTCAGCGGGCTGCTGGCCCGCCCCGGAGAACCGCACGCTCTGGCGGCAGCGCTGCGACAGACCCTCTACGACCGCCGCGCGGCCGCGCGCCGCGCCCAGCGCGCGTTGGCCGACTATCGCAAGTTTTTCAGCTCCCGTCCGATGGTTTGCGCCTATGAGCAGCTTTACTTGAAGCTCTTGAAGCCCAAGCCGGCTGTTAGTCGTCCGAGAGCCGCCTCGGCCCAACGAACGAAGGTGCTGCTGGTCGGTCCCGCTCCGCACCAGATCGGCGGTATGACCAGCGTCATTGACGCGCTTATGGCCGGGCCGCTGGCGCGGCGTTATGCGTTTGAGCGCTACTGGCCGCGCGGCGCCGGCGGCGCGAACGCCACGGGGTGCCGGACGGCCCTGCACTGGGTGCGCTCGATTGCCCGGCACGCGGCCGCGTTGGCCGACCTCGCCCGCACGATTCGCCGAACGCGCAGCCAAATACTGCACGTCCATACGTGCAGCTTCTTCTCGTTCTACCGCAGCCTGCTCGACATTGGGCTCGGCAAACTCCTGGGCTGCCGCACGTGCCTCCACGTACACGGCGGACGCTTCGAGGAATTCTGTGCGGCGTCCGGCGCGGTGGCACGCTGGACCATCTGCCGCGGCTGCGAGCTGTGCGACGCGCTGATCGTGCTGGCACCCTACTGGGGCGCGCGACTGCGGCCCTTCATCGGACGGGCCCCCGTATACGCCGTTCCAAACGGCGTCGAGCTGCCAGCCAACGTAGCACCGCCCCAGGCGCGCACGCAGGGCGTCTGCCGCTTTCTCTTTCTCGGCGCCCTGCGCGCCACCAAGGGTTTGAACGAGCTGCTTGCAGCGGCCGCCCAGATGCGCGCGGCGGGAACGCCATTCGAACTGATCCTGGCCGGTCCGTCGGAACCGGACAACCAGGTGTGGCAGGAACGCGTTCGCGACTTGGGACTTGAAGCTTGTGTCCAATTCACCGGGCCGGTAAGCGGGCCGCGGAAGGCTGAATTGCTGGCCTCAGCCGATTGCCTCGTGCTTCCCAGCCACAAAGAAGGGCTTCCGATGGTGCTGCTTGAAGCCGGGGCCGCCGGTCTGCCGGTGATAGCCACCAGCGTCGGGGCAATTCCGGAGTTTCTCAGCCCGCGCCCCGGCGAGCCGGGCTTCTACGCGCGTGAAGAAATGATTGCTCCGATCGTGCCGCCCGGCGACGTGATTGCGCTGGTGCGTGAGATGACGCGCTTGGCACTCGAACCATCGCTGCGCCAGCGGATCGGCGGCAGGTTGCAGGCCCGCGTTCGCGAAGGCTACACCTCCGAGCACGTTGCGCAGCGCCTGAGCGCCATCTACGACCGCCTGCTCGGACTCACGTCCGGAACGCTGGCTGAAGCCACCCCGAGCCGCTCTGTGCCGACCGGCCGCAGACCGGCGCAAGTTAAGAGCGAAACGCAACTGCCCACCGGGCGGTCACGCTTCACGCAAACTCAGCCAACAAGTTCCGCGCCGGGACTTCAGGTGCAGAACCGATGAGCGCCTACGAGTGGCTGGTTCGCCAGGCCGTATTCCCGGCTCACGAGCGACTCCGCGGCCGGCCCACGCTGCGCGAGCTCGCGGCGTTGCGCCGGCTGGCCCGTTGCTCGCCGCAAGAGATAGAGGCCACCGAGCAGCAGCGCTTGCAGGACTTGCTCCAGTTCGCCGCGCGGGAGTTGCCCTTCTACGCCGAGCGCTTCGCACGCCACGGAGTCAATCCGTACGCCGCCGACGCGAAAGCCGAACTCGCTAAACTCCCCGTTCTGCACAAGCCCGAAGTACGCGCCAACGCCGACCGCATGACCTGGCCGGCCGTGCCCGGCGGCTTGGTGCCGTGCGTCAGCGGAGGAACGACCGGCGATACCCTGCACTTTTTCATTGATCGCCTGCGTGCGGCCCAGAGCATGGCCGCACGCCTCTTCATGCAGAGCCTCTTCGGCGTGCGCCCGGGCGACCGGCGCATGTGGGTGTGGGCGTCGCCGATCGAATTGAAGCGTTCGCGCTTCCGCCATTGGCGCGATCGATTGATAAACGAAATAGTGCTCGACGCGTTCGACATGTCGGCGGCCACGCTGGACGCATACGTGCGCCGCATGATCGAATACCAGCCGCGCGCCATTATCGGGTATACCAGCGCCGTGGCACTGCTGGCCCAGCATGCCGCCCGAACGTGCAGCCAGCGCGATTTCCGCGATCTGCGCCTGGTGGTGCTGACGGCCGACGAGGTTCAACCCGAGGAGCGCTCCGCGGCCCAGGCGGCGTTCGGATGCCCCGTCGCGAGTGAATACGGCAGCCGCGAGGTGGGGTTGATCGCCCACGATTGCCCGCATGGCCGGATGCACATAATCTCGCCGCATCTGTACGTCGAAATCACGCACGAAAACTCGCGCCTACCGGCGGGGCAACTCGGAGACGTCACGTGCACCAACCTGAACACGCGCGCCCAGCCCCTGATTCGCTACTCTCTCGGCGACCTGGGAGCGCTATCCGCGAGTGGTTGTCCGTGCGGCTTGCCGTTTCCGGTGATGGAAGTGACAGCCGCCCGCGTGTCCAGTTTCGTCGCCCTGCCCGGCGGAAAGCTCTGTAGTGGCCACATAATCCCGCACCTGGTGCGGTCCGATCCCTGCATAACGCACTTCAAGGTCTACCAGCACGCGCTGGACCTGTTCGAAGTGTTGCTGGTCGTCGATGAGACCTTCACGCCGGACGCGATCACACGTTTGCAGCATCGTTTTCGACAGTACTTCGGGGCGGCGGTACAGGTCCAGTGCCGGGTGGTCGAGCACATACCGCCCGATCCTTCCGGGAAGCGCCGCCAACTGATCTCGGCCGTCTCGCCGGAATACCGAACGTTCGAGTTGGTCGCCGCTCCGCAGCCCGATGGGCCAAGGAGTGCAGGCAAGCACCTCGTTGGTTTCGGCTCCTGAGACGCGCAAGATGCCGCTGCCAAGTGCGCGTGGAAGGCGCTCCCGCCCGCGGCTATCATCGCGGCCATGTCGGAAACGCGGAGCGTCGTTTCTTCCGCCAAGTTAATCGCCATCTGCACGCTGCTATCGCGCATCACGGGGCTGATCCGCGAGATGCTCCTGGCCCACAGTTTCGGACTGCGCTGGGTGCTGGACGCGTTTAATTACGGCTTCACGATCCCCAACCTGTTTCGCCGACTGCTGGGTGAAGGGGCCATGGCGGCCGTCTTCGTGCCGACGTTCACGCAGGTGCTGGAAAAGGAGGGGCGGCCGGCCGCCTGGCGTCTGCTGGCGCGGACGCTGGCCCTATTGAGCCTGGCGCTGGTCACAATCGTCATCCTGCTCGAAGCGGTCATCCTGGCCATCTGGTATCTCGCACCGGGCGGCGATCCGGGCGAACAGGCCTCGCGCCAGCTTCTGCTGTGGCTGACAGCGCTCATGCTGCCATTCATGCTGGCGATCTGCATCGTTGCGCTGTTCTCCGCCATCCTGAATTGCCTGGGCAGCTTCGTGCCGGCCGCGCTGGCGCCGGTCCTGCTCAACATCGGCATGATTGTGGCCATCGCGTGGCTGGGGCCGTGGCTGCGACCGGGGGACAAAGTGGGGCAGGCGACGGTTGTCGGCTGGATGGTGATCATCTCCGGATTCGTGCAGGTGGCCGTGCTGGTACCGGTGCTGCGCCGCTCCGGCGTGCGTCTGGGATGGAGCCTGCACTTCCGCGATCCGGCGGTAAAACGCATGCTGCGCCTGTTGGCGCCGGTGGCCTTGGGGCAGGGCGTGCTGGCGGTCGGCGTCTTCCTGGATGCACAGGTTTGCGTGCTGCTGACGCACAAGGCCGGAACACCAGAGACGATTTCCTGGCTGGGGGGAGCGGTCAGATACCCGCTTGAGGAAGGGGCCTGGTCAGCCATAACGGTTGCTCAGCGGCTTTATCAGTTTCCGCTGGGGGTGCTGGTGATTTCGCTGGGCACGGCGGCCATGCCCTCGTTCGCGCGACTGGCGGCGCGACAGGATTGGCGGGCGTGGTCGCTCGAGGTGCGCCAATCGTTGCGGCTCGCGATTTTCGAGGGCGTCCTGACGGGCACGATGATGTTCATGCTGGCCGCCCCGATCATTCGCCTGCTTTACCAATACGACCGCTTTTCTGCAGCCGATACGGCCCGCGCGAGTTGGGTGCTGACGTTCTTCGGGTTCGCGATGTGGTCGTTTTGCGCCCAACACATTGTCTTGCGCGGGTTCTACAGCTTCCACGACGCGCGCACGCCGCTGAAAATCAGCGCCGCAATTCTGCCGCTGAACTTGCTGCTGACGCTGGTGTTGGTGTGGTTCCCGTCGGTACGCGAAGCGGCGTTCGCGATCAGCTCCGCCATCACCACGGGGTTCGCGGTGATAATCAGCCTGATCATCTTCGAGCGCCGCACACAAGTACGCCTGCTGGACCGCGAACTCGGGCTGGCGCTGGGGAAAATGGCGGTCGCAGGAGCGGTCTGCGCACTTACAGTCTACTTCACGCGGCCGATCGCAGGCGGCCTGCCGGTGGGTCAAGTCACTGGCCGGCTTATCAGTGCTTTCGGGCCATTGACCACCGGCACCGCTGCATTTCTGGCGGCGGCCTGGGTGCTGGGATTGCCGGAGGTCGGGCTGCTGCTGCCGAAGCTGCGGCGCAGGAAGGCGAAAGCGGTTCAGGCCGCTCCGGCGCCGGCGGACACGGAGGTGTGAGCGACTTGGATTGAGGCCGGCGCTGCGATGCGGTACATTCCGGCCGCGGGCTTCGGCTCGTGGTCCTGCGGCCTCAATTTGTAGCTTATTGTGGAGTTCTCATCGTGCGCGTTCTGGCCGTCAACGGCAGCCCCCGTGAAAAGGGCAACACGTATCTCATGTTGAAGCGGGTATGCGATCCGCTCAGCACCGCCGGAATGGAGATCGACTGGGCTTACCTGCACGCTGCGGGAATCGCGCCGTGCGGGGCCTGCATGAGCTGCGCTAAGACCAAGGATGGCCGGTGCTACGGCGAGGATGATGCGGCCAACGAGTTGATCGACCGCACCCGCAACGCCGACGTGATCCTGCTCGGGTCGCCCGTGTACTTCGGTTCGGTGACCGGGCAGATAAAGGCGTACATGGACCGGGTCGGGTTTGTCAGCCGGATGGGCGACAACTTCCTGCGCCGCAAGATCGGAGCGGCGGTGGTTCCCGCCCGGCGGGCCGGGCAACTGCTCACGTTCGCCGAGCTGAACATGTGGTTCCTGATTAACGGCATGATCGTGCCCGGCAGCAGCTACTGGAACGTGGGCGCCGGCCGCGCGGAAGGCGACATTCTGAAGGATAACGAAGCCCTCCTCACGCTGGATGAACTGGCCAAGAACATTATCTGGCTTGCGGATCGACTGAGGGACGAGCCGCGCTAAGCCGTCCCAGGTAGCGTCGCGATGTGGCGCTTTAAGGCTCGCTAGCGCCAGGGTCGTTTTGCAAAGCACGGCGGCCCGGCGCACGTGGCGAGCTTGGCCCGCTTGGCGGCTTGGCGGTTGCCTCGGGTCGCTTTTCGCCGCCGCCCCAGGGGCTTATCATAAGACCGTTTCGCCTGCCCAGGCTGGCCGGCACGCCGGGACTGGTCCGGCGGTGTCACTGGCGGAATAGAGCTCGGAGCAGAGAGCGCGTGCACAAGTTTCTCCTTTTTCCTTCAGAAAGACAGAAAATGCTGGCGGACCTGCCCGGCGCACATCTGGTCGGCGCCGATGGAATCCCGGTTCGCGGCGACATCCAGTTGATCAACGCGGAGATCCGCTGCACCTCGCGCTCCTCCGATCCGTTCGGTCTTTCGCTACTTTGGTCCGTGGACGGCTTTGGCACGGTGCAGCTCGAAACGACGCGCCTGCCGGCCCGCGAAAAACCGTACTTGCTGAATCTGGAGCTGGCCCGCCACCGTTTGATGCGCATTACCCTCAAGCGCGAAGAATGGGGGCTGTTCGATTACCACGGCATGGACGAAATCAGCGAGATGATCGATGGGGCCCGCGACCTCTTCATCCAGGCCTGGGGGCGCATCGAGTCGCCGGCGGCGGCCGCTGAATTGGCTGACCAGTCACTGCGCTTGAGCCTGGAGGCCGGCGAACGGATGTCCCAGTTCCACGCCGCGGTCTTTCTGGGGCGGCGCCAGCAGAGCGGCGGTTTTGCCAAGGAGTTCGTCGGGGCGGCGGTCGCCCAGTCCTGGCCGCCGAGCCTGCTCAACGGGCCAGTGCGCGAGAGCGTGGATTTCATGCGCATTCCGTTCGTCTGGCGCGACGTGCAGCCCAAGGAACAGGAAATCCACTTCGAGCGTCTGGATGCCTGGCTGGACGCCTGCGCCCAGGCGCGCCTGCCGGTGCGCGGCGGCCCGCTGCTGAACTTCGGCGTGCGTTTCGTGCCGGACTGGATGTACATCTGGGAAAATGACTTCGACACCATCCTGGAGTACGCGCGCGAGCACGTCCAGCGCTGCGTGCGGCGCTATGCGGATCGCATCAATACCTGGGTGGCGGTCAGCGGCCTGCACGCCGACAACGTCTTCTCGCTCAATTTTGAGCAGGTGATGGAAATTACCCGCATGGCCGCAGGCGCCGTGAAGGAAGTCGCGCCGCGGGCCCAGGTCATTTTGGATCTGACGCAGCCCTGGGGTGAATATTCGATCCATAACCAGCGCTCCATCCCGCCGCTCCTGTTCGCGGACATGGCCGTGCAAAGCGGGGTGCCCTTCGACGCTTTCGGCCTGCAGTTCCTGTTCGGAATTCCCGCCGACGGCTATCACTTCCGCGACCTGCTGCAAATCAGCTCCCTGATCGACAAGATTGCCAATCTCGGCCGGCCGTTGCACGTCACGGCCGTTGCTGTGCCTTCCGTTGTTGAAGCCCCGGGTAACCCGGTCGCGGCGGGCGGCTCTTGGAAACAGCCCTGGTCGGGCGAGGTGCAGGCCGAGTGGTTGACCGCCTTCTGCGAGATCAGCCTATCGAAGCCTTATGTCGACAGCGTCTGCCTGCAAGGGCTGGCCGACGATGAGGCGGCCACCATTCCCAGCGGCGGACTGCTGACCAAGGACTTTGCCGTCAAGCCTGCGTGTACGCGGCTGGCGCGTCTGATTCGAGAACTGCACGGCAATGCAGAAAACACGCGGAAGTGAAAGCGCATCGCAGCCTGCCGGCCAGGGACAGGCGCCGCCTGACCTGCGGACCGGGCTTGTGTTGGCGCTGATCTTTGGCGCCGTGTGCGGCGGCAGCGCATGCACGCTCTGGCCGTCGAGAGCCGCGGCGCCGCCGGCACCCGGCCGGGCGGTCCTTCGTCTCGACCCGAATACCGCCAGCCAGACTGAACTGCTGTTGCTGCCCGGGATCGGCCCGCGGCTCAGCCGGAACATTATTGAGCACCGCGAAGGCAGCGAAACGCGTCCCGCATTTCGAGCGGCGGAAGACTTGGATGCCGTACGCGGCGTGGGGCCGGCCGGCGTGGCGCGCTTGCGGGATTCGCTGCAGTTCGAGCCGCAAGCGGAATAGGAGACCAGCGCATGTTGGCTCGCCGGCGGCCCTTTTGGGAGTAAACAATCAAAAAACCTGAACGAAACAGGGCGTTGAAAAGTCACGGCTTGTGGCACAAACGCCGGCGCTGCTCTATATTGTGCGCGTGCCGACTGAACGAAAGTTGAAGTGGAGATACCAGGATGAATGCATGGCTACGTCGGGCTGAGATGAACAAGAACCTCATAATCGTGTTGGTCCTGCTCGCGGTAGTTTCGGGTGGCTTCTGGACGTGGAAGTGCCGCAGCACCAGCGCGGAGGTCAAACAGGTCGTCCACCGCTTTAAGGACTACTACGTCACCTGCAAAAACTGCGGGACTCTGGCCGAGAAAGTGCCCGCCAGCGAAGTGGACGCCATGAAGTCCGATATGCAGGGCGGCTACCTGAAATGCCCGAGTTGCGGCAATTATACCGCCAAGTTCGGCAAGAACCCGTTCAAGGGCTCCGAGGCGCAGGGCGAGCAGGAGCAGGCGGACGACGACGAGCCATAATCCGACGCACTAAACGCTCGAAACCAGCCGCGCGGCAGCGCTCGCGGCGTTGCGCTGCCCGCGGCGCCCCCCGGGGGTAATACGAGCGGCGATTCTGCGCTCAGCAGGGGGTTCAGCGCCTGAGGCCGGCTCCCATCCGGCCATTCGAGCGCGCGCGTTAAGAATTTGCACGCCCGGGACTGTTGCTGGAATGCAGCGCATCCGATTCTAGTTAAGGACCGGGGCCGTACTTTTATGCGGCCCGGCTGAGGCAGGCGATGCGCTCGTTTTTCCTCGTTGGCGGGCTGGCGTGTCTGGCCGGCATCATCTTCGTGAAGGGCTATCTGCTTCGCCCGGTGGGCGCGGCCAGCTCCAGCGAGACGGGGACCGAAATCCGCTTTGAATACACGGCCTATGACGAGGAGCCGCCTCCGCCGCTGCCAACCCGGCCCGCAGAGCAACCCGAGGTCACACTCGCGCCTCAGCCGGATAATTCGGCGAGCCTTCCGCCGGTGGACACCGAGCCCCCGAGTGAGTCGCTTCAGCCTGAGCAGGATTTGCCGGCCGCAAGCCCGACGCCGCACGCTGATGCGGGGCCGGACCGCACGGTCTGGATGGGGGATCACGAAATCACACTCGACGGGACGGGCAGCCACGGCACGGAACTCAGCTATTCTTGGCGGCAACTCAGCGGACCGGTCGACCTGCTGATCGATAACCCGCGCGCGGCGAATACAGTTGCGGCCGGGCTGGCCCAGGAGTGGCCGGAAAGGGATGCGACGTACGAATTCGAACTGACGGTGCGCGATGCTCACGGGCGTGAGGCGGTGGACGTGGTGCGCTTCACGGTCCAGGCGGCTCCGTCGATCACGGTTGATCCGGCAGCGCGGCGCCGGCTGGCTTGGCGCGAGGGTTATTTGCTGGGGCACTTCGAGTCGTGGAAAACGAACCGGACCGACGACGCGGAGGTGTTCATAATTCGGTGTCCCAGCGAACTGACGTTCCACCATCTGGGCGGGATGGTGGATTTCGACATCGCGCCGCTCGAGTGCAACAGCGGCTTCGAATACCAGCTCACGCTCTTCTACCGCGAGCCGGAAAGCTCCACCTTCGTCGAGTTTTTCGTAGACACGCCCGAGCGCATTCCGGCGGTCTTGCAGTTCGGCGTGAACTGGGAATAGCTTACGGCGCCGCCGGCCGCGGCCACGCCGCGTTCTGTATTCCGGCCGCCGCAGTTTGTTGGCCGCGGCCGCTTAGGGGCTCGCCGCGGGTTCCGATCAGCCTGAGATTCAGGCCGCCGGCGGCGTCCAGCGACACTTCCCAGACTTGGCCGGGGCGTACCGGGACGGCGGGGGCCTCGCATTGTGCGACGCGAACGCCGTATTTCGCAGCGAGCTGCGGATCGTCCACTAATTCCCAGAACTTGGCCCAGAGTTCGTCTTCCAGCGCGGCGGCCGCACTCGATTGCGTATTTGGGGGACGCGCGGCGCGGTCGAGATCGGGGGCGGACTCAGGCGCCTGGCGGTCGCCGAAGATGCGGCGGAACATGGCCAGGCTCGTGCCGCGCTCCGCGTCGCCTTCGCCGACGTATTGCTGGGCGAACTTGATCACGAGAGCTTCGAAATAGACGAGCGTGCCGGTCGCCTCCACGGCGACGGGGCGGCCGAGAGTGCCGTCCGGCCCGATCTCCTGCCAGACCAGGGCGGTTACCGGATTGCCGGCGGCATCGTGGTATTGTCGCAGCACGTCGACCTGCGCCACGCGCCGCGTCGCGCTCAGGCGCTCGGCGTACTCCATCAGCTTCTGTCGCTCCTGCTGAAGCTGGTTCACTTGATTTTGGAGCTGGCGAACCTTCAGGCTGCCAAACTTGACGGCGGTGAAGACGGCGACACTCACGAGCAGTGCGGATGCGAGAGTGAACCTGACCCACCTCATGCGGGTATCTCCGTGAGAGCTGCCTCCAGAAGCACGTCCCTTCCTCAAACCCGGCTGGCTAGCCGGCACGGGCAGCACGCCGCCGACGCGGCCGGTCCGTTGTGTCGTCCGGTCTGTTGTACCGGTCGCGCACTTCGCGGATGCGAGCAGCGCCCGAGCCGGAATGCGCTGGCGCGTCGCGAGCAGCGGCGTGTCGGAAATCGCCGGCTCCTTGTGCGCCACACGCGGGTATTCTGGTACCGCGGCCAACCTCTCTGCGAGCCCAGCCACAAGCATGCGGCCCGCGTCAGGTTATACTCGCGTGTGCAGCCGCTGAACAGCGCTTCGGCCCGGCGGCTCGTTTCGGCGCCGAGC
>ERZ795051.2602-NODE-2602-length-19834-cov-5.582992_pt1 | contig 19834 bp, 15 predicted proteins | sample MGYA00375135_ERZ795051 | MGnify/ENA primary metagenome ERZ795051 (study PRJEB30180, sample SAMN05720222) | activated sludge metagenome | isolation source: Anaerobic digester | place: Japan | collected 2015-05-26 ... | reverse complement strand
TCACCGCATCATCAAACCGGCCGATTTACAGCATGTTCAGACCGGCGCCGACAGCCGTGTTTCAATCCACGCCCCCACGGGGGGGCGACCATCGGCGGAGCAGCAATAACGCTGCGCGAAATTGTTTCAATCCACGCCCCCACGGGGGGGCGACCCGTTCCCACGATGTTGACCGCCATAGTCTGGATGTTTCAATCCACGCCCCCACGGGGGGGCGACTGAGGTGTGCCGCCCTATCTGGATGGATGCCGCAGTTTCAATCCACGCCCCCACGGGGGGGGCGACTCCGCCAATCCGGTAAGCTGTGCGCATGAGCACTGTTTCAATCCACGCCCCCACGGGGGGGCGACGGTTGTGCAGGCCGAGCAGGCTGATAACGTCGTCGTTTCAATCCACGCCCCCACGGGGGGGCGACCTCCTCACCACCGCCATCGGCGGATTGGCGCTCGTTTCAATCCACGCCCCCACGGGGGGGCGACGGCGGTCAGGCGGCCCGGGCCGTATTTGCGGGCCCAGTTTCAATCCACGCCCCCACGGGGGGGCGACACTCGGCCGGCCCGGCGGGCATCGCAGTAGGCGAGGTTTCAATCCACGCCCCCACGGGGGGGCGACGTCGCCACCCGATTCCGGCATCTCCAGAAACCGGAGTTTCAATCCACGCCCCCACGGGGGGGCGACAGGTTACTGTCTTGCCCATCTTAACATCGCGAAAGTTTCAATCCACGCCCCCACGGGGGGGCGACCGGGGTTGCAGGCGGGCCAAGTTAACCAACAGGAGGTTTCAATCCACGCCCCCACGGGGGGGCGACCATCTGTCGGATTCTCCCCCGCATTCGTCTGAGAGTTTCAATCCACGCCCCCACGGGGGGGCGACGATTTGGGCGGCATCAAGCATTGTGTGGACCAGAGTTTCAATCCACGCCCCCACGGGGGGGCGACGATCGGTGGGTGTTGGATCCTGAGGTCTGGGGTAGTTTCAATCCACGCCCCCACGGGGGGGCGACGGCAATGGATAGGACCATGAGGACAAAAAAATGCGTTTCAATCCACGCCCCCACGGGGGGGCGACAATCTGGATTGACAGCACCTTCCTCAATCAGGTCGTTTCAATCCACGCCCCCACGGGGGGGCGACCCGACCGCATCGACACACCACCCGAGCTCAGATCGTTTCAATCCACGCCCCCACGGGGGGGCGACCAGAGCGTAGGCGGTGTCAAGCTTCGTTTTCGGAGTTTCAATCCACGCCCCCACGGGGGGGCGACGGGGACGGAGAACCCTCTGAAGCGGATGGCCCTTCAGTTTCAATCCACGCCCCCACGGGGGGGCGACGTTACTGTGACAACTGCAACCGCTGTACCCGTCGCGTTTCAATCCACGCCCCCACGGGGGGGCGACCTTCTGGCGCTGGAGACTCCGAGCCGCCAATGGCCGTTTCAATCCACGCCCCCACGGGGGGGCGACCGGGCGTCCAGCTGAGACGGCAGGGCGTCAGTGGGTTTCAATCCACGCCCCCACGGGGGGGCGACGGCACCGTGGTCGAGCCACTGCGAGACGCCGTCCAGTTTCAATCCACGCCCCCACGGGGGGGCGACCACTAGACGAGGTTACCCGCCTAAAACGGATCCTTGTTTCAATCCACGCCCCCACGGGGGGGCGACGCCAACGGCATCCCTGTCGCACTACTAACTATATGTTTCAATCCACGCCCCCACGGGGGGGCGACCTGGTCGGGCCGCGCGGGCGGAGGTACAAAGCGGAGGTTTCAATCCACGCCCCCACGGGGGGGCGACATGGGTGGAGCGGCAGCGGGGGCATTTCAGAGGTCGGTTTCAATCCACGCCCCCACGGGGGGGCGACCTGGCCAGCGATCTCATCCAGGATGGACTGTCCGCGGTTTCAATCCACGCCCCCACGGGGGGGCGACATCGCAGGCGATTGTCGCGTATTACAGAGGCAATCGTTTCAATCCACGCCCCCACGGGGGGGCGACCGTTTAAGCGGATCGCCACATCGGACGGCCCACAGGTTTCAATCCACGCCCCCACGGGGGGGCGACGTCGGCGGGGCCAGCGTGTCCCATGCCTGCACGGACGGTTTCAATCCACGCCCCCACGGGGGGGCGACAGGCGTCGAAGGTTGCGGCTGGGCGTTGTGGATTGTTTCAATCCACGCCCCCACGGGGGGGCGACCTGCCGTTCACCCTGGTCAAGCCAGCATCAAACCGTTTCAATCCACGCCCCCACGGGGGGGCGACAAAGGCGGGACTGGGGGGGAGTTGGTTCTCTGGAGTTTCAATCCACGCCCCCACGGGGGGGCGACCTGGCTGCCCGGATGGATGCCCGGCGCTACGCCAGTTTCAATCCACGCCCCCACGGGGGGGCGACCTGCGGGAATTGTGTGCCCGGTTAGTGGCGTCCCGGTTTCAATCCACGCCCCCACGGGGGGGCGACCTATTACGTCATCCGCGCCTGGTCGGCCGGGCCAGTTTCAATCCACGCCCCCACGGGGGGGCGACCGGTTGTCTAACTGGATCATGCAGACACCGACGCAGTTTCAATCCACGCCCCCACGGGGGGGCGACATTATTTTGCATTTTTTTTCGGGATGTTAAGATGGGTTTCAATCCACGCCCCCACGGGGGGGCGACCAGGCAGAGGGTGGTTGATCATGACCGTTCTCCCGTTTCAATCCACGCCCCCACGGGGGGGCGACCTGGTAAATAGAAGTATGAAGCCGATTCTCCAACGTTTCAATCCACGCCCCCACGGGGGGGCGACCAGCGTTTCCCACTCCTGCGAGGCTGGGACCTATGTTTCAATCCACGCCCCCACGGGGGGGCGACAACGCTGGCCCCGCCGACGTGACCGGCGGTAACTCGTTTCAATCCACGCCCCCACGGGGGGGCGACCGCGGCTCACAGGTTGAACGAGCAGCTTGTGAACGAGTTTCAATCCACGCCCCCACGGGGGGGCGACCCGGAGAGGACAAGTGGAGAGTCGGTGTAGGAGGGGTTTCAATCCACGCCCCCACGGGGGGGCGACCTTTGCTTGGCTTTGCTCGTTATCGTGCGTGCGGGCGTTTCAATCCACGCCCCCACGGGGGGGCGACCCTCACGGTCTTGCGCGGAAGCCATCGGATGCAACGTTTCAATCCACGCCCCCACGGGGGGGCGACCCTACGGGGCGCGGGGAATGTACCTGGATGCCACGGTTTCAATCCACGCCCCCACGGGGGGGCGACCATCAAGATCTGTGCACACAAACCGTGTTTGAGACGTTTCAATCCACGCCCCCACGGGGGGGCGACCTCAGTCGCTATCTATTGCTGGCCTGCCCGCCATGTTTCAATCCACGCCCCCACGGGGGGGCGACCGGCCGGTGTTCGGGCAAAGGCTTACCTTGTGTCCGTTTCAATCCACGCCCCCACGGGGGGGCGACCGCCGTCAACTTCCCGCTTTGGATTGTCTCAAGGGGTTTCAATCCACGCCCCCACGGGGGGGCGACCCCGGCGGATACCGCCTGCTGGCGCACTATGCCGATGTTTCAATCCACGCCCCCACGGGGGGGCGACCCCTCATCCCATTGGCTGCCGGAGTAAGCCTGAGCGTTTCAATCCACGCCCCCACGGGGGGGCGACCCGGGCGGATCGGCAGACGCGCCGGCCGGCCCGTTGGCGTTTCAATCCACGCCCCCACGGGGGGGCGACCCGGTGAAATCCCGCATTGCCTTCCGGGCGCAACTGTTTCAATCCACGCCCCCACGGGGGGGCGACCCGCTATTCAGGCTCCGAGGCGGATGCCGCAGGAGCCAGTTTCAATCCACGCCCCCACGGGGGGGCGACCCCGCGACGAGGCCAACGCGCGTCTACGAGAGCTGGTTTCAATCCACGCCCCCACGGGGGGGCGACCCGGCAAGCTCCGCATCGCCGCCTTTTCGGTGACCGGTTTCAATCCACGCCCCCACGGGGGGGCGACCCAGTTGAGCACGTCGATGGTGGACCAGGCCGTGTGGTTTCAATCCACGCCCCCACGGGGGGGCGACCCCTAGGGATGCCGCAATTGCATGTCTGCGGCGGATGTTTCAATCCACGCCCCCACGGGGGGGCGACCCCACGACCGCCGCTCCATTTGTCGGTGGCCGCATTGTTTCAATCCACGCCCCCACGGGGGGGCGACCCCCGCTTTGGTAATCCCGCGCCGACTTGTCGGGTTGTTTCAATCCACGCCCCCACGGGGGGGCGACCCCCCACATCTCATAAGTCTCTTACAGACAGGAACCTGCCTGTCCAGTTTCGCGACCTTTCTTACGATCGCCCCCGCACGCGGGAGCAATCCTTCACCATTCCATCATATCTACTTGTCAAGGAGCAAGTTGCGACTTCCGCGAACCTCCCACTATACCTGCTGGTGCTTCAGGTTCGCGGCACCTCGGTTGCGGCAATGATCTCACCTTTCGCCCACGAGGCGTTGCTTTCCGATGATCATCCTCACACGATCAAGGGGCCCTCCGGGTCGTACGTGGGCTTCGCTCCGAAGTGCTCGACACGCCGTTTCCAGTTCTTGCCCAGAAAGTAGTACCGCAGACTGTCACAGTTGGGGTCGGTTTCCTGCTCTAGTTTGGCCTTGAACTGCACCCACATAGCCGGATCAACAAGGCATTCAAAAACCGAGTTTTGAACCCTTTGGCCGTGATCCTGGCAGATCTTGGCGACGCGTCGCAGGCGTTTCTTACCTGCCGCTGTCTCCACGTTGACGTCATAAGTCACCAGTACCAGCATCCTTCACTCCTCTTTCTCAACTGCCTCGCGAGGAGGCCAAAGACGGCTCGGCCCCGGTGCCTCTACCGCCAAAAGAACGGCGGGTACGCATCCAGTTCACCGCGCAACCATCGGGCCAGCAGCCGGGCCTGCACGAGAAACAGCAACCCGACCGTCATTCTCTCATTGAGAAACGGGTGCACGAGTTCCTCACCCTTGCGTTTCTGATAAGCCACGAGCACGGTCTTGCGGGTGTCGTCGTTCATCTGTACGGCGCCGCTCTCGGTTTGCTTGAAGCCCGCAGCCGTCACCTGTTGGCGGTTGACCAGTGACAACGCGAGGCGATCAGCGATCACCGGGCGGAACTCTTCGACCAGATCGAGGCCCAGCGACGCCCGGCCGGGTCGGTCAGCGTGCAGAAAACCCATCTGCGGGTCGAGGCCGACGGCCTGACAAGCCGAGACCAGATCGTTCGTCAGGATGGCGTACAGAAACGACAGCATCGCGTTCATGTTATCTCGCGGCGGCCGACGCGAGCGGTCGCGGAAGAAGAACGTATCCTTTTGTGCCAGAATCAGGTGGTCAAAAACACTGAAGTAAGCGGCCGCGCCTTCGCCTTCGATGCCGCGGACCCGATCAAGGGGCAACGGCTGCTGCAGCTCATCGAGGAGCCCGTCCATCCTGCGCAGGACTGCGGAAATTCCGGCATTCTCAGGGCGATCAGGGTGGTCGCGTATCGCTCGCAGCAGGACGGTTCGGCAGTTCGCGATCTTGGCCGAGATGAAACACGCGGCGACGACGGCGGCCGTTTGCGGGTCGCTCGTGCATCGGTGCTGAGCACGGCGAAGAAGAACGTTGCCGGATTGCGGACCCTCGACCCGACCCATGAAGCGGCCGTTCTCGGTGAGGAACGTCACGGCCACCCGGTGCTGGGCGCACAAGCCCAGCAGGAACGGACTACACAGGACGTTACCGAAACAAACGATGCTGCCGACGGTATGGACGGGTAGTTGCAGACGACTCTGACCCTCAACCCGAACGTCGATGTTGGTGCCCTTTCGGGCCAGGTAAGCCTTTTGCGTCGTCACGTACAGGGTGTTGTCGTGCGTCTTCATCGCCGCTTAGACCTCGCGAATCGCCTGCCGCACCATCCGCCGCAGGTACGCCGCCGCAGACGCGGGTAGGTCCGGGAGGCAATCGTCCTTGAGCGAGCAGTGCTTGCATTTGGGGCCCGGCTCAGGCGGCGGGGTGACGCCCGAGCCCAATAACTCGTGCAGGCGAACCGTAAGCCGCTCGACGCGGTTCCGCAACTCCACCGTGAACGCAACCGGAGCTCGCCGGCGCGTCCGTCCATAGAACAGTGCCCCCGCTGGCACGGCCGTCTGGAGCATTTCCTCCAGACATATTGCCTGCGCGCACAACTGCACGGCGTCCGCGTCATGGGCCTTGGGTCGTCCACGCTTGTACTCGACCGGGTACGGCACCCAACGTCCCGCACGCCCGGGCAACTCAACCCCCCTTCCCCCCTTCACAAGGGGGGACCGAGGGGGGTCTGCACCACTTCCCTCCTCACTGAGGGGGGATAGAGGGGAGTCGGTCACCGGATGGTATTCCACAAAGTCGGCCACGCCCGACAGTCCCAGCCGATACGACACCAGCCGCAGCCCTCGGGCTACCGGGATTCCGTGTTCGGTCCCCGACTGCCGCTCGTGTACTCGCTCGTGCAGCAGCCGCCCCTCCGCCGTGTGCCGGTTCTCCGACCACGCCAGCTCCAGGTGTATCAGCATGCACTGCCGCGGGCAGAACGCCAGGTGCTGCAACGCGGAGACTGGCAAAAGGTCGGAGTCGCCGTAGGTCGGAGTCCCAAGCATGTCGTTTCACAAAGGTGCCGATGGCTAAGGCTTCTCGATGATCGTTACACCGGCTGGTAGATTGCTCTGGTCCAGATTAATGTCATAATCCGAAAATGCACGCGCGGGCCTTGCCTCGTCTCGACGCCTGACTTTGAGCCGCTCGAAAAGCGAGAATGCCGGGGCATTACCCAGCGGGCTCGCATGCTGGAAAACAATCAGCTTGCGCGTCGACATCAAGCCGCGAGCCGCTGACCGATCATGCTCGAACATGTTCACCAAGGCTTCCCAAAACAGATCAAGGTCTTCCGATGTAAAACCAGTCTGTGCGGCCAAGTGGGGGGAGATGAAGCCGTGACCGATGTACAAGCCATAGGGGATGGTGTTCTTTCGGCCCATAGTCCGGTTGTCTCCACCCTGTTTCTCAGCCTCAGCCTCGGTGGCTACGGCCATCCGCGTGATCGAGTGCTCAAGGGTCACGATCGGATCGACCGAACGGGCGAAAGTCATCTGGACGGGACCCCGCACCTGGCCGCAGTTGATCCCAGTGGACATAACCGCCCCGAAGGTGCGGATGTCGTAGTACGTCTTGCACATGTGATCGCGGGCCTCGTCAACTCTGTCGCCCCCTTTGCGCTTCTTGTCATCGCCCTTCAGAAGATCCTGAGCCCCGATGGCCTTGTAGGCCGCCTCATGGAGCTGATTGAGGATAGCCTTCTCCTTGACATAGATATCGAACGGGGGCGCGAACCCTTTGGTCATGCCGACGTAGTTGCGTACCTTCCGTTTCAGGCAAACGTCGGTGACCAGCCCCATGCCCGTCTCGGCATCCACGCGAGGCAGGTTGCCGGCATCGGGATCACCGTTCGGATTGCCGTCCTGAACGTCGAACACAAGGATGAAGTCGTAGCGGTTGCTGATCGTTTTACTCATGTTATGTCCTTTCCATTGAGTTCACGGTTACTCGTTCTTATCCGTTCTTTTTGTGTAGAAGTCCTGCATTTGATGATAGTAGCCAATCGCAAACCGACCTTGATCGGCCAAGGGCAAGTGGGCCGGAAAATCCGCGATACCGGACATGATCTCGCCGATCAGTCTTTCTCGGACAATCCGCAGCCCTTCGGGAAGCTTGGAAAGGTGGTGGTTCTTGAGACGCATCAGGTTGCCGAACACAGCGATGGGTGTGCTTGAAGCGGCGCCATAGAAGCGGTCTCGGATGGTCGCATTGATGCCAGGATTGGCATCCTGCTGGATCTTCTCCAACGTAGCGAAAAGTCGCCCGAGGCGGTATCCCACGCTGGAGTTCTCGGGATCAAGAGCCATTTTCAGTTCCTCCTCAATATGTGGATTGTGGAAGCGGGTTTGTCGGTTGATGGATGCCTTAATGAGAGCTGCACGAGCGTAGCTGATTTCATGTTCCGCCCGCGCACGACGGACGGCGGCTTCAAGCAAAGTTGCCGGATAGGGCAGACCTTCGAGAATTGCTCTGATGGTGTCCCCGGCCAAGTTAGGCGGAATGTTCTCCGCTTTGCCCTGAACGGCAGTGGCGACCAGCAGGCGAAAGAGCGACAGCGTATCCTTGTCCTTGGGACCGTGAACAAGACGCAGGTCTCGGAAGTGCTGGGCAAACCGTTGGGCCATTTCGGGAACCGTACCCACGTGCCAGAACCGGATGGCAATGCGAGCCGCGTTTGGCGCGAGTCCGAGGACGTAGAACCTTGTCTCCTTGTCGGACTCAACGTAGGCTCCAGTATTCACCGACCGAAGCAGGTCCTCGACCGCCCTGACGCCTCGGTCAGGATCATCTTTGGGCGGTTCGCCGAAAAATGCAGCTACTTCGGATTCGAAACGGCAGTCACGGGAAGCCCAGAAAACCGTCGAGGCGTCGCCGACTTGAACGCGTTGACTCGAATCCTTCCGGAGAAGATGATTCAGGGCGGTGGTGTAGGCAAAGGCGACATTCTTGCTGACGGGCGCGTTCGAGCCCTGTTTCTTCCCGAATGACTCGAACGCATCGCGATTGAAGGAAACAATGTCTCCTCCTCGGGTGTTTGCACCCCAAACGCCCTTGATAGATGCGTGAAGGCGCTCGATCGGAGCGTATTCGCCAGTGACGAGACAGACCGCCTTGGCGCCAATCTCAGAATCCGCTAGTGCGTCTATCGCACGCCGAACCACCGGGCGGTTCGCGATGGGCAAAGCGTCACCGGCCAGGCGAAACGTGACATTAAGCCCGCTCTGCAGGAGTTCCTCCCATGATTCGCCGAACTCAGCGAGCGTTTCTTTCTTGTTCGACCTGTCGAGGAAGGCTTCAAGTGCTCTCACACCTTCATCGTCGCTCAGGTTCAGACTGCTAATCGCCTTGCGGAAGGCAGCATGTTGTTCCTTTACCCTGTTCGGTTTTCCCTTGAGAACCACGCCCAGGGCATACTCCGGATTATCCCAAAACAAATTGGACTTGATACCGGAGCTCCTTTTCACCGATTGCGGTAGAAGAAACGCTTTGGCCCGCCGTTCTTCTCCCGTACCTTCCCAGGTGCATTCCACTGCCACGGGACGACCGTCATGCGCCAGCACGACGACGTACGGGATCTCTTTCCACTCCCAACCGGGCGCGGCCATTCGCGATGCCGGGTCCGCTGCCTTCCGATCGTAGTACTCTTTCAGCGCATGGAGAATCATCCGCGCACCTCCTCTTTGTTGTCACGGTCCGGAACGATAATGACGCCGTTTTGCATTCGCGCCCGGAAAAAGAGCGGTCGGATGTTGTCAGGATCCGAGAAGTCCAAGTCGTACAGCATCCAGCCAAGATCGCGAGATTCCCGAATCGGTGGGGGCGAAGTGACGCCGTTGTCCACTAATCGCACGTCAGCGCCGAACTCCCGGCACCCGAGATAGGGGTGGTGGAATGTCTGACCTCTTCTTGCTCGCCTCTCGAACATGGCGGCGTACTTTGCTTCGGTTTCACCAGGGCGAAGATCGGGCCTCTGAAGCTCGGCCGCTTCCTCCGGGTCTACCAACCATTCGGGTAGCGGGTTGTACACCTGTCCGCGCTTGTCGGGCGGGATGAACTCGAACTCCGCGTGAAGGCGATACCGAACATCGCGCAGGAACAGCCCGGCGCGCTGTTGGCGTGCCTCTTCGATCAATATGCCATCCGATCGAGGTGAAGCCGTCTTGTCGACCTCGTTGCGGCGGACTGACACCCATCTGATGGGAGCTAGTACCTCAATGCGCTTCACGCGCCAGAAAATGGCGGGTTTCCAGAGGATCGCGTCGAAGATGGCCCGGGCGGCGGAAGGAGTCATGACGTCATAGCTGACGCGTTCGACCTTCATCTCCGGGCGGGTAAAACATGCGTATGGGCCGCTGACGTCAAGAGTAAAACCTTTCATGACTCTCCTTTCTCTATAATACAAGCTCCTCCGGTGGAAAGCCTGCGGAGAAGATGTCCAGGCCGGTCGTCGTGTCGTACAGCCCCGGCCGTGTCTGTGCAAGTATGCCCGGATGAATCTCCTCGATGAGCGCAGAATCCCGCAGCCGTTCGGCGACGCGGCGATTGACATTCACGGTGAACCGCTGAAGTCGACGCATCACCTCGCGCACGGGGCCGCTGAACCGCAGACGCTCAATCAAAGTCGGGCTTTCAGCATAGCGGACGATGACCGGCACTGAGAGATCGCGAATAAGACGAAACTCGTCGGCGGCAGTGCGGAAATCCACATCTGGCATATGTCTTGTCAGGCGATCCTCCAACCACTTGCCACCCATGTCATTGACCTTGCTATAATAAAGATCGAAGTAGCGAGTGTATGACGCCGGACGATTGGGGCAGAACCCCGGCAGCATGGCCAACTCCCGAGTCGTGTCTTCGCCCTTGCGGAGCAGGCCGGGCGGCGAGGGCCGGGGTGGGACGAAAACGACAACTTCCGCAAGCCGGTTCAGCTTGCCTTCACGATTGCAGCGTCCGGCGGCTTGTGCAATGGAATCAAGACCGGCGAGAGCGCGGTAGACGACGGGGAAGTCCAGGTCTACGCCCGCTTCGACCAGTTGCGTACTTATGACCCGAACGTCGCCGTCAGAGCAGAGCCTCTCTTTGATGTCCGCTATTACCTTGGAGCGGTGCTCGCCGCACATCAGAGCAGAGAGGTGGATCGTGCCTGGCGGCATAAGACGGTGAAGTTCGCGGCAGTCCTGTCGGCGGTTCACGATGCACAACACCTGTCTGTGTCTGCAAAGCTCCGCGGCGAGCGAGGTCCAGTCGCATTGAGCCTCAAGGTCCGAAGGGAAAGATATCCGTGTTCGGGCTAATCGATCATAGAGGGAAGCGGGATCTGGAATGATCTCCCGGGCCTGGAGCAACGGTGTTGGCTCACCGGCGCACACAGGCTTTAGTGGATCAGGTATCGCGGGTTGCGTAGCCGTGCTGAGCACGACAGAGACGCCGTAATCACGTGTCAGATGGCACAAGGCATCCACGCAGGGGATGAGCCGCTCGGGCGGGAGAAGCTGGGCCTCATCAAGGATCACAACGCTCTCGATAATGTTGTGAAGCTTGCGACAACTCCCCGGACTTGCGGCATAGAGCGACTCGAAGAACTGCACGTTGGTCGTGACGATGACCGGCGCGTTCCAGTTCTCGCAGGCCAAAGCTAATCGGAGCGTTTCTTTGTCCGGCGAAAGGTTAGTGTGGTGTTCCACCACGTTGTCCTCGCCGAGGAACCGCCGAAGCACATCAGCCGTTTGTTCGATTATGCTTGTATAGGGGATGACGTAAATGACTCTTCTCTTGCCGTAGCGGATGGCGTGGTCAAGTGCAAATGCAGTACTGGAGAGCGTCTTGCCGCCACCCGTGGGAACTGTCAGCGAGAAAAAACCGGGTGGCCATTCCGCCGCAATGCGACAGGCAGTGAGGACCTCCTGACGAATGTTGTTGACCAGAGTCTTTGGCGATTCCCGAACCAGCCTCCCGAGAGCCGCGTCGAAACTGGTCTTGAGTCTCCCAAGTGCCGGAAAGCCCGGACGCGATTCCGCACGGCCCTTATCCATGAAAGCTTCCGTGTCGAGAAAGTCGGCATCGACCAGACACGAGAAGAGCATACGTACCCACAGGTGATATCCAGCGGGCTTCAAGAAAGGTGGTGGAGATAGAACCGGCGAAAGGTTGCGGATGGACTGCCGGAGTTTATCACGCACCTCGTCCGCTGTTGGTTTTTCTGATTCCAGCCGAACGCAGAGCGCACCGGCCCCGCTGTCCGCGCTGTTCCAATCTGCAAGTCCGGCGTGGTGCCCCGCCGTGACATAAGCGAGCGTCTTCCCGGCAATACCTGGCCAGTGCTCAACGGCCAGAACCGCGCCAGCCCCGGAGTGATTGACACGTCCGCCCCAAACGCTGGCGTCATGTTCTGAAGCCTCAAGACCGTTCGCCCTGGCCAGATAGGCCTGGAACTGGGGATGGGCCTTGCCAAGATCGTGAAGCCACCCGGCAACGTGTGCCCAGCAATCCGACTGGAAGGGTCGTGCATAATCCGACGCTATGCTGGCAACCGAATTCAAATGGAGATCTAGGGGTTGCCACTCGTCCCTCGATTTGCCGGCCAGAGTATGTGCGTAGCAGTTTGGAAGACTGATCATTGTCCCCGCCCCAGCCTATGGGCTTCCGGGTACCACACGCGATCTGCCCATTTTCAGCAACATCAGCATCGGTATAAATCCTAACATCGCCCAAACAGGCTGTCAAGGGCTTTTTGAAGCGCCAGTGGCGGGATCCGGGCGAGGGGCTATCTTGCTGGCTGATGCTTTTTGGTGGAGATTGCTTGGGCCTCTTGTGTGGATTCCCCACCCGCACGCCGTGCCCCTCCCGTCTTCCCCCATGGGCCGGCAATAACAGCATGTTCCCCCCTACGTTGAGCCCCCAAACGGCCGGGCTTGGGGCTGAGGACTTGGGGCCAGTGCATCGGGTCGAGAGCAAAGGGACAGGCTTCCAGACCCCAACCAAAGCAGCTCAGCCAAGCTGGAACCCAACAGCCCAACAGACTAACAGCCCAACACCTCCCTTCCTCCTCCGCTCCGCCCGTCCCTACCGGAGCACCCCGCGTGTTTTCCTCCCGACATCACCAGCGGAGACTCTGCGCGCCGACCGGAACCGAACCGGTAGCCGCCCATGGCCCCCGCCGGCGCTCTTTGACAACCGAATCCCATCCCCTTCGCCCGACGCCAAGACCCTGGAGCTGACGGCCAATAGCCAGGAGCAAGGCGCTCTGCTCCAGTTCTTCCCCTGCCAAACGAACCCAACGAAAGAGCAACCAGCCACCGATCAGCATTCCAAGGGACAGAACTGCTTCTGGCAGTCTGCCGCAAGCTGAGACCTGACAGCTTCCCCCACCAAACGAACCCAACGTCAAAATGGGAAACCTTCGTCCCACATCCGGTGCTGGCCGGCGGTCCTTCCACCCGATAGCATGCTTGGTCTGGCTCGCCGGACAAAGCTCGGCGACCCAACAGGAGGCTCTCTTCCATGCGATATCGTACAGCGATGGTGATCGTGGCCCTATCGGCCGGGGTCTCCGGCTGCGGCCGGGTGTCGACGACACGCACTCCAGCACTCGTCTATCCCCAGACCAGAACCGTTGACGTCGTCGACGACTACCACGGCATCAAAGTCCCCGATCCCTACCGCTGGCTCGAGGACCTCGATTCGCCCGAGGTCCAGGCTTGGGTCGAGGCCCAGAACCGTGTCACCTTCGCCTACTTGGAGTCGATCCCCGCCAGGACGGCCATTCGCGAACGCCTTACCCAGCTCCAGGACTACGAGCGCTTCGACGTCCCCACCGTGACCGCAGGTCGCTATTTCTTCCTGCGGAACAGCGGCCTGCAGAACCAGTCGGTGCTCTACGTGGCCGACGGATTGGACGGCCAACCCCGGGTCCTGCTCGACCCCAATACCCTCTCGCCCGACGGAACCGTCGCCCTGGCCGGCACCGACGTCACCGCCGACGGCAAGCTTCTGGCCTACGCCATCGCCCGGGCCGGCAGCGATTGGAACGAACTCTACGTCCGCGACGTCCAGACCGGACAGGACCTGCCCGACCATATCAACTGGGTGAAGTTCTCCGCAATCTCCTGGACGCACGACGGCAGCGGGTTCTTCTACAGCCGCTACGACGAACCGGATGACAAGAAGCTGCAATCCAGTAATTACTATCAAAAACTGTATTTTCACCGCTTAGGCACCCCGCAGTCCGATGATCGCCTGGTCTATGACCGCCCCGACCGGAAGGAGTGGATGTTCACCGGTCAGGTGACCGACGACGGCCGGTACCTCATCATCTACGTCTCCGAGGGCACCGAGCCCAAAAACCGCGTCTACTACCTCGACCTCAGGCAGGACCGCGCCGAGGTCGTCCGTTTGCTCGATGAGTTCGACGCCGAGTATGCCTTCATCGACAATGACGGGCCGATCTTCTGGTTCCGGACCGACCTGGACGCCCCTCGCCGTCGCGTCGTCGCGATCGATATCCGCAACCCCCGGCGGGACCACTGGAAGGAACTCATACCCCAGGCGCCTGAGACCCTCGATTCGGTTAGCGTCGTGGATGACGTGTTCCTGGCGAGCTACCTGAAGGACGCATGTTCGCAGGTCAAGGTCTTCGACCTCGGCGGCAGGTTCGTACGCGAGGTGACCCTGCCCGGCATCGGAAACACCTGGGGATTCGACGGCAAACGCACCGACCGCGAAACCTTTTACGGATTCACCGGCTACACGACGCCCGGCACCATCTACCGCTACGTGGTCAAGACCGGCGAGAGCATCGTCTACAAGAAACCGAAAGTCCGCTTCAATCCCGATGATTACCAGACGCGTCAGGTGTTTTACTCGAGCAAGGACGGCACGCGCGTGCCGATGTTCATAACCCACCGCAAAGGACTCAAGCTCGACGGCGACGCCCCCACGCTGCTGTACGGCTACGGCGGTTTTTCGATCCCGAACCTGCCGCGTTTTGCGATCACCCGCGTGGCGTGGATGGAAATGGGCGGCGTTTACGCCGAAGCCTGCATCCGCGGCGGCGGCGAATACGGCGAGGATTGGCACAACGCCGGCCGTCTCAAGAACAAGCAGAAATGCTTCGACGATTTCATCGCCGCGGCCGAGTGGCTGATCGCCAACAACTACACGCGCCCGGCCAGGCTGGCAATCCACGGCGGCAGTAACGGCGGCCTCCTGGTCGCGGCCTGCATGACCCAGCGGCCGGAGCTTTTCGGTGCCGTGCTGCCCGCCGTCGGCGTCCTCGATATGCTTCGCTTCTCCCAGTACACCATCGGATGGGCCTGGACCAGCGAGTACGGCCGTCCCGATGACCCCGAAATGTTCCCCGTGCTCAGGGCGTACAGCCCCCTCCATAACCTCAAGCCCGGCACGCATTATCCCGCCACCTTGCTTACCACCGCCGATCACGACGACCGTGTCGTGCCGTCGCACAGCTTCAAGTTTGCCGCTGCCCTCCAGGCGGCACAGGCCGGCCCCGCCCCCGTTCTGATCCGCATCGAAACCCGTGCCGGCCACGGCGCCGGGAAGCCGACCAGCAAACGCATTGAAGAGGCCGCCGACCAGTTGGCCTTCCTGGTTCGCGTTCTCGACATGAGGTTGCCGCCGAAGCGCCCCGGGTGAATCATTCCGGAGTTCATCCCGGCGCCTCTGCTCCTTGCCGCGCGCAAAAATGAAGAGCCCTGGACTCCGAAAACCAGGTCACTCTACTGCCGGGCATCCCCCAGAATCGGCCCTGCCTGCGAACCGGTCGTCCACGGCTCTTCAGTCTTATGTGCGCCTTGAAAGCCGGGTGTGGGACCGGGTTTCTGCCGTTCAACGACGGACGTGAAACCTGTCTCACACTGTTCCGGAAAGCGTTATGAGATTCCGCCTTTCAGCGTGAGCGCTCCCGCATCCTCCTATTGCTGACCAATGGCACCACCTTGGCCACCCCTGGCCCCTTTCCCTTGTCGCCCTTTGCCTTCGCCAAGGCCCTTGCCGGCTCTCTCCCCCTTTCCCAGGCCGAGCTTGCCGCGGTTCTGTTCCCAGAAGGCTTTCATCTCCGCGTCGCTGAGCTTCCCGTCCTTGTCGGTATCGGCTTCCGGATGGTTCTCGAGCATCTTAGCCCTCGCCTGCTCGGGAATCGGTCGATCGCCGAACTGCCCGAGTCGCAGTCCCATCCCCGCCCCCCACGGGGGACCGAACTTCTGACGGAACTTGATCAGCTCGTCTTTGCTCAATTCGCCGTTCCCATCGAGGTCCGCCTCGGCAAACTGCTCGATGAGACGATCGAGACCCGCCCAGGGTGCCACCGGTGGTCCGCCGGGCCTGCCCCTATGGAACGCGGCGAACTCCTCCGGGCTCAGTTTGCCGTCCCCGTCAGTGTCGGCTTCAGGCTGCTTCTCGAGGATCTTGGCAGCAACCTCCTCACGGCTCATGCCCCACATAGCCGAACGGCCGGCCTGAATTTCCTCGTCGCTGAGCGCCCCGTCCCCGTTGGTGTCCCACTCGGGGTGCATCTTAAGCATCTGGGCGGGATCACCCTTGCCCCACGGACCCGGGCCGGGCCCACGCATCCCCAGCCCCAAGCCGCCCTTACCCGGCCCCCGCTTGGCCTGAAGATAGGCCTCGGCCTCCTCCGCCGTCAGCTTCCCGTCTTTGTTTGCGTCCGCATCCGGGTGTTTCTCCAGAAGCTTCGACAACTTAGCGGCCTTCGGATCCGCCTTGCCTTGTCCGAAAACCGCAGAAGTCACCAGTAGACAGCCAACCCCCGCCGCCAATGCCACCATCCATCCGTTCAACCGTAACAGCATGATAAACTCCCCTTTGCGTATGCAGACATTCAGGTATTCTCGAAATCCCGGATCCGCGTCGGCCACACGCTGGCGCTTCAAGCAGCCCCCTTACACGGGCCCTAACAGATCCTCCAGCCCGTTGCCGCTTACTGCGTACAACGCATATGGGGCTCGGCTATTGCCACAGGCTGCCTGGATCTTTTCGTAGCGCGGGACCGCACGTCGACCGACTTGGTGCCTTGCGGCCAGAGAGCGGTGCGGTTTGCGCGGGTGTTTTCCGGTCACTGTGCGTTTGGGTTGCGCCCCCCAGAAAGGCGGTTCGCCTTTGGGCTGCCCAGTCTGTTGCTAACCAATCTCCCGCGCCTGCCTGGCCGGCTGCGAGAACCTGCCATGCAAAATGCACAAGTGTGCTACGCCCCTCATACCGACGCCATCGCCACAGCCTGTCAAGAGCTACCCTCGGACTACCTGGTGGAGCTGCGGGCCCTGCTGCACGCAGCCATGTACCTGCAGCAGCACCGCGACATTCTCTCTCCCCCTTACCAATGGGGAAGCCGGAACGGGTCTCTCTCTCCCCCTTACCAAGGGGGAGTTGGAGGGGGTGGCATGGAATGTCGATGACCAAAGCCGGCGCGGAAGCTCGAGCCAGGAGCGCTCCTGCCTCAGTCCGGCTGCAGGCCAAGAGCTGACAACTGGCACGACTCAGAAATCCAGCAGCTTCAGGATATCGGTGATCGTTCCTTCCTTAGTTTCCAGCCGTCCCGGGGCATCGGGCTTATCGAAGGCCAGCCACTGCTTCTTTGCCTGGATCGGGAGCTTGATGGTATACGGTTTGCAGCGGGGGATGGCCGCGACGGCGCGTTTGGCTCCCTCATAGAGCGCTTTGCGGGTTTCGGCAAACGGCCGAAGCTCGGCCGCCTCGCGGCTCAGGCCCTTTTTCACGGCGACCGTGACACAGTCATTTCCGAAAAACTGTCGGGCCTCACGGCAGGTGGCCTCGTCGCCGGTAACCAGAATCGGCGGCACGCCGTAGTGGCCGGCGATGGCCCCGTCCTGGGCCAATTCGCCGGACTCGACGCCGTTGTACCAGTAGCGGTTTTCGCTTCGTGACGATTGCGTGTGATTCAGCACTCCGTCCGGCGTGCCCTTCATCGCGTGGTAGCCGAGGAAGACCAGCCCGTCGAAGGTGTCGTCCAGGCCCGCCAGAGGGCCCGGCCGAGGTGTGCCGGTGATGCACGTTGCCCCCGCCGGCATCAAGTGGGGCAGAATCGCCCCGTTGCCATGTCCGTCCAGCACCACAATCTCCGACGCCCCGGCATCCCGCAGCCCGCGGACAACCGCCGCGAGGTCGCCCATGAAGTACTCACGGGCCTGCACGGCCGCCGGCGTGTCTCGCTCCCGCGTCTGGGTGAACGTGTACACTCCGCTGGCCCCTTCCAGATCGGTACAGACGTAGATTTTGGGCCCGGTTCCACCCTGCCTCGCCCCGGCGCAGCCGACAACGAGTATCAGAACAGACGACAGCACCTGGAGACCCGTCCGTGCTTGCAGGGGAATCATAAGCCGCACCTCCTTTGGATTCTGAGGGCCTTGCAGGGTTTCAGCCACGCGGGCAAGAGCCGGGTAAACGCTCCAGACGGGCGAGTATACAATGACACAAGGCGATGCCAAGCTTCCGATCGGCTTCCGCGGGCAAGCGGGTAAGACGGAGCGGCAGACCGCTCATGCCCTGGACCATACGCTCGGCTTCCGCGGGCAAGCGGGCAAGGTTCTCCTGCCCCGGCTGGTTTACCTCGCCGCGTAGATATGTTAGACTCCTATCGGTGTATGATGTGGGGTTGCGGTTCGTCCTGGCCTCGCCGAGACCGAGCCACGGCCCGCGCGACATAGCCCGTTCGCAAGACCATGACCGGGGCGTAGCTCAGCCTGGCCTAGAGCGCTTGACTGGGGGTCAAGAGGTCGCTGGTTCAAATCCAGTCGCCCCGATTCTGTTAGCCCACGACCGTCCGCAAGGGCGATCGTGGGTTTTCCATAGGGGTTGCGCGGCAGCGTTCAGAATCATCTCGCCTCGCTTCTGCGACGGCCAGACGATGATGCGGTCGACGTAAGTTCCGATCACCTCTCGCGTTCGGTCGTTCCGCATTCCATTCATCGCTGCCTGCAAGCCGGCCAGTTGTGCCTTTGCCCACTTCCGCATGGCCGCCGCATCCTGGTTACTGCTGGACTGTTGAGCCACTTGAAGTTCCTGCTCCAAGGATTCCTTGCGAAGCCGCATCTGCGTCAGGCGATCGTTGAGCATGGCCAGATTGGCGGGATCGATGTTCATCGTCAGCGCTGTCACCGTGTCGTTGATCTGCTTGAGTTCGCGGGCGATGCGTTCGGTATCGGTACCGCCGGTGTCGTTTCGGCCAACCGATTCCACGAACCGCCGAATGGCGGCATCGATACCGTCTTCGTCGGTGGCGATGATGTCTGCCAGCTTGCCGAGTACCCATTCCTCGATCTGCTCGGTCCGCAATGTCGAGGGAACCTCGCAGATGGTTTTGCCATGCGAACGTCGGCCGGAGCAGGTGTAGTAGTTGGTGACGACCGGCGCGCGGCCTTCGATGCGGCCCTTGCGCCTGGGGTCGCCCCAGAACTTGTGGCCGCAGTCGCCGCACTCGAGGACGCCCGTCAGTAGCCATCGCCGGTTGCGATGCCCGGCCCCGCCCTTGGCCCGGCGACGCTTGGCCACCATCACCTGAACCCTGTCCCAATCTTCGCGGCTGATGATAGTGGGCACGGCGTTCGGCACGACGACCCACTCGTCCTTGGGCGTCTTGACGACCTTGGCCTCGCCGATTTGGCGTTCGCGCTTCTGAGCTCGACCGTTCTCGACGCGATAGAACTTCGCTTCCGTCCGTCGGTTCCAGACGAGATCGCCACGGTACGTCGGGTTCTCCAGGATGGCCTTGACGGTGGTGAAGCCCCATACCTCGCGGAGCGGACCGGGGATACCTTTGGCATTCAACTCGGCGGCGATGGATGCGAAGCCGAGGCCATCGAGGCACATACGAAAGATGTCCTTGACCACCTGGACGCGCTCGGTATCGCTCAACACCAGCCGCGCCTTGCATTCCTTGCCGGGTTTCAATAGCGATTGCCCCTTCGCATACGTGGCCTGTAGCTTGCCGTCTTTGTCGTAAACCTCGCGCACCCGGCCCGGGCAGAAGCGGATGCGGAACATGACCGACCCGTCGGGCGCGAGAATTTCTCGATCGTAGCCATACGGTGCGGCCCGGCCGGGATCGGACTCGGCCATGATGGCGCTGATCTGCCCGCGCAGCGTGTTCTGTGAAAGGCTGATCGAGTACTGGCGGTTCTGGAACTGCTTCACGGTTCGCAGCACGTCGCCATCGATACCAT
>ERZ795051.2595-NODE-2595-length-19850-cov-5.251427_pt1 | contig 19850 bp, 21 predicted proteins | sample MGYA00375135_ERZ795051 | MGnify/ENA primary metagenome ERZ795051 (study PRJEB30180, sample SAMN05720222) | activated sludge metagenome | isolation source: Anaerobic digester | place: Japan | collected 2015-05-26 ... | reverse complement strand
CTTCGTTGATGATCTTGTTCTGCCGGAGTATCTCTCCTGCTGAGGCCATGATCTTTTCAAGCCGCATTGCTTCCTTGCCGAATTTATCAGTCCCGACCTCAGTCCGGCCTCCGAACATATCTGCTATACTGCCCTTTTCAGGCGAATACAGATCAAGTACATCCAAGGCCTGAACTATAGTGCTGCGGAATTTTTCAAATTCTCCAACAACGGCAGTAACATTTGTGTTCTCAAGCTTCTCATCATCGTTCCTGCATAATTCAACAACGCCACGCCGCTGGAGCAGTTCGATTATCTTCTTGCTGTCTGTAAGCAAAGCGATCAGTTCGATTTTTTTCATTCTGAGCTTCGCCATTTTTTACATCACTCTCCTTCCGGACAAAAGCTGTCAGAAATACTCACTTATTATAGCTTCCACGGCTCTGGACATATTCTTATCTGCCGTGCTTCTTATCTCAGTGATCCTTTCTTCGCATTGCTGACCGGCTTTTGCACGGTATTCATCAAGTTTTTTTCAAGCTCAGCCTTTATCCTGCCTGACTCCTTTGACGCCTCGGTAAGGCTTTTCTGTACAGTCAGCGCTGCCTTGCCCTGGGCATCGTTAATTACATCGTCACGCCGCTGTCTGGCTTCGGATGTCTTCCTGTCGGCCAGAGCTTCGGCTTCAAGGATCTTCTTTACAGTTTCAGACGCCATTCTATCCCTCCTGAATTATTGACCATCGGTCATTTATGTATATGATTATAGCACATCATTTTACCATTGTCAAGTACCTGATATAAATAATGACCTATATTCATTTGCCTGATAACACAAAGGGAGCTGACCCTACAGACAGCTCCCTTTAATTACATTATTCAAAGCACTTTATTATTATAACTCAAATATTCACAGATGTCAAGACGATATATGTCGTTAGATTATACATATTTGGAATACATTTATACACCAAATATCTCATAGGTCCCTCTCTCAAGTGATATGGACTGGTAATCTCTCTTTTCGAGTGTCTTGTCCTTATCATTGATATATGACCTGAGTATCGCACGGCTCATATTTGTGATATCTGGTCGTTCAACAGCCTCCTCAGGTGTCAGCAGAAGAACTTCACTATTCTCATAGCCGTCTGAAACAGGTGCTCCGGAGATATGCTTCATGCGGAAAACTATACACCACTGATCTGTTCTGAACTGTATCGCAAATACAGAATCAGCTTCAGCCTGAACGCTTGTCTCCTCGAAGAATTCCCTCTTCACTGCCTCTGACGGGAACTCTCCCTCCTTGACATATCCGCCGGGAATGAGGATCCTGTCCTTGGCTGCACCATATGTATGGCGTACAAAAAGTATCCTGCCATCTATCTCCAGTATGCCGCAAACGGCATAAAAACGATTACTCATCTTCTTTTGCTGTTACAGCTATTCCAAGCACGTCAAGGCTGTCAGCATCAACTGTGGACGGACACTCGGACATGATCTCACTTGCGTTCTGTACCTTCGGGAATGCTGTTACGTCACGGAGACTGTCAGCCTTACACATTATCATTGCAAGTCTGTCAAGGCCGATACCCATTCCGCCGTGAGGTGGTGCGGCATAACGGTATGCATCAACAAGGAATCCGAACTTAGCCTGTATCTCCTCATCTGTCATGCCAAGAGCCTCAAACATCTTCTGCTGGAGCTCAAAGTCTGTGATACGCATTGAGCCGCTGGAAAGCTCTGTTCCGTTGAGTACAAGATCCCATGCCTTAGCACGTACATTTGCCGGATCAGTGTCAAGATAGCCCAGACACTCCTCCATAGGCATTGTGAAGGGGTGATGTGCTGCCACCCATATGTCATTCTCATCATCGTGCTCAAAGAACGGCATCTCTGTTATCCAGAGGAAGTTGTACTTGTCCTCCGGGATGACATCCATCCTCTTTCCGCAGATAAGTCTGATAGCACCCAGTGTAGAGAGAACTGTCTTTGTCTTGTCTGCACAGATCAGTACGAGGTCGCCCTCATGTGCATCAACAGCAGCACATATCTTCTCAAGATCGCCCTCGCCAAGGAACTTCTTGAATGAGCAGTTAGGCTCGTCAGCCCAACGTATATAAGCAAGGCCCTTTGCGCCGATACCCTTTGCGTGCTCGACAAGCTTGTCTATTTCCTTACGGGTATATGTTGCAGCGCCGTTCTTTACGTTTATAGCACGTACTGAACCGCCGTCCTCTACCGCGCTCTTGAATACAACAAAGTCGATATCCTTTACAGCATCGGTAATATCCTGTATCTCAAAGCCGAAACGTGTATCAGGCTTATCTGAGCCGTAACGGTTCATCGCATCTGCAAATGTAAGTCTCGGAAGCGGAACAGGCACATCAACGCCCATTACTTCCTTGAAAACTCTCTGGATGAAGCCCTCTACGCACTCCTGGATATCCTCTGCGTCAACGAAGGACATCTCAAGGTCTATCTGTGTGAACTCAGGCTGTCTGTCAGCTCGCAGATCCTCGTCACGGAAGCAGCGTGCAAGCTGGATATAGCGGTCATAGCCGGATATCATAAGAAGCTGCTTGTAGATCTGAGGAGACTGCGGAAGAGCATAGAACTTTCCGGGATGTACTCTTGAAGGGATGAGGTAGTCTCTTGCACCCTCAGGTGTGGACTTCATCATCATAGGTGTCTCTATCTCAAGGAAGCCGTTCTCATAGAAATACTCACGGGTAACTCTTGCGATCTCATGACGCTTTATGATGTTCTCCTGAAGAGGTGCTCTTCTCAGGTCAAGATAGCGGTATTTAAGACGAAGCTCCTCATTTACCTTTGTCTCATTTGTGATCTCGAAAGGAGGAGTCTGTGCCTTTGCAAGGATCCTGAGGTCGGTAACGAATATCTCAACATGGCCTGTCTTGAGCTTGTCATTCTTGCTCTCACGCTCACGGACCTCGCCCTTTGCCATGATGACGTACTCGCTTCTGCATGATGAAGCCTTTTCAAATATTGCAGGATCAGTTGTCTCATTGAAGAGAAGCTGAACAACGCCAGTTCTGTCTCTGAGGACGAGGAATATAACTCCGCCCTTATCCCTTATCCTGTCTACGAAGCCGCCTACTACGACTTCCTTTCCTATTTCTGTGACCTCTCCGCAGTAATGCGTTCTCTTAAGGCCTTTCATTGTATCTGCCATTGTTATTTCACCTCAACCGGATTATTAGATGCTCCCATGATCTGCGGTTCGTCGAGAACATCCATCATTTTATTAAAGTAGACTGCTTCAAAATTGCCTACAAACTTATCATCGAGAAGTATCTCTGTCTCCTCGCCCTTTTCCATATCCTTGATCTTCGCCTTCTTCTCGGTGAGCTCATTGTCGCCCAGAACAACGGTGAAGGCAGCGCCTATCTTGTTTGCGTACTTCATCTGAGCCTTTATGCCTCTGCCCATAAGGTCGTATTCGGCATACAGGCCGTACTCACGGAGCTGCTTTGCAAGCTCCATTGCCTTTTCAAGGGCTGCATCGCCCATTGTTGCCAGATAAAGGTCGCATTTTCTCGGGGAGAGATATGCACAGTTCTGCTTGTCCATTACCAGCAGCAGTCTCTCTATTCCCATACCGAATCCAAGTGCAGGAGTATGCTGACCGCCAAGCTGCTCAATAAGTCCGTCATAGCGTCCGCCGCCGCAGACAGTTCCCTGTGCGCCGATCTCTGTTGTAACGAACTCGAAAACTGTCTTTGTATAGTAATCAAGTCCACGAACGATCTTCGGATTGACTTTATAATCTATACCAAGGTTTGTGAGGTACTTCTTCAGCTTTTCAAAGTGATCGCTGCAATCCTCACAGAGATAATCGAGTATTAGCGGAGCATCCTTGCCGATCTCCTGGCATATAGGGCTCTTGCAGTCAAGGATACGCATAGGATTCTTGGCAAGTCTGTCCTGACAAGTCTCGCAGAGCTCTCCCTTTCTTGCCTCGAAATAAGTTCTCAGTGCCTCATGGTACTTTGCACGGCAGGTCGGACAACCTATGGAATTGATATAAAGCTCGATATTCTTTATCTCAAGTCTGTCAAGGATGGTCTTGGCAAGTGATATGACCTCTGCATCCGCAGCAGGTGACTGGCTTCCTGCCATTTCAAGTCCGAACTGGTGGAACTCACGTAGACGGCCGGCCTGCGGTCTTTCATGGCGGAAGCATGAAAGGATGTAGAAAACTCTCTGGGGAAGAGCTTCATTGAGCAGTCCGTTCTGGAGCATTGCACGGATAGTGCCTGCTGTTCCCTCCGGGCGAAGTGTAAATTCAGTTTCCTTTGCCTTGACTGTATACATTTCCTTCTGAACTACATCAGTTGTCTCTCCAACAGAACGCAGGAATAGGTCAGTATTTTCAAAGGTGGGGATCCTTATCTCAGAGAAACCAAAGCTCTCGGCTGTCTCTCTTGCTATCTTTTCAACGGTATACCACTTGTGGATATCCTTAGGAAGAACGTCTTCGGTACCGTTGGGGCGTTTGATATTCTGTGCCATATTTTCTCAGCCTTTCATTTTTTTCAGGAACGTCAAGATGCATATTTTTTGTATACATATTTAAAATGTATACGCTAATACGACTAAAGTCTCTTATACATGAAAATTGTCCCTGTAGAGGGACAATTCGTATGTCAGATGCTCGGGTTGCCGACTTCACGCCAATCAAGATCTCCTCTTTCAAGGGCAAGTATCAGCGCTTCAGCAGTAGCAATATTTGTTGCAACAGGCACATTATGAACATCACAGAGTCTGAGCAGGTTCATTCCGTGGACGTCTGTTGCCTTAGGATTTATAGGATCTCTGAAGAAGAGAAGAACGTCTACCTCGTTGCATGAAAGGAGGGCAAGTATCTGTTCTGCTCCTCCCTGTCCGCTGAGGTATCTCTTTATCGGCAGGCCTGTAGCTTCACTTACCTGTTTTCCTGTTGTATTTGTTGCTATGAGCGTATGCTTGGACAGTATACCGCAGTAAGCACTGCAGAACTGGACCATAAGCTCTTTTTTTGCATCATGTGCAATGATCGCTATCTTCATTATTCGTTCCTTTCCCCGCAATGCGGCATATATTTCTTTTTCAAGATGTTTTTACGGTCAGCGGAACAAACTCTCCGCCCAGTCTCTTTGAAATAGCATCGAATGCCTTAAGAGCTTCTGAATCAGTCGGGATCGGATTTCCTTTACCTGTAGCTACTGTCATCTTGAAATCATCAGGGATAACACCGATAAGCTGTACGCCGACCTTGTCGATGATCTCATCCAGGTTGGTTACGAGGGCGTTACCGATGACCTTTTTACTTACTTTATTTATAACGAGTCTCTGGCTCTTGTTACCTCTGTTGTAGAACTCATCCGACATAAGAGCTGCATCACGTATGCAGACCTGATCCGGAGTAGAAACAACAAGAATGAGGTTAGCCTGCTCAACGATATCGAAAACATGAGAATTGATGCCGGCACCTGTATCTATGATAATGTACTCAAAGTACTTCTTTATCGAACGGCATATATCATAGATCTGCTCTGCGGAAACGCTTGTAAGAGTCTTCGGAGCACAGAGAAGGCTGAGATTTGAGGCCATAGGCACCTGACAAACTGCTTCAAGCGGCTGTTTTTTTCCAGAAAGAACGTCTCCCAGGTCATACTTTATCTCATTTTCCATACCGAACATGATATCAAGACATCTGAGTCCGAAATCCAGCTCGATGAGAAGTGTTCTGTGTCCCTGTTTTGCAAGAGTGTAGCCAAGACCGGCACATACTGTCGATTTACCAGTACCGCCTTTTCCGGATGTTACTGTAATGATTTTAGACATATCATTTCCTTTCCGATATCCACAAGCCAGAGCAGTATAGCTGCTGAACGGCACCGGACTCCAAAAAATTCATAATAATTACCTACGCTATATTATACCACAAAAAGCCCTACTTGTCAAAGATGTTTTTTGTGCAAAAAACAAAATTGTGCATTTCAATACTTTTGTACATTTGTGCTTGTGCAATTTGCACAAGTCATTTGTTTATGCTATCCAGAATTTTACCTACAGTCTTTTCAATATTACAGCCATTTTCATCAATCACTACATCGGCGTATTTTTCATATAACTGCGTTCTTTCGTTATATAGTTCAATCAATCGCTGGCCTTTTCTTATGACCACGCCACGATTTTTTATGTTACCAAGACGGTAACGGAGCTTTCGGTAATCCAGTTTGAGATAAACTATCGTTCCGATATCGGCAAGATGCTTCATAGCCTGCTTGCCGTAGACTACGCTTCCGCCGGTAGCGATAACGCATTTCTCAGCCTTCAGGCGGCTGCAAACACGGTTTTCCGTCTCTATGAACCCGTCTATACCACGCTCTGAGATGATATCCCTGAGCAGCTTCTTCTCCTTTTCCTGTATGACAAGATCTGTATCAACGAATTTATAACCCAGTATTTTCGCAAGTATAACTCCAACTGTGCTTTTTCCCACACCGGGCATACCTATGAGTACAATATTATTTTTCAAGTGCATTTTCCTTTTTTATCAGATTCCGGAATTGCTGCGGTGAACAATATCCATTACATTAATTTTACCCCTTTTGGAAGAATATGTCAAGTACGAAGTCCACCATATATTGCGATTATTTAGTATGTACACTATAATTTGACAAATATCAGCATATATGATAACATTGTTACAGGAGGTGCCGCAATGAACAAAAATCCTTTCCCCTTTTCAAACGACAACAAGCGGTATCATACCCTTAGCTATCACAATAAAAAAGCTTTCGGAAGCAGAGTCCAGAAGGCAGTGCTTGAATGCGGCTTTACCTGTCCGAATATCGACGGTTCCAAGGGCACCGGAGGATGTATCTTCTGTGACGGCGGCAGCGGCTATTTCACCCGCCCCGGCCTTTCAGTCACAGACCAGCTTGCCTCAGAGACCGAGCGCATCCGCAGCAAATTCGGAAACGTTCCCGTGATCGCCTATTTTCAGGCAAATACCAACACCTATGCCCCGGCAGATCATCTGAAAGCTCTTATTTACGAAGCGCTGCACTTTCCCGGGATCGCCGGCATATCCATCGGTACAAGAGGAGACTGCCTGCCGGATGATATAGTTGAGCTGCTGAAAGAGATCAGCAGTCAGACTTTTCTTACCGTAGAACTGGGTATGCAGTCATGTCATGACAGCACTATATCCTCTATCAACCGCTGCTGCACTCATGAGGAATTCCTCGACGGCTATTATAAGCTTAAAAGCGCAGGGATACGAGTGTGCCTGCACCTGATAGACGGGCTGCCGGAAGAAACTCCGGAAATGATGATACAGAGCGCCGCTGAAGCCGCTTCTCTGAAACCTGACGCTGTGAAGCTGCAAATGCTCCACGTTATAAAAGGCACAAAGCTGGCAGATATCTTCTTGCAGGGCAATATGTCCCTGCTTACAAAGGATGAATATGTGGATATCATCGTCAGACAGCTTGAAGTCCTTCCGCCGGAAACAGTCATAGAGCGCATAACCGGTGACGGAGACCGCAGAAAGCTTATCGCACCGCTTTGGAGTGCAGATAAAAAGTCCGTCATAAGCAGTATTGACAAAAGACTGGCTCAGCTCGATACCTGGCAGGGACGCAGATATAAAGAAATATAATGAAAGGCAATAATTATGAATTACTACGAAGAACTGAAGAAAATGCTTTCAATGGATATGAACTGTAAACCGGCTGATTTTGATATCGAAGAAAATGTCCTCACGATCCCGGCTTTTATTGAAGGCCGCAGGATATATTCACCGGAGAAGCACTTTTTCCATATGGTCTCCACTGGATCAAATGTCATTATAAACGCTGATGGGTGTCTCGATGAGGCTCTTGTGGCATTTCTCCGGAGAGCTAAAGGATTCAAACTGTTTGAGATCCCAAATCTCCTCACTCTTGAGCCTGAACTCAACAAATACGGTCATACCCTCAGTGAAACATATCATATGTTCCTGCCTGTGAACAAAGAGGTGATCCCTGCCGGGAAATTCGATGTCAGGTGGTATTTCGATGAAGAGATACGCCGATTCTACGGTGACAGCCGCTTCCCGAACGCTATATGCCCCGAATTCAAGCCGGAAAGGCCTGACAGGATCGTTGTCTGTGCCTGCAAAGGACGTGAGATACTGGGTATGGCCGGATGCTCAGAGGACACTAAGGGCTGGCAGCAGATAGGCATAGATGTAATGCCTAAATACCGCTCCAAAGGCATAGGAACATTCCTTGTATCCATTCTCAGAAACAAGATAATCGAAAACGGAGATATCCCATTTTACGGAACACAGATAGCCAATATCCACTCATGGAACATCGCTATAAAAAGCGGATTCCGTCCCGCATGGATAGAGGTCGGTGCAAACAGGATATAAAAAAGCCGCTGGTCGATACCAGCGGCTCTTGTTTTATCAGCCATAAAGTGAAACGTCTTTGATGTCGAGCTTGAACGGTGCATATCTCTTGTATGCTGAATCGTTCTTCTCAACGGAATAGCTATTTGCGATACCTTCGATCCAGTCTGAGAAAGCATCAGCATAACGATTTCTGAGAACAGTCTTGACCTGATCCTCAGACCACAGATCATTATCTGTCATTCTCTCAGCGATATCGCCCTTGATGAGGATATAGACCGTGTCCTTGTCGTATTCATACTTCTCAGCCTTATATAAAGGCATATCACCGAATATCTTCTCATTCAGTGCCTTTTCAGCCTTCTCGGCATCTGTCTCTTCAGCGGGCTCGGTTGTAGTTGTATCATTTTTATTATCAGCCGGCTCTGTAGTTGTCATCTTTGTGACCGTTACTTCATTTGCATAAGGATCAGTTGTTGTAGTTGTAGTTGTTGCAGCTGAACCATCACTTCCAGTCTCTGTTGTTGTAGCTGCTGTAGTAGTTGTTGTTACAGCAGTCTCATCGCCTTCGCTGGCTAATGTTGTCGTCAATGACTGAGTGTACTCATCGTACTCTGTCTTGATATCATCCATCTTTGCGAGCTTCTTTTCGTTTGTTGGCTCTGCATTGATCTCTCTGATCCACTTGTCGATCTTTGTATCCAGCTCACGCTTAGCGTCATCTTCAAGTGCATTGCCATCAGCGTCTGTGGTCTTGATCGCAACATACTTGACTCTTGCAGTATTGTCTTTGAAGTATTCCTTCAGATCATCCTCAGAGCAGCCCATTTCGCCGTCAATACCAAAGTAGTGATCGAAAATATGCTCCTGCTTGTAGGTATTTTCATAAGTCTTCTTTATAGAATCCTCACTGATACCATTATCTGAGAAAAGGTCATTGTCAGAGATAGACTTTATATAATTCTTTATCTCGTCCTTTTCCTCATCTGTAAGTTCCTCGCCGAGCTTGTCAAATTCTCTCTCGACAGCAACAAAGAGCTTGCAGGTCTCTGTAGCCTCATTCTGGATCCAGTCCTCTGCATCCATATCCTCGATCTTTGAGCCCTTGATATCGTCATACGTAGGAAGGCTGCCTGTAGAAAGGAACTGATTGTACATTGCCTGTTTGTAGGCCACTATCTCATTATTGATGAATATTCCTGCCGGGACATCGTATCCGTCTATTGTAAGAGCATTTTTTGTTCCGTTTCCGAAAGTAATGGCTTCCGGAGCATTACATCCGGCAAAAGTTGTCGCAAGAGCAAATGAAAGTGCAGCTGCGGCAAACCTGTTTATTTTTTTCATTGAAATTCCTCCGATTAGAAATAATAGATTCCATATACGGATTATTATACTACTTTTTTTCTGATTTGTCTATAGGTAATCTGTAATTTTTTTCATTTTGTCACAATTTTTTCTCCATATGCCCTATATACATATTTTATTCAGGATTTTTCCTTGACTTAAAAACGAAAAAATGATAGAATATTAATATATGTATTTTTATAAGCGGAGGTCTTCGTATGAAAGTTGAATTGCTTGCACACACACCTGATCCGGAAAAGATCGTAGCTACAGCAGCCAAGCTCTGCTACTCCAGCAGCGATATCGGCTCGCTCAGGGATGGTCTCACCGATGAAAAAACTGAAAGCTTTATCGATATGCTCGCTTCCATCGGACATGAAAGCGTTATGGAACATGTAAGCTTCACTTTCGGTATCGAAGGCATCTCCCGTGCCTGCTCACATCAGCTCGTCCGCCACAGGATAGCCTCCTACTCTCAGAAGAGCCAGAGGTATGTCAATGAGAACGGCTTTGAGTTCATAACTCCGCCAGCCATTGCAGAGCTGCCCGAAGCAGAGGAAGAATACAACAAAGTCATAGGCATCATCACTGACAGCTATGAGAAGATCGCCGATATGCTCACTGAAAAGCATACAAAACAATTCATGGATCAGGGACTCGATGAAAAGGCTGCCCGCTCCAAAGCCCGCAAGCTTGCCAATGAGGACGCTCGTTTTCTCCTGCCGAATGCCTGCGAGACAAAGATCGTCGTTACTATGAACGTTCGCTCACTTTTCAATTTCTTCGCTCACCGCTGCTGCAACAGAGCACAGTGGGAAATAAGGGCAGTGGCAAATGAAATGCTAAGGCTGTGCCTGAAAACTGCTCCCCATATCTTCTCTCATGCAGGTCCTTCCTGTGTTACATCAGGAAAATGTCCGGAAGGAAAAATGACCTGCGGAAAGATCAACGAGGTACGTGAGTACTTCTCGGCAATGAAGACTCAGGACTGAACCGGAGGAACAATATGCTTGAATTCAGAGAGATCTCTGTTTCCGACAGGCAGCGTGTCTGCTCCGCACTGAAATATTCCGACTTCATGGGCTGCGAGTACAGCTTTGCCAACAATATGGCGTGGAGAAGGCTCGCAGACTCAAAAATAACCTTCTATAAGGATTTCTACATTTGCTGTGCCTTCGATACCGAGGACGGATATCCGCATTTTATCCTGCCCGCCGGTCAGGGCGACTACAAAGATCTGTTCAGAGAGCTTATGCGGTATACCGATGCTGCCGGGGCTCCGCTGATACTCACCGGCATAACAGACAGCTCGCTGAAAATGCTCTCTGACCTGTTCCCGGACAGATTCACATATGAGCTTGACCGTGACAGCTCGGATTATATTTATCTGACTGAGGATTTCATCTCGCTGAAGGGGAAAAAATATCACGGCAAACGCAACCACCTTGCTCGCTTCAAAGAACTTGACTACACCTACTCTCCGATCACGGAAAAGGATTTCGACGACTGCATAATCTTCTGCACTGCCGAATACAACAACAGGTCCGGATCAGCAGTTCACTCGTTCATCGCCGAGCAGTTCGCTATAAACACCTACTTTTCCTATTTCAATGAGCTGGGACTTAAAGGCAGTCTCATCCGAATAGACGGAAAGGTGGCCGCTGTGACTATCGGTGAGCAGCTCAATTCAGAGACTTTCTGTGTTCACATCGAAAAGGCAGACACTTCATACAATGGCATTTACACCGGTATCTCACACCTCTTTGCAGAGAGTGAAGCTGCCGGCCTGAAATATATCAACCGTGAGGAGGATCTTGGCATAGAGGGCCTGAGAAGATCAAAGCTCTCGTACAATCCGGCTTTCCTCCTCAATAAATACACTTTGATCTTTAAATGAAAGGATTTTGATATGATCTACATTTTTCTTGCAAACGGATTTGAAGAGACCGAAGCTATCGCTCCTATCGACTTTCTGAGAAGAAGCGGCAAGACTGTTGTTACTGTCGGCGTCGGTGACAATGTCATAACGAGCTCCCACGGAGTTCCTGTTGTGACCGATACTATCGCTCAGGAAGCTCCGCTTACAGATGAGCTGGAAATGATCATCCTCCCGGGCGGTATGCCGGGTACACTTAATCTGGAAAAGTCTGAATACGTTCAGGCTGCTATCGATTTCTGTGTAAAGAACGGAAAATATGTGGGCGCAATTTGCGCTGCCCCCTCTATCCTCGGCCACAAGGGACTTCTCAATGGCAGAAATGCCGCTTGCTATGAAGGCTTCGAGGATCAGCTTGAAGGCGCTTTCATCAGCAATGAGCCTGTTGCCTGCGATGGTATATTCATCACCTCACGTGGAGCAGGAACTGCCATTGAATTCGGTCTTGCTCTCGTGGAAAAAGCTGTTTCCAAGGCCGAAAGCGACAGGATCCGCAGCTCTATAATGTGTTTCTGATATGAAGGACAAGAAAGCCCTCAGGAAGGAATTCTCCGCTTTAAGAAAGACGTTGAAAACCGATGAGAAGGACAGCCTCATCATGGCCGGACTTCTCTCGCTTGATGTTCTGTCGGAGGCGGATACAGTTCTGCTATATGCCTCATTCGGCTCCGAGGTTAATACCTGGGAGCTTGCAGAATGTCTGCTGCATAATGGAAAGACGATCGCTTATCCAAGATGCGGCGAAAACGGGCAGATGTCCTTCCACATAATCACCTCTTCCACACAGCTTGAAGAGGGAAAATTCGGTATCTGTGAACCGGATATGTCACTTCCACAGCCAACTGTTACAGGCAAAACTGTATGTATCGTCCCCGGACTTGCCTTTACCCCTGAGGGCGGAAGGCTGGGCTACGGCGGCGGTTTTTACGACAGATTCCTTGCTGAGCATCCGGAAGCAGGCAGGATAGCTCTTGCATATGACGGTATGATAGTAAGTGAGCTTCCCCTGCTGCCCCATGATCTTAAAGTTGATACAATTGTTACAGAAGAAAGGACGGTATTCTGCAATGCCGAAAAATGATGACCTTATTAATGATATCCTGAGAGAGCTGGATTCTGCTCCTCAGCCAGAACAGGAGGAGATCCCGGAAGCTGCCCCGTCAGCCAATGATCTCCCTCAGGAGGACGAGCCCCAGGGCTATGATGACTACACTGCCTATGAGGCTGAGAACTATGGCAGTGCTCCTGAACAGGAACAGTATTCCTACGATGAGCAGCAGCCTCAGGAGAACATCCCGGAGGATGATATGTACTACCAGCAGGAAATGTATCCGCAGGATGAGTACGCAGCCCCTCAGCGCATGGCTACTCCAAGAAAAAAGAAAAAGAGAAAGAAGAAGAGGAACCGACTCCCCGGAGTATTGATCCTCACTACTCTCATATTTGCCGTATCCATCATACTCTCAATGGAAATAATCGGTTTCGGCAAGGATATGCTCGGTATCGGCAAGAGCGATGCTACAAAGCTCATCGTCATCAAGGAGGGCGCTACTACCGAAGAGATAGCTCAGCAGCTCAAGGACGAAGGCATCATCAAGTCGCCTAAATTCTTCATGCTCTTCTCAAAAATGAGAAAAAGCGATGCGCTCTATATTCCCGGTGAGCACTTCATCCGCCCGAATATGGCTTACGAGACTATCATCCAGAACCTCACCACCAACGAAGAAGAGAACAAGGAGACTGTGGAGATCACCTTCCCTGAAGGCATTACCCTGATGGAGGCCGCTCAGCTGCTTCAGGATCAGGGAATATGCAATGCAAACGACTTCATCTTCACATTCAATGCCGGCGGCTTCAACTTCCCGTTCGAGGAGCAGATCCCGGAGGCTTCAAATCTTAAGTTCTACCGTATGGAAGGCTACCTCTTCCCGGATACCTACTTCTTCTACAAGGAAATGGAGCCTGAAAAGGTCTGCCAGAAGATATACTCCAACTTTGATCAGAAGATGACTCCTGAGAGGTATGAGAAGATGAAGAAGCTGGACATAGATCTGGATCAGCTCATCACACTCGCTTCTATCGTACAGCAGGAGGCTGCAACTAAGGACACTATGACACTCGTTGCTTCCGTTTTCTGGAACCGTCTCAGAAATCCTGAGGAATTCGCCAACAAGCTCCAGTCAGATCCGACAAAGAACTACTCGCAGAAGATCAAGAAGAGTATGCAGGTACTTGATCAGGCTGTTCTTGACGCTTATAATACCTATGTAGGTACAGGTCTCCCTCCAGGAGCTATATGCAACCCCGGTATAGAGGCTATCGATGCCGTTCTTGAAGACCACAAGAGCGATTACTATTACTTCTACGCTAACGTATACACCGGCCAGACAAGATTTGCAAAAACCTATGAGGAGCATCTCCAGAACGAAGAGATAATCCATCAGGAAGAGGCCGATTATGAAGCACAGCAGCAGGAGGCTGAAAACAATGCCGCTCAGTAAACTTGAAGTTCTCGCCCCGGCCGGCGATGAAGAAAGACTCGGTGCCGCACTAAATTACGGTGCGGATGCCGTTTACCTCGGCCGTCAGCAATTCGGTATGAGAGCATCACCCATGAATTTCGATTTTGAGCAGCTTGTAAAAGCTGTGAATGACGCTCACGCTAAGGGCGTGAAGGTATACCTTACCTGTAATACCCTGCCACGAAATAACGAGATCCCTTTCTTTGAAAGATTCGTAAAGGAGGCCGTTGAAGCAGGCGTTGACGCTCTTATAGTTGCAGATATAGGTCTGCTCATGCTCATAAAGAAATTCGCTCCTGATATGGAGATACATATCTCAACTCAGACCGGTATCGTAAACTATGTGACCGCAAGAGAGCTTTACAACATGGGTGCAAAAAGAGTTGTCCTCGCCAGAGAACTCTCACTTGATGAGATAGCTGAGATACGTGCAAAGACCTCCCCTGACCTGGATATCGAGACATTCGTTCACGGTGCTATGTGTGTATCCTTCTCCGGAAGATGCCTGCTCTCACAGTACCTGGTGAAGCGTGATGCAAACCGTGGAGAGTGTGCTCAGCCCTGCCGCTGGGGATATCACCTCATGGAGGAAAAGCGTCCCGGAGAATTCTTCCCGGTATTTGAAGATGAAAAAGGCACCTACATCCTCAACTCAAAGGATATGTGCATGATAGACCATATCGACAAGCTGGCACAGGCCGGTGTCAAGAGCCTTAAGATCGAGGGACGTGCAAAATCTGCTTACTATGTGGCAGTTGTAACAAACGCTTACCGCATGGCTGTTGACGAATACTACAAAGATCCGGACAACTTCGTTCTCCCTGAATGGATAAGGGACGAGGTGTTCAAGGTCAGCCACAGAAAATACTGCAACGGCTTCTTCTTCGGTACTCCCGAGGAGTCACAGTACTACGAAAACAGCGGGTATATCCGCAATTATGATGTTGTCGCTGTTGTGGAGGAATGCAGAAACGGCACCGTGTACTGCTCACAGCGAAACCGTTTCTTCGCAGGCGATACAGTAGAACTGCTGGCTCCCTCGACCAAACCCATTGAAATGGTTTTAGATAAGCTTTATAACGAAGAGGGCGAAGAGATCGAAACTGCTAATCACGCAATGATGAACTTCTCCTTCAAGTCAGATATCGTGTTCCCGAAAGGAACTGTCATCCGCAAGGCTACTAACTGAATAAAAAAAGGGCATTGCGCTGCAATGCCCTTTTTATATAAAGTTTGGTTTCATATGTATACAAGAATGGGCACACAATGTGTGCCCCAAAAATTAGAATATTCTGCGTATTTACTTGTAGGGGACGCCGCCCCGGCGTCCCAAAAAAGCTTTTATGACAATATCAGGCATTGCATAGGTGCAATGCCTGTATTTTTATATTGTAGCATAAAGATTAGTTTCCCAGGCCGGAATATAGAGCTGATGTCTAATGTACAGCTTATACCTGGGATTGAGTGCCTTTATAAGAAGAGGCAGCTCAAATATATCCTCATTCCTGTGATACAGGGATACCATCATCTTCGGCGAATAATGTGATATAGTGAGGGATGCTCCCCATATCGCTTCACGCTCAAAGCCTTCAACATCCATTTTTATAATGGTGGCCGGCTTTTTGCCAAGGATGCTGTCTACAGAACGGGCAGCGACCATATTCTCCGATGAAGCTGTTATCGCAGACTGTCTTCCCGCCTTTGCAGCAAACGGCAGCTCTCCGTCAACACACCATGCAGCGGCATTGAATGCGTATACCCTGTGCATACCATCTACGAATTTTGCAAGCTTCTTGAAATTCTTCTTGTCAGGTTCAAGGGCATATATAGAATTGTAGGTACCTCTTGTAAATTCAAGCAGTTCCCTTATGGTATCGCCGTTATATGCTCCCAGGTCTACGTACACCTCGTTCATAGAAGGCTTGATTATCTTTCTGTAGATTTCCTCCTTGGGAGTGGTCACAGAAGAGAGATACTCGATCTTTCCGCTTATCTTGAAGTTGATTATATTTGCATATACCTTCCTTGAGTACTCGTCTGCAAGGCTGTCGTATACCTGCTGGATCTTATCAGCATTCTCGATGCAGTAGTCATACGTGAACAGTCCCCTGCCTACTACCGGCACATCGGGCACATACAGGGTATGACGAGCTGCTATCTCGTGTATCTTGTCAACGATCTCCTGATAGCCCGCAGCAAAAGCAAGTACAACTACGAAATCGTCCACCATTTCCTCTATCTCAGAGAGCTTATGTACACGATATCCCTCAAAGGAATGACCTCTTACAAAGTCATCGCTGGCAAATATACCTGCCACAGTGATCCCAATTTCCCTGAACACTGCCATTATTTTCAGAGCTCCGTCACCCATGCCGTATATGAATATAGGTCTGGTCTCGGCTTTAAGTCTGCTCCAGCAGGTCTCTTTTTCTGTTATAAAAGGTAGCATTGCAGAATTTTACCCCCTTGGATCAATAGTGGTCAACGTCATCATGATAATCATCATAATCATCATAATGATCATGTCCGCCGTGAAGGCCCACCATATCTCTGCCACGGATACCGTACTTATCACGCATGATGTTCAGATACTTATCTATGAGCTCAGATACCTGACGCACATTCTTTATGCAGTGTATTTCCTTGGAAGGAGTGTCTGCATCCTTGCTGTATATTATGATCGAACCACACTTGAACAATCTCTGGAAGAACGGAAAGCGTACCTTCTTATCAGTGATCTTGTACAGATCTATCTCATCCTCATCTACACTGAGGAAACCGGTCCTTGTAACGAATTTTGTCTCTGTAAGATAGTAGCGTGTAAAGGAAAGCGGCAGTCCGAACAGTGTACGTTTCTTATCAGTCCAGACATATTTGAAAGCATCTTTTTTCATAGTTGGATCCTCCGATCATTATTAATCGTAAACTTACTTCTTTTATTTTACCACAAAATCGCACAATAGTCAACATATATCTGTTACAAAATTGTGAAAGCCGCAAAAAATTGCCGCCATTTTGAAAAAATGGGCAGTAATCCTCCCTGAGCAACATCTTTTCACCAAAAAATCACTTGCAATTTTGTACAATATGTAGTATAATAAATAAGTGAATATTTTAAAGGAGTGATCTCTATGAGTAAGATCAATATCGGCTTTATCGGCGCCGGAAATATGGGCGGCGCTATTATGAAGGGCATCGCAGGAAGCTCAGCTTCTGAAAAGATCGACCTCTTTGCTTTTGATCCGGATAGTTCCAAGCTCGGTGCTCTCGCTGAGGCAGGAGTTGCCCCCTGTGAAAGTGAATCCGATCTTGTTTCTAAATGTAAATACGTATTCCTGGCTGTAAAGCCTCAGATAATCGAAGGCGTTCTTGAGGCTGCTGCTCCGGCTGCAACTCCGGAAACTGTTTTCATCTCCATCGCAGCAGGTATAACTGATGAATTCGTTGCAAGGAAGACTCTTCCAGATGCAAAGGTCATCCTCGTTATGCCCAATACTCCCCTGCTTCTCGGCGAGGGCGCTTCTGCTCTTTCAAGAAACGAGAGAGTTACTGACGAGGAATTCGAGCTTATACTGGGTATTTTCAGACTCTGCGGCAAGGCTGCTGTTATCTCAAAGGATAAGATGAAGGAGATAATCGCTATAAACGGAAGCAGCCCGGCTTTCATATACCTCTTCGCCAAGGGCTTCATTGACTATGCCGAATCAGTCGGCATCAGCAAGGAGGCTGCTGAAGAGCTCTTCTCGCAGAGCCTTATCGGTTCCGCTAAGATGATAACCGACTCCGGATACTCTATAGATGAGCTCATAAAAATGGTATCATCTCCCGGAGGCACTACTCTTGCAGGTCTTGACAGACTCTACGAGGGCAACCTTACAGATACTGTAAGGAAATGCTGCGAGAGCTGCACAAACAGAGCCTACGAGCTTTCAAAATAAGTCCGTTCTAATCGTACAAGCTGCCGCATATCCTTTACAAAAGAAAGGATGATGCGATGTGAGACGTATAAGCTATACTGCCCCCTGTAAAAAAAGTTTAATGATATATCTGCTGACTTGTGTCATAGCTGCCGGCATAATCGCCGGAGCTGTGTATCAATCAAGGCTATCGCCTGCCCCGTCGCTGCTGATACATCAATATTCCGCACCTGTGTACGGATGTTCACTGTCAGGATATGCCATAAAGGGACTCCTGCTGAACGTATTACTGCTTTTTATTGCATTTTCTCTGGGCTTTTTTGCGCTTGGACAGCCCTTCGGACTGCTGCTGCTTTTCTACAAGGGCTTCGGCACCGGTTCGGCGGCTTCCATATTGTACTACTCATACGGCCTGAAGGCTGTAGCAAAGGTAATGATCCTGACTCTGCCTAAGGCTCTTGGCTTGTATACAGTCTTTATACTGGCTGTACGTGAACTTATAAGAGCGTCCGGATACACGCTCGCCTGCTGGTACGGCAAGGAGCGCTCTGATGAAAAGTCTCCCGCTCTGAAGCTGTACATTATAAAATATCTGGTTCTTGTTTTTATTGCAATGTTGATATCAGCTTGTGATGCCGCAGTGAATCTGCTGTACGTCAGGCTAAGCTGAAATATACTGGAGGATGTTTAAATTGGCATTTTTTGACTTTGAAAGCTCCGGTTCGGGCATATCAAAACACGCCCCCAAAAAGAAGGGCGCAAAACTGTTCTTTGATATCCTGTTCAGGAGATTCTGGCAGCTCATGGGATTGAATCTGCTCTATTTTGTTTTCTTCATCCCTCTGTTCCTGACACTTTCCGTTATAAGCTTCTTTAACAGCTACACTGTTATAATAGTGCTGTGTGCGCTTCTGACGCTGTTCTTTATGGTCACTATCGGGCCGGCGAGTGCCGGAATGACAAAGATCATCAGGAGCTATCTTATCGATAAACACTCATTCATGGTCCGTGATTTTTTCAGGGCATTCAAACGGAATTTCAAGAAGGCCTCGATCATAGGCTTCATTGATTGTCTTGTATTGTTTTCCGTATACGCCTCCCTGAACGTTTATCCTGTTATGGCGTCACAGTACAATATGAAGCTCCTTTACGTTCCGATGACGCTTACTCTCAGTATAGCACTCATCGTAATGATGATGAATTATTACATCTACCTTATGCTCATTGCTACGAACCTGTCACTGAAGAATCTGATTAAAAACTCCTTTGCGCTGACATTTGTAGCTATGAAAACAAATCTTCTGACTACTCTCATTTCATTCGCCTGCATAGGCCTGATGTTCTTCCTCATGCTGTATGTTACTCCGGTATTTATGGTGCTGATAACGATCTTTCCGGCAGCATTCATATGCTATGTGGCTTGTTTCAACAGCTATCCGGTCATACAGAAATACGTTATCAATCCCTACTATACAAGTATCGGTGAGATAAATCCGGAACTCGTTGAGAACGAGCCCAACGATGAAGATGTTATATTCGAGGACAGAGGCGGCGAGGAACAACCTATCGAAAAGCGTAAAAAAGGCAAAGGAAAAAGAATATCCTGATAAATACAACGGGCGAACAGTGTTCGCCCGTTTTCTCATATGTACTATCATAAAAATAAGGACTGCATCAGTCAGCTTACCTTAACGAAAAAGTGGGTTACCGAGCCTGAAATTATGGGCTCGGTAATTTTATGCCACG
>ERZ795051.2594-NODE-2594-length-19855-cov-5.059596_pt1 | contig 19855 bp, 19 predicted proteins | sample MGYA00375135_ERZ795051 | MGnify/ENA primary metagenome ERZ795051 (study PRJEB30180, sample SAMN05720222) | activated sludge metagenome | isolation source: Anaerobic digester | place: Japan | collected 2015-05-26 ... | reverse complement strand
AATGTAACTGCTCCTGAAAATGTTTCGGACAGTCTTCGCGAATAGGCAACATCAAATGAAAGTTCATAAGGGGATACGCTTTGCCAAAATTCGCCATTCAAATCGGTGATATCGATATCGCCCAATGAAAAATATCGGAGCGAGGCGCTGACGGCATTCAGATTTTCGTTTCCGAATTTCCAATATCCGGTAACATAGGTCAAATTGATATCGTTGACCAGTTTACTCAACCAGGGTGTGAACGAAACGGCGAATCCGGCATTGCTCTGTACGAAAGCATATTTAGCCGCATTCCAATATTGTGAATAGACATCGGGCAATGTGGCTCCGCCGATATCGCCCATTCCTCCTCCACGCGCGTCAGGAGCAATTTGTAACGAGGGAACGGCTATGGGTATAGGGTTATAATCTTGCCCGAATGCCGAATGGCTGATGCCGGCGGTGAAAAGAAGGAAGAGAGTTGCGAAAAATAGTTTTTTCATATCGCTCATGTACTTTTTAGAGTAGAAACAGAATAAATCGCTTTTTATTATAGAGCGGTCATTTTACTTTAAAATCGAGCAACTTTTGATCGCCTACAAATCCTTCGAGATGATCGTCGATGTGAACGGGCCCGATTCCGGCCGGTGTTCCGGTGAAAATGAGATCGCCGATTTTTAAAGTGAAAAACCGACTTATGTATGCGATTATTTTGTCAACCGAGAAAATCATATCTTTGGTATTGCCTTGTTGCACGGTTGTTCCATTGATATCGAGATGAAAGGGGATATCCCGGATGTCGGGAAACAACTCTTTCGAAACGAATGTGCCTATGGGTGCCGAGTTGTCGAAACTTTTCGAAATTTCCCACGGCAAGCCAAGTTGTTTTTGTTGTACTTGCAAATCGCGGGCTGTAAAATCAATACCAACCGTAAGCTCGTCATAGTATCGGTACGCAAATCGTTCGGAAATATTTTTCCCCAGTCGGCTTATTTTAATCACAATTTCTGTTTCGTAATGAATTTCATTCGAAAAATCGGGGAGGAAAAACGGCTTGCCATCTTTGAGAACTGCCGTGTCGGGTTTCATGAAAATCACCGGGTTGGGACTTTCGAAAGTGCGTTTCATTTCCTGATTGTGAGAGCCGTAATTGAGACCTATCGCAAATACTTTCATATAGATAAACTATTTCGAAGAATGATGAACATTCAGCCTGTTAAACATTACCGCCAGATCGGCATACATCGATGTGTTTTGCAAAACGATGTTTTCGGGTACACGAATGCGGAAAGGCGTGAAGTTCCAGATGCCGCGTATCCCCCCTTCGATCATATAATCGGCAACTTGTTGTGCAATTTCGGAAGGCACTGTGAGTACTCCGATTTCGGCTTTGATGATTTTATTCCGTTCGATGAATTCGTCGGAATGATATACCGGTATTTCGCCGATACTTCTATTGATTACGGCTTGATTCACGTCGAAGCCGGCTTCTATTTTCAGACTGTATTGTTCGAGCCCTGAATCTGCCAGGAGCGCTGCCCCGAGACTCCCTACTCCGAAAAGCACGGCTTTGTGTTTTGAGCTAAAGCCAAGTATCTCTTCGAGTGTTTCAATCAACGAATCGAGCTCATATCCTACTCGGGTTTTGCCGCTTGCATCGACATACGAGAGATCTTTCGCTATTTGCGTGGAGGAAACGTAGATTTTTTCCCCAATCTGAGTTGAAGACACGTGCGTTTCCCCCTGCTTTTTCAGCAGTTTTATGTAAGCCAAATACAAAGGCAATCGCCTCAATGTTGGCTCGGGAATGATCGACTGAAAAGAAGAGAGTCCGGACATATCAAAATGGATAATAAGATTTGCAAAGTTATGCTTTTTTGACGATTTTATATTAATTTCGGTTTTGTTTAAGTGGACACTATCCATTTCTTTGTTATCCAAAGGCGTTGGTTTTGCCCATAATGTTTGATAAACATCACTTTGTCCGCATCACAAAAGGCATGTGGAAGATTAATACATGAACGATTATCGAATCGAAATTCATCCGTTGCAGCCCTTTTTGCCATCCAATGCGATTCTTTTGCTTTTGGGTAGTTTTCCTCCTCCACGTTCCAAATGGAGGATGGACTTTTTTTATCCCAATTTTCAGAACGATATGTGGCGAATAATGGGCGTAGCGTTTTTTAATGACAAAGATCATTTTTTGACTGAAGACAAAAAATCGTTCAATAAAAAGCGGATCATTTGTTTTCTGGAGGAAAAGGGGATTGCTATTTTCGATATGGCTCATAAAGTAATTCGCCATAAGGAGAATGCTTCTGATCGGGAGTTGGAAGTGGTAGCACCGATCAATATCCGCTCCGTCCTTCTCCAAATTCCTTCCTGTCGTTTTTTGGCAGCTACGGGAGAAAAAGCTATGGATACGCTGCTGTCACAATTCCCTTCGGTTGAAAAACGGCCATCGATCGGAAATTTCATAGAAATCCCGATCGATGAGCAACTGTATCGTCTTTATCGCATGCCTTCATCCTCAAGGGCTTATCCAAAGTCGTTGGAAGAAAAGGCCTCTTTTTATGCGAAGATGTTTCACGATGCCGGTTTGCTTTAAGGCTCGGCATCCATCATAAAATCTTCGGCTGCTTCGTTTTCCTCTGTATTAACCAGATAAAGCGTTTTTACGGTTTGATTTTTGATCAGTTTTTTTAATTTTCCGCCCACTATTTCCTTAAAATAAGGAGAATTGTTGTGTTTCTTTACCGCATCCTGATTTTCGTAGCTTTCGTACACGAAAATTTTATTAGGTTCTTCTTCGCTCATCAGTAAATCGTAGGCAAGGCAACCCTCTTCGTTTTCGAGTACTTGAGATTGCATTTGGGTCATTAGCTCGATTGCCGTGTCAAGGTCGTTTTCGTCGAACGAAAATTCTACAAAAAGAACTACACCATCAGGACTTGCTGCTGTTTCGTCGTTTTGCCCGCTCACACCGTTGGCATACGTCAATAAAAGAGCTGCCGTTGCAAGAAAGACTTTAATTAATTGTTGTTTCATAGAGCGTAAAATTTGAAGAGTTATGAAATTAATTGATAGGATGTCTTATTCCCGAAAAATTTTTTAGTACGACTCGCATCGATCCTATTTTCAGACCAATTTCGATAATGAGCGGCATGCGATTGAGATCATTGGTCAGTGCAACGTTCATAGCTTCCTGCTGATCGGCGAACGCATCGTCTAATATCATGAGCGACAATTTAATGGAATCGTAGGTTTTTCCATCATTCGCTTTCACAGATTCCGTACCCATATAACGAATCGACATATTTACAATTTTTCGGCCCGTTACAAACTGAATGGGGATGTTGTCGCCCCGTTTCAGGTTCGAATAGTCGAGATTGCGGGCATAAGCAAGAACAGAAATATAGTCGTATGAGCATTTGTTGGTTGTGAATATGGTGTCGAACCTGAGTTTACCTTTCCAGTGTCGTATTGAGCGTATTTTCATTTCTCCGTTCCGGTAGGAATAAGATTGTCGATCCGTAGAGTAATCTTTCCCTTCGAAAGCTTCTTTTGTGAATAGGAGCGGAACCATATTGGCATCGACATAACCGGTAAGTGTGTCGTTCACCGTGTACATGTTTCCTACGATTCCGGAGGTATTGGCGAGTAATTTGATTCTGTAGGCACTTTTCCCGGCTACATTTGTCAACGTGGTGCTGAGTGAGCCTACGCCGGCTTTGGCGTTGATAATCCCGTACTTGTAATATAAGTCGTAGCTCAATTTTTCTCCCTCTTTAAAGGCTTTGTTCTCGATTTTGCACTGTGCGGAGGAGAAAAATGCCATGAGGAAAAAGATGCCGAAGAAGGCGATTGTAAGCTGTATGTTCTTTTTCATTGCGATTTCTAATTTTATACATTTCCCATTCTTGTTATCGACTTAAAAAGGGATTATTTTCTGTACTTCGGGTTGGATTCATCCCTGTGTCATTTTGTCGATTTTGACCGTTCAATTGTTCATTTAAGTTTCGGCGTTTCTTAACTTCAGGTTTATTTTTAGTAATTTCAAGCGGTTTTTGTTTTACGGGAGGAGTTTCATTCACATTCCATATCTCTTCATGATCTGTATATGCCCTTATTTCGAAATAGCGTGGATAATAATAAACAAATTCGGGTTGACGTTTTTTTTCGTAATTACCGGTCGTCCATTTTCCATCCCTGTTTTCGTCGATAAACAGTCGAGCGTAAATTGTTCCCGGATTGAGATCCATAAAAATTGCTTCATTGTTTTCGACGAGAGTTTTTCTGAAAGGTTTATCGGTTTTGTCCAGTAGCTCCACATACACGTCTTTGTCACCGGGTAATCCCGAAATCGTTATAAGGAGATTTCCATACTGATCAAGTTTTTTTACCGTGAAATCTTGCGAAACTTTGTTATTCCACAATCCGTAGTAGCTTGTGTAGGCTGCTGAATCTATCTCGAAACGATATTTTCCGCCGGGAGCCCATCGCGTCCGCAAAACATATTTTCGCGAATTGAGCGAGTCCTTTTCAATGGAATAGGGTGAGGCAACATACGAAGAATCGACCATTCGCAAGAGTTTGATGTGCTCGGTGTCAAATTGTATTACCGGCTGTTCCAATTCGATCCGAATCGGTTGGTAAATTTCGTGAGTTGACTGAATATTGCTTGTAATGTGGAGGTATTGAGTGTCTTCTTTTTCGTTGTCTTTGGATTTGACCTCTTTGGGTTTGCGAAAATTAAAACTGAGGGTATCAGTATCAATATAATTCCGGTTTAACGAGTCAGTTCTGACATAATTGACCAACATGCGGATACTATCGGTTTTATACACTGTTGAGTCCGTAATCCACAACGTGATACTGTCGTTGTTCACACTTCTTTCTTCCACGTACCATGAGGTGTCGTTTCGTTCGGGGCTAAGTAAACGGAATGTTGGCTTTGATGTAGGTGCGGCAAAAAACATAGTGAGCTTATATTGTTCGGGTCGTTCGTGTTTTTGGAGATATTGGCGTTGAAAATCACTAAGGAAGGATCTTAAAACAATGTCGTCGGGCAAAAATCGGGTATATTGTATCGTCTTGATGGTGTCTATTTGAGTTGTATCCTTTTTGTTGAAAATCGTGTCATTGCGGGTTGCCTGCACGGTGGAAGGAACGATAATGCTGTCGAGAAAAGCAATTGCCTCAGCCGGATTATCGTATTTGTAGTCGCGATTCAGATCGTTCAGCGCATAAATTTTGTAGCGACCGGGCGCCATACCTTTTACCGTGAATCGACCTTTCGAGTCGGTTCTGCCTATACGTTGAAAACGTGTTTTGGTAAAAGCTGTATCTTCGAGATTGGAATGAATTCCGACATAAATTCCCGATACAGGTTCCAAATTTTCGGCTTCGAGTACATTCCCCGATATGGCAAGCGTATCGAGTTGATCGCCGGTTGAAAACGATATCGAAAAGTTTTCAAGCGGATTGCCTTCGTTATTATCAACGATGGCATCGGTGAAATCGACGGTGTACGTTGTATTGGGGATCAAATCGTCTTTTAGTTTGACTACCACTTTTCGCCCGACGGCACTGATCTCGGGAAAATTTTGCTGCGGTGGTGTAATGATGATTTTTTCGGAAGGCTTCTCTATTTTGATATTTTCATCAAAAAAAATTTCGATGATGGATTTATCGACATTTATGGAATTGAATTCGGGTGTGGTTTTGAGTACAACCGGTGGATTTTCGTCATATAATCCTCCCGTCGGTGATGCCATATTGGCACACGAATGCATCATACTGATGGTAAGCACTATGAGAAACAGTATCGTGAGAAAAGAAAGTAGATTATTGTGCATAAGCTTCTCTTTGACGCTGTGTTTGAATATAAGCGACCACAAAAATACAATGTTTTTCAAAGATTTAGGAGATTTATATCTGAAAAATCGTAAAATCGGATTTTGGGAAGGTCCTTTTCAAAACTTTATTGGGTGGACAGGATGTGGTGCCCAAAACGGCAGTACAGACATTTTCGTTTTTGGCAATATTCCCTGTAGAGTTGAATTGACGCCTGTGTATCGAAAGCATTTTTCAGCTCAATCCCGGCGGCGCGAAAATCCCAGACGATGCTGTTCCTTTCGGGCTTCAGAGCTTCGAGGATGTGAATGGCTCTGTCGGTATATTTTTCGATATCGTTTTGTTTGCCGTAGGCAAAGAGAAGGGGAACAACCGAATTGATGAGAATGGCATCGAGCGAATTGTCACCCAAAGATTTGGATATTTTCTTAGATGTTTTTCCGAAAGAATAATGAGTTTGCCAATATTCCGAAGCCGTAATCTGAAAAAACATTCGCAACTGCAAAGGGTCTTCCTTTTCGAGAATGGCCGAAAACAATCGATCCGATTGTTGGATGATCGCTGCCAATTCGGCTATTCTGACTTGCGGAAATCCTTGCGGTCGGGTGCGAAGTTTTTTGAAATGGACATCTTCCAAAGGTTTAAGCATGAATTTCTTTTTCAGAAATTGATATTCCCGCTGCAGTTCGAAATAATAATCGTCGTTTGCCACATTTTCTTCCAGCATGCCGGCTTGTCCAAAAAGCAACGCTTCTACCTGAAACAGATTGTCGGAATGTTTGCGAATATAGCTATAGGGCAGGCTCAGAGCAAGTCGTTCGAATTCGTCGGAATTGAGTCCGAATCCGAAATTTCGTGCCAACAACACATAAAATGTGTCGTCCCATGAGTTATTGAACCTCTTCAGATGCGCGTAAATGTCATTTGTCTTTCGTTCCAACCGTTCGATGGCCAGTGTTGTGAGCCATGCGTCGCTCCGGCTTTTGGGAATATCGGTAAGTTGTGATCTGCAGGGCAGCACGACATCGCTAAACAGCAAAAAGTCGGCATTTTGTTTCACTTTTTCCGAAACGTGGATCACAAGTTGGGGAACTTTCTGTCCTTTTTCGTTGAAAACATCGCCCTTGTCGTACTCTACCACGTGCAGCACTACCGAATTGTAAGCTTTATCCTTGTGGTGTCCATGTTTCGTCCATTCGTCCGATGAACGATGAATCTCTACATTTCCGGCCCAAACGGTTTCGCCGATCCTTATCTTGGCATTAAAAAAATCGGGTCCGGCATTGGTGTTCCACGTTCCCGGATCAATTATTTCAAGCTTTTGTTCATCGGTCGTAATTAAATTTTCTGACGCGAACAGTTTAAATTTCCAGCAGTAGTGCAGTAGTTCCTCGCGATTAGTCATTTTTTCCGAAATGTTTCTATGTTTCAAAAATAGCATGAATTTACGGCATTTCAAAAAGATGCTTCAATTTTGTCTGTCCAAGAGTGATATTGTAGTACATTTGTACTTTTAAAAAACCACGCTGATGTTGACTTTGAATGAAAGAATGAAAATCGGTGCGCTAATGCGTCGTGAAATCGTTCCCGCAATCGGTTGCACCGAACCCGTTTCTGTAGCTTTATGCACGGCGCGGGCTGTAGAAACGCTCGAAAATTTTCCGGACCGGATTGAGGTGTCGCTCAGTACAAATGTCGTTAAAAATGCGATGGGGGTCGGAATTCCCGGAACAGGCATGACCGGTTTGCCGATTGCGATTGCTTTGGGTGCTATTGCCGGAAAATCGGCTTATGGACTCGAGGTGCTCAAAGACATTACGGCAGATGATGTGGAAAAAGGAAAAAAGATGATTGCCGAAGGCAAAATTCATATCTGCCTCGAAAAGAATGAAACCGACAAATTGTTTATTCGTGTTCGATGTCAATCGGGGGCGGATTCATCGGAGGCCATTATTTGCGGCGATCACACGAGTTTTATTTTTGTCGGGAAAAATGGGCTAACGTTATTGGAAAAATCGGCAATGCGCGAACGCAAGGATGAATCGGATAATGATTTGGAATTAACATTCAAAAAAGTTTACGACTTCGCTATCGAATCTCCACTCAATGAAATTGACTTCATACTGGCCGCCGCAAAAATGAATCGCGAAGCATCGGAGGCTGCAAAAAATGATACCTACGGGCACAGCGTTTCAACCACAATTTTGAGCGAAAGAGGGAGGAATATCTTCGGCGATAATCTTCACAGTCGTATGGTTGCGGCTACAGCTGCCGCTTGCGACATCCGAATGGCCGGCGCGATGGTGCCCGTGATGAGCAATTCGGGAAGTGGGAATCAGGGAATTGCTGCAACACTTCCGGTATCGACTTATGCCGAAAATACCAATTGCTCTGAAGAGCAACTCGTCCGTGCTTTGGTTTTGAGTAATTTGTGCATGATTTACATCAAGCAGTATTTGGGGCGACTTTCGGCTCTTTGTGGATGTGTGGTGGCTTCAACCGGTGCCTGTTGCGGCATCGCCTGGCTGATGGGCGGAAGCTATGAGCAGATTACGTATGCGGCCAAGAATATGATTGCCGATATCACCGGCATGATTTGCGACGGAGCCAAACCGAGCTGCGCCCTGAAAATTGCGAGTGGAGTTTCCACCGCAACTTTGTCGGCGCTGATGGCAGTGGAGGATAAGGTGGTCTCGTCGCAGGAAGGAATCATCGACGACGATATTGATCAGACCATCCGAAATCTCGCACTGATCGGGAATAAGGGCATGACCGAAACCGACAAAATTGTTTTGGATATTATGACAAAAAAATGACTGCTTCGCTTTGCTTGAGCGAAACGAATTGTCTTGTTCGCATTTTTGAGAGGTTGAAATTCGGAAATTTCGATGATTTTGAGTAGTTTTGTGTCATCATTCACAAAACCGATTATTCATCAACAAATAACTCGAAAAATATGAAAAAAGTAGTTTTAATTCGCCACGGTGAGAGCGTTTGGAATAAGGAAAACCGTTTCACGGGGTGGACCGATGTCGATCTTTCCGAAAAAGGCATTCAGGAAGCTCACGAGGCCGGCAAGTTGCTCAAAAAGGAAGGCTTTTATTTCGAAAAAGCCTATACTTCCTATCTGAAAAGAGCCATCAAGACATTGAATATCGTGCTCGACGAAATGGATTTGGATTGGATTCCGGTAGAGAAAACCTGGCGTCTCAACGAAAAACATTACGGGATGTTGCAAGGCTTGAATAAAGCCGAAACGGCCGAAAAATATGGTGAAGAACAGGTTTTGATTTGGCGTCGCAGCTACGATGTTCCGCCTGCACCACTTGCCAAGGACGATCCTCGTTCACCTTTTTTGGATCCGCGCTACAAAGGAGTAGATGAAAAAGATCTTCCGTTGACCGAAGCGCTCAAAAATACGGTGGAACGCATTCTGCCTTATTGGAACGACACTATTTTGCCAAGCCTTAATAATTACAACGAAATTATTGTTGCTGCTCATGGCAATAGTTTGCGCGGCATTGTGAAGCATCTCAAAAACATTTCGGACAACGATATCGTGGGATTGAATCTGCCGACGGGTGTGCCTTATGTTTTCGAATTCGATGACAATTTGAACGTTGTGAAGGATTATTTCCTGGGCGATCCCGAAGTAATCAAAAAACTGATGGATGAAGTTGCCAATCAGGGAAAGGCAAAATAACTTCGAAAGAAACCAACAAAAAAAACGGACGCTAAAACTTTAGTGTCCGTTTTTTGGTGTGTAAAGATTTTTAAAGGATGGCTTTCAGTTGATCCGGAGTAATGTTCATGGCCCGAATCACACCTTGCTCATCAATTAAATAATTCTTGAATCCCTTGTTCAACTGAAACTCTTTGTAGATTTCAGATCGGATTCCATTCGTGTCGCAATACTGCGAGTTGTTTTCGAGTTGGTCCCAGAGAACCGTTTTTTCGAATACGCTTCGACTTTCATCAAAACATATCGAGAGAAGCGTGACGTCGGGATAATTGTTCTTCAATAAGTTGTGTATCCTGACATTGTTTGCTCTGGATTGGGCGTCGTAAGCTGCCCAAAAGTTTACCATTACTTTTTTGCCTTTATATTCGCTTAAGTCGATGTTTTTCCCTTCCGCATCGTGCAATACGATATTCGGGAGAATTTCTCCCGGATGATAACCTATGGAAGGCTTGTCGGTCTTGATTGACCCTGACGACAAAATAAGCGAACCCAATGCGATGAGGCAAAAGTTCACGTACTTCATATAGTTCTATTTTAAATTAATACTCTATCTCACCGGATGCTTCACGCAGTGGATGAGATACTTTTTTGGCCATTCGCCAATGACCGATTGTTAAAAAATTGCTTGCAAAGGTACGTTACATTCCGTAATGAGCAAAAAAATATCCTACAATATATGTTTTCAAATATGTATTCGTGTTAATTTATGCTTGTTAGAGCATTGCATTGTAGTGTGTTATCTGTCTAAGGAAAAGAATCTCGACAATTCTTCAACGGAGGCATCTTTCAAAATCACCTTTTTCGATTTATCCAGCAAATAAATAACAGGCGTAGCCTGGATATCGTACAATCTTTTTTTGAAGATCGTGCCGTTTTTGTCGTAAGCATTGATCCATTCGGCGGGTAATTCGTTTAAATATTCCGCCCATTCGGAGTAGGAATCACCGGGATACATCGTCATAATCGAGAGAAAAGTGCGGTTTGCATTATTCCTTCGCAATGCCGATTGAATGTTGGAGTTAGTGAGAATGCTATTAATGGCCGCCTTGCAGGTGTTACATCCCGGGTTGATAAAAATAAGTATGAGGTAATCGCTTTGAAGGGAATATAAATCACTTGTTTTACCCGAAGCTATCGTATAATCGAAATTGTTTGCTTTTGATCCCACCTGATTTTTCTGTATCATTTCCAATTGAAATTCGTATATCGATTTTTTTTCTTTTTCGAGAACAGGCGATTTAACAAGTTGTCGAAGCACTTCCAGATACATATCTTCGTTTCGAAAAGGTGAATGAGGGCCGTAATAATATTTCTCGAACAGCGATGCGAAATGTTGTAGCATCGCTTTGTTTGCAGATGCTTTTTCAATAGTAATTCTGAGAGAGGTTTTGGCCTCATTTTCGCGAACATAGCTTAGCACATTGATGTAATCGACGAAAGCCTGCTCGGTGACGTCGGGCCGGTCGATGAGCTTTTCGTTCGTGAAATCGAAACGATCCCAATAGTGCATACACAAAAATATGGCTCGTTCGTTTGACTCCGTCATCGCATCCGGTATTTCGGGTAATAAAAAGGTGTCTTTTGCAAGAGTTTGTGAGTAGGTTTTCCAATCTTCTGAAGCGGTTTCCGATTGTGTCTTCTTGCTCGAAGAACAAGCCGTAACAAAACAGACAATCAAAAGTATGATGTAATGGATTTTCATTTTCGGTTCGTTTTTCTGTGGTAAAGATATAAAAAAAACGAATAGTTTTGATTTAAATCAGACCCGTGATAAAACCGATAAATTTTGTACATTTGTGTTTTACAAGAAATATTCGCACACATGGACAAATATATCGTATCGGCACGAAAATATCGCCCATCTACTTTCCGATCGGTTGTAGGACAGGAAGCACTGACAACGACGCTCAAAAATGCCATAGCTTCAAATAAGCTGGCTCACGCCTATTTGTTTTGTGGTCCTCGTGGAGTAGGGAAAACAACGTGTGCCCGCATATTTGCCAAAACAATCAATTGTTTTCATCGAACCGCCGACAATGAGGCTTGCAATGAATGTGAATCGTGTGTGGCTTTCAACGAACAACGATCGTATAACATTCATGAATTGGACGCGGCATCTAACAATTCAGTGGACGATATTCGTCAGTTGATCGATCAGGTGCGCATTCCGCCACAAATCGGGAAATACAATGTTTATATTATCGATGAGGTGCACATGCTTTCAACGGCTGCCTTCAACTCGTTTCTGAAAACACTCGAAGAGCCTCCTGCGCATGCCATTTTTATATTGGCAACAACAGAGAAACATAAAATTATTCCAACTATCCTGTCGCGATGCCAGGTTTACGATTTCAATCGAATTACGATTGCCGATATTGTCCGCCAGCTTCAGTACATTGCCGATCAGGAGGGCGTGAATGCTGAATCCGAAGCCCTCAACATAATTGCTCAAAAGGCCGACGGAGGGATGCGTGATGCGCTGTCTATTTTCGATCAGGTGGTAAGCTACACTTCGGGAAACATTACCTACCGGGCTGTAATCGAAAACTTGAATGTGCTCGACTATGAATACTATTTTCGGTTGACCGATGCCATTCTTTCGGGAAGTGTTGTGGATTGTTTGCTCATTCTCAACGATATTCTAAATCATGGTTTCGAAGGGCAATACGTTATAACCGGTATTACTTCTCATTTTCGCGATTTGTTGGTATGTAAAGATGCGCAGACGGCAAAATTGTTCGAAGTCGGAGCCTCGATCCGTGATCGTTATTTCGAAACTGCAAAGCGGTGCAGCAACGAATTTCTGTATCAAGCTATCGAAATTGCCAACGATTGCGATTTGAATTATCGGTTGAGTAAAAACAAAAGACTGATGCTCGAATTGGCCTTTATCCGTTTGTGTCAGTTGCAGGATAATTCGGCACCGGTAAGTTCGCCGCAAAAAAAAAACACACTTAACCCGGTAGAACCTTCTTCGCGAACGCTTACCTCCGATCCAAAAAACGACTCGAATTCCACTGTACAACCTGCTTCAAAAGTTTCGGAAGGTACTGAGAATGTTTTACATGAACCTAATTCGGCCACAACCGAATCCTATAAATCTGATACAGGGCGGGATGAAGCTAACTTGCGAACCGCAAGATCGACCAAAGAACATGTCAAGAAAGCAAGCTCTTCGTTTGATGGGATCGGTGTATCTATTTCTTCACTTCGCGGGGAAAAAAATACGATCGAAACGCCGGCAGCTGTCGATCCCACTGCTTCGATGAAAACCGGTCGCTCCAATCACTATTCCGAGAAAGAGTTGATTGATGCATGGAATGCCTTTTCTGCGGGATTGACGGCCGAAAAATTGCTTCAGAACGCCATGAACCTCTATAAACCATTGATGCTCAAAGAATCTTTGTTTGAAGTGAAAGTGAGTACCGAAATCAGTAAACAGTTTCTTGAAGACAACAGCTTGCGCATTCTCTCGTTTTTGCGTGAAAAATTGAGAAACGATGATATTACGATGACCCTTTCCATTGCCGAAACCTCCGATTTCAAGAAACCTCTTTCGCAACGCGAAATTTTCGATGCGATGGTTGACGAGAATCCCGCACTGCAAAAACTGTCGGACGAATTTGGACTCGAATTGAGTTGACGACTGATTTATCTTGTGTTCGTCAATATCCGAAATCTTCGTGAGATGAAAAAAATGAAATTTTTGTTACTTATTTTTTTGATGTTAGAGGTGACTTGTAACCATAGCAGGAAACTATCTGTTGACGAAAGCGGAAAAATAGAGGAACCGGATTCCATTCAATCGCAATTTGTGCAAGATACCATTATCGACAGCGATTATTCGTTTACTGAAGCCATTGCCGGTTCATCCGCTCCGGAATACATCATCGATCAGCTCAAACTTATCACGGTTCACTATGTTTCAACGGATGGGTGCATTCACCGTGGACAAATCCTTACGAATAGCGATATTGCCGATGATCTTTCCGAAATGTTCGATTTCATGTTATCGCATGATTTTGTCGTAGAGAAAGCAATCCCTATTGTATGCTACAATTGGGATGACAGTCTTTCGATGGAAGATAACAATTCGTACAGTTTTTGTTATCGCAATGTTTCATATTCCAAACACGCTCAAGGCTTGGCTGTCGATATCAATCCGCGATTTAACCCGGTGCGATGGAAATTAGGGAAACAGCCAAATGAACCACCAGGAGCTGTGATGGACACAATGGTAAACGGCACATTTTTCACCGGACATCCGGTTGTCGAAGAATTTCGGAAACGCGGCTTCTGGTGGGGACATTCGTTTTCGAAATATTACGACGATCATCATTTCGAGAAACGGTAGCTATTTCATCAACAAGATTGATGGGCAAGGCAAGAAAAATGCGTTTGGTTCGCGTGAAAAAAAGCGCGTTTAATTCTAATTTAGTTGATGACGTATATAACAGAAACGGCACCCTTTGTTGGACCAAAGTAATTTTTCCGGTTTTCCCCGGTTTTGGAAGCATTTTCACCCAACGAATACACGTCATAGTTAAATCGGGCATATCCTAAACCAAGAGTGGCCTCCACTCCCCATCGGTCATTCAAGATCCAATGATATCCGTAGCTTGCACCTATGCCAATCGCCGATCCGTCATAACGACGATCTTTCAGGTTTTCCAGTTTCCCAATCGGAATATCCAAACCTCCCATATTAAATTGTCCGCCAACGCCATGCACTCCGAAAAAATGACCGTTGAACGTTTCATCAAGCCAATAGCGTGCTTCAGGCCATATAACCCAATGTTTCAATTGTTTATCGTCTCCGAATTTAAACGGATTGAATCCTACCGATAATTCCACACTCACCTTGTCGGCCACTGCAAATTCCGCTCCCAAATTTGGTGTTGCGGTCAACCAATATGGAGCATTGGTTTTCAAAACAGTTTTTTGTGCATTTAAGCCTAAGGATAGTCCCGTGAACAGAGAAAGGACTATAGTCATTTTTCGAAATGTATTCATCTTCATCAATTTAAATTAGAAATAACATCATTTGACTATCTACGCAAATATACATGATTAATGTCAATTTATATATAAATCGGTGAAAATTTTCCTCCGGAATATGAAATTTTATGTTGCAGACATAGTTTCCGTATACGTTATTCGTTTTCGAAATATACACAATCAGCTTTTTCAGAAACAATCGCCATTATTGCAATAATTGCACGAAAAAAATATAACATCCACAGACCGGTGAGTTTTCGTTATGTCAAAAGAAAATATTCGGTGTTTTTTGGCCATTTGTCATGCATTCTTCATTTCATGTTTCCGTCGTATTTGGGTCGTACTTGCGTCGTAGTTGGTTCGAATGAAATTCGGGCGATTTTTGTTCTTCAATTTCGGGAATCCATTCTGACATCCTTGACATTGATTCCGATCTTTATCGCTATGCATCAGCAGGCCATTACAACGACATGGATATGTTGCAGGTCGGACGCGGGATGACTTACGACGAGGACAAAATCGCACTTTTCGATGTGGTGCATGCTTAATTCTCTTTATTCGAGAAAGGCCAATTGAAAAAACGGCAGTTTTTCTGCTTTTACTATTCTTAATAGATGAAATAGCCGTTGTTATAAATCCGGAATCGTTAATTATGCAGAGCAACCGATGGTGTCTATCGACGATAGGTCTCATCAATAATAGTGATTTTTACTCCTATTTTTAGTTACTTCTTGCTATTTTGCACCTCCTAATTGAATGATAATTTTGCGACGGTTAAAAAGTTAAGTCGCTTATGAGGGAAAATTTGATTTTTCTGTGGTTGGTAATAGCAGTTTCATTGCAAGCAGATAACGATTCTACAAAACAGGCTTCGCCTTTCCTATTTACTGCAAGCTATATCGGTGAAAATGTGTTCAATTTGTCGGGCGGAATAAAAACGGGTTACAACTATTTGGGTTTTGCCAACCTCAACCTCACTTTTGATACCGAAAAAGCCGGTTTGTGGAAACATGGTGTGTTTTTTATCAATGCAGCCAATACACATGGAAAAACGCCTTCGGAAAATCTGTTTGGCGATTTGCAAATAGCCTCGAACATCGAAGCAGGGAACCACACTTATTTGCAGGAATTATGGTATAGACATCGTTTAGAAAAAGTGGAATTGACCGTCGGATTACAAGATATGAATGCTGAATTTGCCAATACCGAAAACGGCGGACTTTTTTTGAATAGTTCTTTTGGCATCCCACCCACTTTTTCGCTGAATCTACACGCACCAATTTTTCCGCTCACGTCTCTCGGTATTACTGCAAAATGGCAAATATCGGATCGTTTCATCTGGCTCAATGGAGTATATGATGGCACTCCAACCGATTTCGGAAAGAACCCGTATAATATCAATTGGCAGTTCAAAAAAGGAGACGGCATTTTAGGTGTAAGTGAAATGCAATATCTTTCGCAAAACAAACAACGGCCAGGGACGTATAAACTGGGCATTTTTGCTCACAACCATGTCATTGAACGCACTTTCATTAACCTTCCCGATTCGCTCGATACCAACACATAGGGGCTGTATGGTATCATCGATCAACAAATATGGCAGTTGAACAATAAAAAAATAAATGGTTTTTTGCAGATCGGCTATAGTCCATCAGAAGTAAGTGCTAACGATTTCTATCTGGGAGCGGGAATGAACTTCACGGGATTTTTGTGCAAGGCTCACGACGATGAACTTGGCATTGCCATTGCACATGCTCATCTTGCACATGCCAACGATAGCGAAACTGCTATCGAAATCACCTGGCACAAACCTTTATTGAGATATTTTTATTTGCAACCGGATATCCAATATATCATACATCCATCGGGGAAAAACAGCGGACTTAAAAATGTTTTGGCCGCATTCTTGCGGTTCGGGTTCGAATTTTAATCGCTATTTTCCATCAATCGCGATGGGACTCATCATGATCGTGCTCAAGCAGTATCCGATGGGGCAGCGATCCATGTCCGAGAATTTCAATCGGACAGGAGTCATACGCTTTTTGTAACCAATCCGGTGAAATATCGGCTCCCGAATGATAATGCAAATCGCCGTTGACGCAGGCAATGTTTTTTACAAGAGAAATGATGGTGCCAATATCGTGCGAAACAAGCACGATGGATATGTCCCGGTTGATTTCTCCCAACAGTTTGTAGAAATTGGTTTCGAAGAGTTTATCTACATACGAGTTCGGTTCATCCAGGACAATCAGTTTGGGATTGTCCACAATAGCCCTTCCAAGCAATACGCGCTGCAATTGTCCTCCGGACAATTCACCGATAGGGCGTTTCAGCAAATCGTCTATGCCTAACTGTTCGGCTGTGTGATGCGCTTTTTGTTTATCGGCTGCTGTATAGCGCTTAACGATTCGACCCGAAGGGGTCAGCCCCGACAAGATGACATCCTGCACGGTTATAGGGAACTTCCGATCGATTTGATTGATTTGTGGCAAATAACCGATATTAATCGAACTTACCTGTTTTCCGTTTTCATAAAACTTGATAGATCCGGAGGATGGCGTTACCAAACCAAGTATAGCTTTAAGCAAAGTTGTCTTTCCACCTCCGTTTGGACCGATGATTCCTAAAAAATCGCGATCATACACCGTAAGGTTAACGTCGTGTATCACGTTGGGTTTATTCTCGTAACCAACGGTCAAATTCTCTATTTCAATCAGTTTATTCATCTCTTTTCCCTGCCAATATTTCGGCGATGCGAATCGTTTCCTTATCCCACTCATAGCCAAGCGGATTTATTTCGAATACTTTGGCTCCTACTTCCCGAGCCACAACTTCGGCATTCTTCCGGTCGAATCCTTTTTGAATGAAAACTACTTTCACCTGTTCGCTTTTAGCAACATCCACAAGCGATTTCATTTGCGATGGCGACGGATTTTTGCCTTCGAACTCGATGCTGTGCTGAATGAGATCGTAATCGCGCGCCAAATAGCTCAATGCGGGATGATAAATGATAAAACTGCGTGAAGGTGCAGTGCGAAGCAATCCGGAAACAATACTGTCCGTTTCGTCAATAATTTTTTCGAGCTTTTCGAAGTTGGTTTTATAAAACCGGGTGCTGTCTGGATTTGCAAACACGAGAGCTCGATACATATTTCCGGCAAATATTTTTGCTGCTTTTGGTGAAGACCATACGTGGGGATCGGGTGCCGGCGAGCGATGAATGTCTTTCTCGTCCGAACCATGATCGTGCTCACCCATAATCAAATCAATTCCTCGCGAACAATCGACGATTGTCATTTTAGGATTGTTTTTTGCCAGATCGGCTGCCCACGCATTTTCAAATCCGAGATAACCCACCTTGAAATACATTTCGCTTTCAGCCAAATCAAGCATCATGGCCGGAGTTGGTTCATACGTTTCGGGACTTGCACCGGGAGGTACGACCGTATTGATTCGATAGCTGTTGCCAACAATTTTTTCGAGGAAAAATCGCTGTGGCTCAATTGTTACAGAAAGCACCTTCTGATCGCTTTTTTTGTCCGATTTACACCCCACAAATAAAGCTAAAGAAAGTATAGTCCATACGGCAATTTGATTTGTCTTCATTATTTTTTTTAACAAAAGTAAGAAATTCTACTTATATGCGAAATACTAACAAAGATTTCATATTTTTGTTGCAAATGGAAGAACTCAAAATCGAAATTACGGAAGATGGATCGCATACACTTTATGTACCGACTCTCGACGAACATTATCATTCAACTCACGGAGCCCTGCAAGAATCGTTGCATGTATATATCGAAGCAGGATTGCGAGCTTGCGAGAAAGGCCAAATTCATTTGCTTGAAGTAGGGTTCGGGACAGGTTTGAATGCCTTTCTTTCGTTGCTCGAAACCGAATCGAGAGGAATAAAAATCATTTATCATACGGTCGAAAGATATCCACTCTCCCGCGAGAAAGTGTCGGCTTTGAACTATCCGTCGCTGATTGCGCCTCAACATTCCGATACATTTACGCTGCTTCATTCCTCACCTTGGGAAACTCCAATTGAAATAACATCCCAATTTACACTCGTCAAGCATTGTTTCGACTTTTCGCAACCTGCACAATTTGATCCACAAACAGAATTTGATGTGATTTTTTACGATGCTTTTGCTCCCGATAAACAGCCGAAAATGTGGACATTGGAGATTTTCGAAAAGATCTTCTCTCTCTGTTCTTGTGATGCCATCTTCACCACATATTGCGCCAAAGGTGAGGTGAGACGAACATTGCAAACTGCGGGATTTGTCGTTGAGAGGCTTCCGGGTCCTCCGGGGAAACGCGAGATGCTGAGAGGTAGGAAAAATAAAGCAAATCCTTATTTATCGAGTATATTCTGCTAAAGAATAATGAGGAAAATGCAGACCTGTCAAGTTAAAACAGGGTTTCTTTTTTCCTTTTTCCCTCTTTTTCTCCACCAGATGACGAATCCGGTTATCGGAAGACCCGCGATAAAAATGCTCGCGAAAAAGGCAATTATTTTTCCCGGAAGGCCTAATATTGCACCGGTATGAATTTCATAATTCATGCGCATTAACTTGTCTGCCGTGTCGGCATCTGCAAAACGACCATACAGGTTGCCGACGCTCACCTCGGTAAGGGTGTTGCAATCGAAGTATCTATAATCAGTTTTCCAATATTTCCCGTCTGCTTGTGTGGCATTTGCAGCAATCAATGTGGAATCGTTTCGAGGAGGATGAATTTCTATGGAGGCGGCATTGGGATATTCTGTCCGCATCAAAAGCCATATTTTGTCGATGGATTCACCAATAGTCGATGATGACGATAAATTGTTTTTGGGCGTAGCATCGCTGTACGTGAGACTTTTGTCCCCTCCTGCAAATTTATAAACTGCCTCGGCAAACCAAGGATATCCCCAAACCAAACCACTGATTGCAAACACACATCCAAAAATGGAAGCATAAATTCCTCCAACAACGTGCAAATCGTAATTCACGCGTTGCCATTTCACTTTTTTACCCCACTTTAGCGTAAGCCTTTTTTTCAGTTGAGAAAATCGTTTCGGTAGCCAGACAATAATTCCTGAAATTAAGACAATGAGAAAAATCAAAGTTGATCCTGCTACTAATGGTTGTCCGATTTGTGGCGGTAACCAGAGATAAAAATGCCCCATTAGTATAAATCGAAAGAAATCTTTGTTCATATCCTTCACCTTTAGCACCTTTCCGCTATAAGGATCGAGATAAACAATATAATAATAATTGGGATTATACCCAT
>ERZ795051.2593-NODE-2593-length-19863-cov-6.180685_pt1 | contig 19863 bp, 27 predicted proteins | sample MGYA00375135_ERZ795051 | MGnify/ENA primary metagenome ERZ795051 (study PRJEB30180, sample SAMN05720222) | activated sludge metagenome | isolation source: Anaerobic digester | place: Japan | collected 2015-05-26 ... | reverse complement strand
GCGCTTCGTATCCGCATGGGGAAAGAGAGAGAAGGACCCGACGCCCGGTGAACGATTTCTGAACGTTCTCTGAACAACGCGCACAGTCTCATCTATCAAGGGGACAGGGGCTCGTGGCTCTGCTTCCAGCGAATCGGCGCCGGAATTCTTGAGCGTGATGTGGAGGCCGATCACCTCGACGATGTCGGGCACAAAAGTCGCCACAATCTCTCTAGCCTAGTTTCCAGCGATCTTGATGGGGCCTCTGGCGGCGCTTCTCGGGCCGGCTTCTTGCAATCGCTCGAGCTGGCGCATGGCGGCTTGCAGGGTTTACGACGCTTGATTGATCGCGGTCACGAGGCGGGCCTGCTCGTCCTCCGATGCTCTGCGTTCTGGCCGATGATGCAGGGTTTCATCGCAGATGTAGAAGAGCGGATCGAAACGCTCGCAGAACACCATGAGAGCGACGACTTCGTAGAACTTGAATTGCTCGGTCCCGTTCGGATCGAGTTTGGTTTTCAGCCTTGCGTAGGATGTCTCCGGCTTGTGGTGGGGGTACAGGTGCGCGGCGCACTCTTTCAGGGTGCGGTTGCTGGCGGCGATCATCCTCTGCAGGGCGTCGTATTCGTCGGCATACGAGGTGTCGGTTGACATTTCTGAACCTCCCTAAAAATTAGGGTGCATTAGGGTTAACTGAAACAGGCAAAAAAAAGAGACTGACCGCCATGACGAACAGCGCTTGGCGGCAGGACGGCGGCGCGCAGGGAGGGCAATGTGGACATGGTTAGGCGGCTTGGCGGGATGGCGGTACGGCGTGCTCGGTGCGGCGCAGGTAGCCCCAATCGACGTCCGGCCGAAGCTCTTCGCACGTGACTGCCCTGACGGACTCCCGCTCGATGTTGATCGCCAGGCTTTCGCCGCATGTCCGGCCATAGGCCACGTTTCGCAACTGCCCGACAGTCGTTCCGCAGCGCGCCGCGAACTGCGCGCGATCCTGTTTCGAAAGCGATAGAAAAAAAGATTTCAGGTCCATTCTCTAATGATATTCACTGTTCTGTGTTCACGTCAACACTTTACGGGGACTTCACTGAAAGGTGAACATGCGGTTTAATCCATCCATGGATATTGCGGATATGCGCCGGCAGGCTCTGCGGCGCTTGATCGAGACGCGATTCGGTGGAGTCAGTCGGCAGTTGGCGCTTGCTTGTCGCAAGCCGGAAGGTCAGATCACCGACATGCTGGCGAATCCGCCGCGAAAAGCCTTTGGCGAGAAGATCGCCCGGCAGATGGAGCTGACGCTGGGCCTGCCGGATCGTTACCTCGACCGGCAGGACAGCGGGGACGATCCGGGCACCGCCGAGCGCGCCAGCGCCACGTATGTAGAAGAGACGACGACGAAAACGCGGGCAAGCGGGCGGGTCGAGCAGTCCGCGCGCGCGTACGGTCTCACGGACGAGGAGATTGGCGTTCTCGAAGGCCATCGGGCGGCCGACGACAGCCTGAAGCGAACCATCCGCCTGTTGGCGGCCGATGCGCTTCTCCGTTTCAGTCCCCGCAGAGCAAATCACCAATAAGCCGTCCCGCCCTGCGTGTAATCCGGGGCGGGCATCGAACCGCGCACAACAAGCACCCGTTGTCGCCAGACAGTAACGCGGGGATATAATGCGGCTGCTTCCCTTACAGGAGCCACGTTATGGAGTCGTTTTCCTCGGCCTTTGCGGTGCTGGCGCTTGTCATCGCCTACCTCTTGCCTACCGCAAATGCCTACTCAAAGCGGCATCGGAATCGCGCTTTGATCGCCGTGGTGAATCTTTTTTTCGGCTGGACCATCCTGGGTTGGCTAGTCTGCCTGGCGTGGTCCGCTGGCAGCGCGCGCGACGACCCGGCGGCGCCCAGTGCCGAGACCCACGTGAAATGCCCCGACTGTGCCGAACTCGTGCGCAAGGAGGCCAAAGTATGCAAGCACTGCGGCTGTCGTTTGGTGCCGCAATAGCGGTTGTTTGGCTGCTTGGGCTTGCGGCCGAACCCGCGCCTCGTAGCCATGCGGCGCGGGCGGCTTTCCAGCGGGCGTATCCCTGCCCTGCTTCCGGAGCGCCACGTGGGCCTTGTCCCGGCTACGTGATCGACCACATCGTTCCTTTATGCGCCGGCGGGGAAGACCGTCCGGAAAACATGCAGTGGCAAACCCGGCCGGATTCCCTCATCAAAGACCGGCACGAAGGGCGACTCTGTCGCCTCCTGAAGCGCCCAGACTAGCGCCGCTCGCCTGACTCGCCGACAGACCGCCTATACGGCGGTTTTTTTGGCAACAACTTCACTGTCAGTGTTGACAGAAGCTTCACCGTTTGGTGTAATGAGCGCTCAGAGCCTTATTTGCCGCTCATGAACCGGAAACGGAGGACATCCACATGATACAAAGAAGAAGTCAAGCCCTTTACATGAACGAACGCGTAGTTCCTGAACGCACCAAACCCTACCCGACCGGCGCCGCCGACCCCGTCTCCACCCAAGCCGAGGTCCGGGCGCTCGCCCAGAAGATGTACGACTTCCGTTTCTCCGCGTGCGCCGGCACGCCACGCAGCCAGGAATACAAAGCCGGCTTCATGGCTGGGCTGCTGAGCCTGGCGGGAGAGACCATCACCTACCCCTACCAAACCGGCACCGCCGCCGCCGACGCGTACCTTTCCGGCATCGAGCATGGAAGAGATCGCGCGGCGCCATCAGCGCTTACCGCCCCATGAGCGCCCTCATTATTTGGTGGCGCTGGGTGCGATCCGCCTTTCGGGTCTTGTCCGCCGAGGCCGCGGCACAAGCCGCGCTGGACGAGGCGCGCGACATGAACGCGCCAGCAGAAGAGCAGCTCGCGGCCTACCAACGCGCGCAGAGTGCCCAGGCAGAGCTTGCGGTTTCTCGCGCGGAACACGCTCGGCTCCTCCGACAGGCCGAGCGGCGCCGTAGAGATGCCCGGACGGCACGAGAAGGCGCCACGAGGACATGACGGCGCGACAAGCATTTCCGCCGTCCGCACCCGGCGCGACGCGGGGTCACGGTCGCTCTTACAAGGGCTTTCGTCAGCGGGAAAACTGACGCGGACGGCAGAAAAAAGCCAAACGATCACTGGCAAGGCATGGCACGTCTGGGCGCGGCGAGGCTAGGCTGGGCGGGGCAGGGCTAGGCTGGGCGGGGCGTGGATAGGCAGGGCGGGGCCAGGCTAGGCTAGGCCAGGCTGGGCATGGCTGGGCATGGCGGGGCGCGGCGAGGCTAGGCACGGCAGGGCGCGGCATGGCGGGGCGGGGCCTGGCTAGGCGAGGCGGGGCTTGGCAAGGCATGGCATGGATAGGCAAGGCAATCTTTTCAACAAGGAGCACCAAATTGGAAATAGAAATCAACATCCGCGGGACCAGCCCGCTCATTCTGAATAAATTTACCGACGCCGCCGCGATGGCTTCCACAAACGGATCGCGCTCGAGCGCCGCCGCGGGGACGCGCGGCACCCCTCGGGAAATCGCCGAGGGCAAGTTGTACTACGGCGTCGACGGCGGGCTCGTCCTCCCGTCGCCGAATCTGCTGCGCTGCCTGATCGATGGCGGCTCGTTCTTCAAGGCCGGTCGGAAGCAGATCACAACCAAGGCGGAAAGCATGCTGTTCTCTTGCCTCGACATCATTGCGGCGGAAATACCGCTGCGGCACGCTCAGCCATGGACGGTCGATACTCGCGCGGTTGTGATCCCGGCGACCAAAGGACGAATTCTTGCGCACCGGCCGCGCTTCGACGACTGGAACCTCGCATTCACTGTGCTGCTCGACACATCGATCGTGCAAGAGCCTTTGCTGCGCGAGATCGTGGACGCCGCCGGCCAACGGATCGGGTTGGGGGATTTCCGTCCGGCGAGGAAGGGCCCCTTTGGGCGATTCCGTGTGGATTCGTGGAAGGCGGTGGATCTGCCGATCGCGGCATAGGGCCTTTTTGGCGAGAGAACCGGGCGGAATCGCCCGACAGATCGGGACTGGCGCCGAGCGGTATCGGCCAGCGTAACGGGATAACGAAAGCCCCGTGACGGCCGGGAGAGCACCGGCAAAAAACAGACGGCAAACGGTGATCCCGAGCGCGTGAGGCCATCCAGCAGGAGAGCCAAGTAAAAGCGCAGCCTAACACCGTGACAGCCCGGAGAGACGGGCACCATCCACCATGGGAGACAAGCCACATGATCAAGAGTCTCGGACTCGCCATCCAACGAGCGGCACGCTTCATCCTCGTAATCACGCTCGGCCTTCGCGTACCCGCCGCGCGCGTGCGAGTGCACGACCAGAAGAGCCGGCACGACTACGCGCGGGAGCAGCTTTCGCTCGCGCAAACGCAGGTTTTTCTGTGGGAGCGCGAAACGGACGATGCCTACGACGCCTTCCTCAAGGCCCAAGCCGACCTGGACGCCATCGAACGCCGCCGGTCCATGGCGCTCGACCCGATCGGCCAAGCCTCCGACTAACCCACCGCAGGAGCCGCCATGCTTCCCCCTCTTTGTATTTATCACCGCCACTGTCCAGACGGCTTCGCCGCCGCCTGGGTCGTCCGCCGCGTGTTTCACGGCGAGGCCGAGTTTTTGCCCGCCAGCTATGGCGACGCCCCTCCGGACGTCACCGGGCGAGATGTTTTCATCGTCGACTTTTCGTACAGTCGCCACGAGCTGGAGACCATGGCCGCCCAGGCCGGCTGCCTGACGATCCTCGATCACCACATCAGCGCCCGAGAAGCGATCACTGATCTTCCTGGAGCGATTACGTGGTTCTCTCTCGGACTTTCCGGCGCCATGCTCGCGTGGCGGTATTTCTTCCATGACCAGGCGGCTCCACAACTTCTGCGGCACATCGAGGACCGCGACCTGTGGCTCTTTCACCTCGAGGAGACGCGCGCGGTCATGGCTGGGCTCCTATCCCACCCGTACGATTTCGGCATCTATGACTTCTGGATGTCGCAACGATCCCTTGCGCCCTTGGCGGCGGATGGGCAGGCTATTCTGCGCCAGAGGAAGCGCGATCTGGACGAGCTGCTGCCATCCGTCACCCGCCCCACGATAATTGGCGGACACAACGTCCCGGCCGCCAATCTCCCGCCGACCATGGCTTCCGACGCCGGGCACATTTTGGCCAAGCACCAGCCCTTCGCCGCCACTTATTCCGACGGGCCGGGTTTCCGCAAGTTCAGCCTGCGATCTTCATCCCCCGACGGCCTCGACGTCGCCGCTATCGCCCGACTGTACGGCGGAGGAGGACATCGTCACGCGGCCGGATTTCGCATCCGGCTAGAGGATGTGCCGCTCATGGAACGTGGACGGATTACCCCACCAGCAAGCGTAAATATTCCGGAGAAATAACCATAGCAAACAACAACGGCGCCCGCGTTCGGATTATGCGGGCACTTCATACAGACGGCATGATGACCACGTCGGAAATCAGCCTCGTCACAAATCTCACCCCGCAGCAAGTGCGCGACAACGCCAATTGCGCGGTCAAGGAAGGGCTGATCACCAAGGGGCGCGACGATATCACCAACCATCTTGCGTACCGCATCACTCCGGAAGGTCGGCGCTGGGTCAATGGCCTCGACGCACCTTTGGTCATACCGCCAACGGAGCCCGAACCGGTTGTCGCGGCCCCCGACGCCGAGACCGCGCCGGAGTTCTCCGAGCCCGAGCCACTTGGCGACACGCTTGAAGCGCAGTTGACTTCCGAAAGTCCCTGTTACGCGATCCAGCACCCCTGGCGAGGGCTGGTCGTCGTCGGAAAAAATCTCGACGCCGCCATACGCCTGGCCACTGAAGTCGCCGAGACGAACGGCAAAGACGTGGCCTTGTTCCGCCTGACGCACTGTGGCGATGCGGTTCTGAAGGCGCAATTCAAGGAGGCGGCATGAACACGGCTCACGACGAAATCATCGCTGCCGCCGAGCTAGCCTGCGGGCTGCTGTGGATGATGGAAGACCATCGGCACCCGCACACAAAAATCGCCTTTGTGAACTTGCTCGACGCACTCGGAGGACCCGGCAGCGAGGGTCTCGGAAGGGCAATAAAGCGGGCCATCGACGCCGGATATGAAGCCGATCACCCACCGGGCGCCACGTCGTGGGCGGGGAAGAAGCCGGAGGAGAAGGCGCCGGCCACCGCAGGCCCTGACGCCACCGCGGCCCTGCGAGCTTTCGCGCAAGAAGTCTTCGACTACTGCTATAGCTTCGGCATGGAAGGCAGCGAGCTTCAAGAAATCGCCGAAAAGCACGGACTCCTGCGACAGGAAAAGCGGCATGAGCCGTGCGGCAAGGACTGCCTATGCGAGTTGGAAGCCCATTTCGACTACGCCGGGGCGACCGGCGTGATGTGCTACCAAAGGACGTCCATTTTGACCGGGGCGCCTGAGAGCACGACAGACGCTGGGCATGATGAGCTGTCAAGGAATCCTTGACAGTTGCCGAGGGGAATTTTGTAGAGGGGCGATATTGTGGGTGACAGTACAGGAATCGAATGGACCGATGCCACATGGAACCCGGTAACCGGATGCACCAAGGTCAGCCAGGGATGCAAGCACTGCTACGCGGAGCGCGACTGGGCGCGGCTGGTGCATCTGCCGGCGTACCAGGGGCGTGCATTCACTGATGTGGAGTGCCACCCGAAAAGGCTTGACCAGCCGCTGATCTGGCGCCGGCCGCGCAGGATTTTCGTGAACAGCATGTCCGACCTTTTTCACCCTGCCGTGCCGTTCGAGTTTATCGAGCAGGTGCACGAAGTGATCCGAGAGTCCGAGCGGCATACATTCCAAATCCTCACGAAGCGCCCGGGTAGGATGCTGGAGTTTTGGAAGTGGCGGAAGGAAGTCTATCTCGCCAATGCCTACACAAGCACCCCCCCGCGAAATGCTTGGTACGGGGTCAGCGTCGAGGACCAGGCCACGGCTGACGAGCGCATCCAGCTGCTGCTGCAGACGCCGGCAGCGGTGCGGTGGATCAGTGCGGAGCCGTTGCTTGGCCCGGTTCGTGTCGGCCAGTATCTGTCGCGAACCAACATGCCGGGACTGTCGATGCCAGGATTCGTTGATTCTCTTCCCGGCATCGACTGGGTTGTGGCCGGCGGCGAGTCAGGACCGAAGGCGAGGCCGTCTCATCCGGACTGGTTCCGGTCGTTGCGCGACCAGTGCAAGGCCGCAGGCGTGCCATTCTTGTTTAAGCAGTGGGGAGAATGGTCGCCGCAGGCAGATACGCTGCTGAACGGAAAAATCGACGCGATACTTATCGACAAAGCGCATACCTACTACGGGACAGCCGCCGGTTTCTGCCCGGCAGAAGGCATGTTCCGCTTTGGAAAGAAGGCCGCTGGACGCCATCTCGACGGCATGCTGCACGACGAGTATCCGATATAGATGACGCACACAGACGTAACTGAGGCGCTGATGCTTGAGGCGCTGATGCTCTGCGCCGTACTGCTGGCGTCTGGCGAACCACAAGACATAGCCAGCGTGCGTTTGGCCGTGATTCGAGGGCACGGCGCAATGGGGAAAAAGTTAACCGCTAACAGCGGTAATCAATGGGGAGCTATGGTGCGATGGATGCGAGATCGGGGCTTTTTGGTCGAGGATTTGTACGCTCAAACCTGGGCCGCGGGGAAAATTCCCGAGTTCCTGAATCCGCCATCAGAATACATGAAAGCGGCCGCCACCGCCTGGCGCTCGGTGGCGGAAGACATCCACCCGACGCGGCAACGGCGATTTCTGATTAGGTAGCCGAAAATGAAAGCCATTAGCATTCGACAACCGTGGGCGTGGCTGATACTGCACGCCGGCAAGAACATCGAAAACCGGGACTGGCCAACGCGGATACGTGGGCGAGTCTTGGTGCATGCAGGGAAAACCATGTACCACACCGACTACCTCGACGCCAAATGCTTTCTCGACATGAGTTTCCCATCAATCGTGTTGCCTGCCAAAGAATCGCTGGAGCGTGGCGGCCTGGTCGGTTCGGTAGAGATAGCGGACTGCGTCACCACGTCAGACTCGGCGTGGTTTTTTGGAAATTTCGGATTTGTGTTGCGCAACCCGAAGCCCATGCCGTTCAGACCTCTGGCAGGACAACTAGGATTTTTCGAAGTTGAGGACGGGGACGAAGGGCGGACGCTATCAGGACATGAGGAGCGGTAGATGATCGGACCAATACCGACTGGCTCGCTTGCCAGCGCAGAAATCAGCGCCACGATTTCCGACACTCGTTATGCAGGAGGACGGGTAAAAGAACGTCGGATTTTCCAAAAAAGGGCTTGACTTCTTCTTTGTATCATGTACAATACAGTCATCAAAGCAGCACCGACCCGGCGGGTTCTGGGACTCTGAAAAGGAGAAAGCAATGAGCCACTACTACCAAACCGCAGAAAAAGGAAACCTGACCAAGCACGGCTTCGATTACATCGACGCCGAAGGGCTTGCCGACTTGCAAGCCCAAGTGGACGAAGCCGGAATCGCCCCGACCATCAGTACCGGCGACGTCGTCGCCTACGAGATGGGCGACATGATCGCCGTCATCGTCAAGGCTTCGGTGTTCACCGAAGCCGCACAAAAAGCCAGCGCGGCGGGAGTGGCATTCAAGTCCTAGCTCCGCTGGCCGAGAGGCGGGCGGAGATTGCCAGGAAGCTCGGCCTGTAAGGGCCGGGAAGCGCGATGAAGTTTTCCACATCAACCGGGGCCGTCGTCACGGCGGCCAACTCAACCGCCGCGGCCGCCATGGCCGCGGAATACGGGCTCGGCACCATCGTCGGGCCCGTGGCGGAAAAGCCCGCCCGCCGCGCGCCGAAAATGTCGGTCGCGACCGCGGTGCGCCTTTTCGCAGAGGCGCAAGAGTGGCCACAGTGTGGCCAGGACTGGCCGATGGGCGCGCAACAGCGCGCGGCGGCCGATGTCATCGCAGACCATCCGGGCTGCACCGATCACATTTGGTAGGAGTCCGCAATGCTTTTGAACGCTTTTTCGGCGAACATGCTGGTAGATTTGCCATCCACCGTGACTTTCACGGATATTTTCGCTCACGAAGCGAGAAACCTCCTCCTCGCCGAAAGCGACGGCGAGGAGGAGGTTCGCTCTGCCGTCGGCCACGCCGACACGGCGGCGGTGTTCTCGGCCGTACTCGGCCTGGCGGTCCCTTGCCGCCGGGAAACGGTGCGGCTCGCGAGCGGCGACAGCGCCATCCTCGGACAGTATTTCGGTCCTCGCCTTCCGGAAGGCGCCACGGCCCTGCCGCCCGGAGCTACCATCCGGTGGTTAAAGGTGAGCGTGGCATGAGCGACGATACGCTCAGCCGAATTTCGCTCACATCGAGCGCCGTCGAGCGCTGGAAGGTGCTCGCGCGCCGTCCGGAGACCCTCGCCAAACTCCGGGGATTGCCGCCGGTGGCGATCCCCGGCGAGCTGGCGCGTGTCGAGGCGGACGGATCGCTGACGATCTACGTACCGCTGCCCGAGGGACGCGGCGAGATCGCCATGCGCGTCGAGGCGCCAGAATGGGCCTGGCGTGGGCCACAGAATCAGTGATCGCTTCAGGAGAAGAAATGGCAGTTTGCTTCAGAGTCTACCTACGCGAAACGGACGGCATGCGCTCTGCCGCCTGGGAAAAAACGACGACAGTAGATCAGGACGCCGCGCGCGCGGCTTTCGAGGCGCTTCTGAAGCGTCGGGATCTGGACGGCAAGGGCGTCGCGGCGGTGCTATCGTATGAAAACCAGCACCTGGCTTTTCACCGATTCGATAGGCCGCCTGGCGATCCGGACTACTGGCGCGATCGGCTGGACGAGATACCCTGGCGACGGGAAACCGCGCGGCGAGGCCGAGGGAATGTGGCCGGTCAGGGTCGGCAGGCGAAGATCGACCCGGAAGGCGGCGCCGCGACGACGATCACGGTGCGCGTGGCCGAGAGGCAGAAAGAGACGTTTTTTCGCCTTGGCGGCGCGGACTGGCTTCGGGGCGTGCTCGATGAAGAAAGCGAAAAAATCGCTTGACTTCTTGTTTGTATAATGTACAATACAGACATCGAAGCAGCACCGACCCGGCGGGTTCCGGGACTCTGAAGAGGAGAAGGAAATGGAAACCAAAATTAGCCGTGATGAATTCGGCGCCCTGCGCACGGTCCCAAAGGAAGCGCTTGCGCTCGTCAATCTTGCCGCAGATCGCGGCAAGATACCGACGGCTTTCGACCAAATTTCGTGGGATCGAAAGGGCCGCTCCAGCGGAGAAGCCCTGCATCACGAGGTTTACGACGTCAACCCCGAGGGCACGCGCGCCCTGGTTTGCCTGCGCCATGCGCGCGGCAGCAAGTACGGCGTCGCCACGACCAGCAAGGAGTATGTGGTCGTGGCGAAACACGGCCGGGGCATCCGTGTTCTGGACGCAAATAAGGCCGTCGCCGCGAAAGCGGCGAAGGCTGCCGGGGAAGCGCTCGGCGTCGCCATCGAGACCGCGCTTGGAAAGCGCAAGCTCGCCGTGAAGGCGGGCACCACCCGCACCGGGTACAAAATCCTGGTGCGCACGGCCGACGGTTTCGAGTCGGCCTGGGATGGATCGGCGTGGCTCCTCGGAAAGCCTCGCATCGAGGCCGCCACGGAAGACCATACGGGTGGCTACTACTACTATGCCACTCTCGATGAGGCGATCGAGGCGGCCGCCATGAACGACGTTTTCGGCAAGGCGCGCCGGCATCATCGCCTGGCAGTGTGCGAAGTCGAAGCCAGCGGCCGGCACTACGAGCACCGCGGGCGGGTCGGCACGAAGCTCTGCGCGACGAAAGTCACCGTGCTTCGCGAGATCGCGAGCACGATTTAACAAACCCGGCCCGGAGCAATCCGGGCTTTTTTTTTGGAGGAGCCATGCCGAAGACGATTGAGGTAACCGATGATTTGCAGTTCTCGTCGCTGAAGCTACAGCGCGACCCAGACGGCGCGGTGTCGTTCGACGTCGGCGTTATCAAGCGCATCTGCGCTCACAACGGCCTGCCCGCGGAAGCGATACTGGGCAATGAGGATGCCATCGCCGAGCTGCTGAACGCCTGGTATCGCGGGCACATCGAGAACGGCGGACAGATCGATACAGTAATGGAGGATTTGATCACTGAAGCCCGCGCCGAAAACGCCCTTGGCGGCGGCTTTTCTTATCCGCCAGGCAGCGCCTGAGAGAATCCGTCTCGCCCGGACTCATGTCTGGGGGTGGCCATTTTGACCCACGTGCCGGCGCCGCTCGCACGCCAGCAGCAGGGCGATTCCGCCCATGATCAGCGCGGTTTCTCCGCTCGGCGCACCGCCGGAAAGGATCGACCACGCTTGCCCAAGCGCCCCGAGGAATAGCAGCACAAAGGCCGCCCTCGGCATGAAGGCGGTGCAGGGACTCATCCGCGCTATCGCCGGATCGGCGTACACGATGACGACGGCGCATTCGACGATGACGAGGATTTTAAGCAGCAGCGAGACGTCCATCACTTTCCCATCCGAGAAATGATTTTCCCGGCCAGGCTCAGGAAAGCCGGGCCGAGGCGAGAAAACGCCGTGAACCCGATCAGGAACCCCACGCCATGCTGTATCAACTCCGCCGTCATCCGACCCGGCAGCGAGGGCAGCAGCATGGCGACGGCCGGCGGCGTAAGATAGCCGGCGACGATCGCCGATCCGCAGGTCCAGGTCAGCCGACGCACCAGCGGAATCGGCGGCTTTTCGTAGGATACCGCCCACAGCCCGCCCGCGAAGCCGGCCAGCATGACGGTCGGATGCAGCCCGGTGGCGATCCCGAGGAGCGTGATTCCGCCGGCCGAGAGGGTGATGGCGCCGGCGCTCGAGGTGATGTCTGGCATGGGGCTTCCTGGCTCAGGTATCCGTCCCAACGCGCACCACATTCGTTCCATCGGCCAGCAGATGGGCGCGTTTGGTCTGCCCCACCACGATTCCGGTGCCGGCGTTGGTTTTGATGGTTGTGGTGAACGCGCCTGTGTTGTTGCAGAAAACAATTCCCTCCCAATCGTTCGGTACGATGACATTGCGGTTGCCGGTGAGCACGCCGTTGATGGTGAGATAGCGGCAGGCGGCTTGTGCCTGGTTCAGAAAGACATCCGCTGTCGTTACGGTCACGCTCGCGCGGCTGGTGATGTGGGCCGGCGTCGCCCACGCGCGATGGTCCGTGTAGCTGGTGACGGTCGACGCGCCGGTTATTGCGGTGTAAAGCGGGATGGCGCCCGGCGTGAAGCCGGTGGTATTTTTGCTGACCACGCCAGCGCGGCTCGCCTCGATGTAGTTGGTCGTGCTCGCCGACAGGACAAGCGCCGCGGAGTTGTTGGCGATGGCGGTCAGGACGCCGTCGACGACCATGGCGCCCCCATAGTAGAACCAGTTCAGCCCGGAGCACAGCGAAGCCCTCCGGCCGAAAATGGTCGCCGGGCTGCTGGCGTCGGACAGGGCATTGGCCGTAACCTCCTTGGCGGCCTGGGATGGCGTGATCAGATCGAGATGGGTGGTGCTGCTGGCCATGGCTACCTCGTAATAGAAGCGGTGAGTGGGTATCCCCGGCCGACCGTGGCCGAAATCTGGTAAATCTTGAGAAAAAGCGTTGCTTGATTGGAGCCAAAGTCAGCGACCTGATCGGCGCTGGTGTAGGTCGCACCCGGCGAGGACACGGAAAGCGTGCGCTTGATGGCGGCATAGCTGCCGCTGACGTAGACTTCGACGGCGTAGGACTCGCTGGACTCGCCGAGCGGCACATCCACCGCATTTCTCCACTCGCCGTCGACTCGCGTGCGACGCACCCAGGAAAGCGACCAATCGTTGGTCGACGGATCGCGATTCCCGGCCAGGGCGATTGGCGACAGGGGTTCGAGGTTAACTCCTTGATAGGTAAAGCCCCGGTCCGCGCTGCTTCCGATGTCCGCATCGAGGGTGACGCCTCGATAGAGGCGCTCGACGCCGATGTCCGCGCTGGAGAGGGTGACGACCTCGACATCGTCGGAGTCGAGCAGCACGAGCACATCGCCGAGCGCGTGCAGGCCCATGGCCCACTCGGTGCCGAACCGGCCGCGCAGGAAATTGCTCAATCGATAAAGCCCGCCACCGAGCGGCGTGCATGTGCGGGCGGCGATGATTTCCCATCGCCCGTCGTCGCCGTAGGCGAAGTGGTTCGCGCCCGCGAACATCGCGAGTTCGGTGCAATCGAAAAGGTCGCCGGAAATGAGCGTCACGGAAAGCGTGCTCGCGGCATCGACCAGGCGCGACTCAACGACGCCGAGGGCGCTGGTCGTCACGCCAATGGTCGCTCCCGGAGCGCCGAATTCCTGAATGGTGCCCCATGTCGTACCCGCATCGAGCGATTGCAAAAGCACCCCGCCAGGCCATCCGGACCGGACGCCGCACATCGCCACCGGCAAGCTCGGGCCATCTTGTCGGCTGCTCATCCACGGCAGGTCGAGCAGCCGATAGCGCGATGGGCCGGCAGCCGCGATGACGCTGGCCCCCGTGCTGGCGCCGGACGCACCAAGCGCGGTGGGCGTGTAAATCGCGGGGTTCGCGTATTTCGCCTGGCACTCCAGGCGGCCATCCGCCGTGTAATGGATCGATGTCAAACGAATCTGAACATTGCCTTCCGGGGTGGCAAGCGTCACCACGTCGCCCGGTTCCAGGTGCAGATAGGTCGGCGGCAGGACGATGCTGACATCGTGCCTTTCCAGCCAATAGAGATAGAGCAGCGTTTGCGCCGTGCACGCGCCCGCGGTGGAGTCCATGACGATGGGAAGGTCGAGCGTCGTGGTGTTGATGCCTGTGACGGTCTCGCGCTGGTCGGCCTGCTCGCCGGGGTCGTACTCCCTTTCTACGTCAAGAAATTTCACCGCGACGCGACGCGGCAGTTGCGAGTCCATTTCCCGCGCCAGCGTGATCTGTACGCCTGGCTCGGCGCCGGAGGCGCGCGCATCCAGGTCGGCCATGGGGATGGTGGCGACCGAAGCGCCGCCGCGAGGCAGGAACTGGATCTTGTAGCCGTGCTGCCGGACATCGAACGGCCAGGCGGCTTGAAGCGGTTCGAGGGCGGAGCGCAGGGTGCCGATACTGCCGATGCGGTAGCCGCGCACCACGCTCGTCAATCCGCTGACGTCGATGTCGCCCGCTGTCAGCGCACCGCTGCCGACGCATTCCGCCGCGACGATGTCGGACAGGGTGACGGTGGATGACACGATGGCGTGCGGCTGGATGGTCGCGGCGACGCCGCCGCTTCCCCGCACCGCCGAGAAGACGGCGCCATTCCAGGCGAGCGCTCCCCAGTCGTTGACCGAGCCGCCGGGAAAGGGCTGCACACTCCACGTAATCCCGTCTTCTGAAATGGCATAGTTTCCGTATGACGTGGCGCAGAAGACGGTGCCGTCTGTCGCGACGCGAGCGCCATGACCAGGGAAATTCGAGGCGTAATAAGTCCACGATGTCCCGTCGTCGGAAATGTGCGTTCCGGGCGATGCATCGGACGTGATGACGAAGCGCGACCCACGAACGCCGATGTTGGTCCATCCTGATCCGGCGGAAGCCACTCCGGCACTGGTCCAGGAGCCGGTCAATCCGGTCGGCGAGTAGAGGAAATCGGACGTGGAAAATTTCGCCGTGACGACGAGCATCGACCCGTTCCAGGCGATTTTTCCGTAGGCACCCGATCCTCTGCCAAGCCCTGCCATGGGTGCGGTCTGCGGAAGCCACGACTTGCCGTCGCTCGATGTGAAAAACGGTCCGGTATCGGTAACGACAATGAAATATTTTCCGGTCCAGCACCCGCTCGTGCAGTAGTGATTCGACGGCATGACCCGTTCGACCCATGTCACCCCATCGTCGTCGGATGTGTAGACGCTGCCGAACCCGAGGGCGATGAAAATCTCGCCGTTGGTGATGACATCCTGCCAATACTGCGACACGGGAAGCGTGTGCTCGGTCCAGACGCGTCCGTCCGGCGACGTGGCGCACACATTGCTGCTCTGGGCGAGCGTACAAAACACCGAGCCATTCCAGGCCATGCCCTCCCACGCGCGATTGGTAATGCTGCGAGCAGTGACGGCGTAGGCTGCGGTGGTCCCGGCGGCCACGACTTCGGCACGAATTTGCGCGCCCATCAGGCTATTGCCGTAGCGCGCCAGCGGAAGGTCGTTGAAGACCAGATAGGCCAGGCCACGCCAGGCCGGCGTGTTGGCGACCCCGAGATCGGATTGAATGCTCGGGTCGGGATCTTGTGTATCGCTGCCTGGGTAGAGAGTGAACTTCTCGGAGGCGGCGTTGCTCGCGGCGATGGTGTCGTTGTCGTCCGACCCCGCGTCGTAGAACAGATCGGGACCGACCCATAGGCGCCGGACGCCGACGATAGGCCCGGCACACAGTCCCACGGCGAAGGTGGCGAAATAGCTGTACGTGATCGTCTTGGCTCGGCTTCCCCCGCCCTTTCCGCCACGGGCTTTCTTCTTGGTGATGACTTCGGTAAGTTTGTTTCCCTTCAGCCAGATGACATTGCCGACGATAGGCACCGTGCCATAGGCACGCGGGATGACCGCGCCGACGGTGCTGGTCTGCACGGTCAGGTCATCGAGGCGCGGGCCACGGGTTGTCGGGCCTTTTGGCGGGTCGAGATAGCCGCCGGCCATCAGGCCAATTTGCGCGCCGTACAGGGCGCCTGTCGGGCCGCCGATCAGCGCTCCGGCAACGGCACCGACGACGCCGCCGACGAGCTGGCCGGCGCTACTCATGCCACCCCTCGAAAACGATAGGCCCGCACGATGCGGCGCGCCCAGACCGGCGACAGGATGTGCTCGACGACCTTGCCGGCGCTCTCATAGGCGTGGATGAGGCTGTTTCCTGTGAAAACCGCCAGGTGCTGCGGATCGGTGGCGAAGCGCATCAGGAGCAGGTCGCCGGGCTGGCGGTCGGCCGGATCGGCGACCCGCATCAGATCGGGCTGCGAATCCAGCGCACGTTCGATTTGCCCGTCTTTCGGCGTGCGTCCGTAGCCCTCGACATCGATGGGGCTGACGCCGACCTGGCGCGCGACCCAGATCGCGACTCCGGCGCAGTCGAGGCCGAAGGCGAGCAAGCGCCCCTGGTGGCGGAATGGCGTTCCCAGGCACTGGCGCGCGGCGCCGATGATGTCCTCTGGCGTCATGCGCCTCCCCCCTGGCCGACCTGCGCGTAAGCGGTGCCCGCCGGGATGTAGGGGAAGCCGCCGAAATTTTCGATGTTGTTCAACGGCGCGCCGTCCCAGCGATTTCCGCAATCGAAGGGGCGCTTTCGGCAGCCGCGAATGAGTTCGTAGGCGTCGCCGACCGATGGCAGGTAGTAGAACGGCTCGAACGTCGTCACGCTGCCATCCGCGCCGTAGCTGCGAACTTCGAGCGCCTTCAAGCCGGCATTGGGTCCGCTGGTGAACCGAATCGTCCCGGCGCCAAAGGTGTCGTCAGGCTCGGTCCGCGCAGAGTCGCGGAAGGCGGAAGCGGATGTGACGTGGGTCAGCGTGCCGGTGACGGTGTTCGGCGCCAGCGGCACCTTGCATCCGGCGAATCCCGTGCTGCCGAAGGTTTTCGGGCACTGCGGCGAATAGGTCTCGCCGACCGTCTGCCCGAGGCCGTCGACGAGCGATAGGCCGCCGATAACGTAGCTGTCGTCGCGCAGTTCGGCTTTTCCGAACATCCCGGTGAGGATGGGCTCCTGGTCCTCGACGGGAGCTTTCCACGATGTGGCGAAGATATAGCACCGGGCCCCGTCGAACAGGCCGCTGGCGATGGCGGCGCGGGTGATGCCGGCGATGGCGACGACGCCTTCGATATCGATGGACGCGGGGGAAAAATCGGACGTGCTGCCAAAGCCGGAGAACTGGTAGCCAGAGCCTGAAATGTAGATTTCCGCGCCGATCAGCAAATCGCACACGTGATTCGTGAGGCGAATAATCGGCCCCGAGACCGGCACGATGCGCAGGCAATGGGTGCGGTACCGGTAGTCGGCGACGACGGATTTCATGGCTGCAGCAACTCGACGAGCTCGACGTTTTCGAAGAGGCGGTGGGCGGGTCCGGATTGTTCAATAACAAGGTCCATGTCGAACCGGGCCGGGATGTCGAACTCGCACCCGCCGGTAATGGTGTCTCCGACCAGAGGCGCCGGGGAGATGGTGACGCGGCCGGTCGTCGTATCGAGCGTCACGCCGGAACTGACCAGCGTGCCGTTCTTGGCAACGACGAGGGTGCCCGCGACGGGCTTGAATAGGGTTCGCTTGGGGCGGCCGATGGTGGCGGCCGGGGCGTCCTTTCCGTATTCCTTCACGAGCTGGTAGACGCCAGCGGAGATTCGAGTCAGCGTTTGGTCGTCTTTCGTGGGCGCGCTGCGGCCGTCCGGAGCCGTGGTGTAGTCGTCGAAAACCTTGACCCGGAAGCCGGCGTACTTTCCGAAAGCGCGGTGGTAGAGGTTGACGAGATCGGCCCAGTACGCCGCCAGCGGCTCGCGAACGACGAGCCGGAGCTGGCGTTGCGGGTAGGGATGGACCAGTTGGCGATACTCGGCGCCGGACGCGGTGACGACGATATTGACGGCGTAGGACTCGATGTAGGACGAGCCGTAGGAGACGGGGGCGGCCAGCCGTTGCTCGAGGAACTCAGACATAGCGCAGAGCGTTGCGATACGCGGCGAGCGCCTCTCTGGCGCCCTGTCCGACGGCACGGCGCACAGCGTCCGGGTCGCCTTTGGTTTTTGCCATGTCCATGTTTATCGTGATCGATAGCGGACTCGTGGCGGCGCCGACGCCGAGTTTTCCGTCGGCCCCTCGTCTGAGCGGCAGGATGGCTTCCGGGCCGGCTTCGCCCATCAGGCCGATGCCGCGCGCGAAGGGAAAATAGGTCGGACGATCTACGATTGTGCCGGAGTAGGCAGACAAACCGGGCGACCGAAAAACGTTGCCATCGGCGCTCGGCAGTAAGGTGCTCAGCCAGGAAAGACCCTGGCCGACAAGCCCGCCGATGCCGTTTCCGCTTCCGATGTCGCCGAAAAGGCGTCGTCCGAGATCGGCGGCGACGGCGTTGGCGATCATGCGGCGCACGGCCACGCCGAAGGATTCGAGCATGCCGCCGACGCCGTCCTTGAAGGGGTCGAAGAGGAAGTCGGCGAAGGCGTCCTGTATATTTCGAGCTGCCTGCAGCGCGAGTTCGTCCATGTCGGAGAGGGTTTTCTTGATGTGGTCGTCCTGGCGTCCGATGCGGGCGACGACCGCTTCGAGGTACTGTTCTTCAGCAATTTTCCCGGCTTCAAGGGCGTCGGTGAGAAAGACCATGTCGTCGCGCAGCTTTTCAAGCTGGGCTGTCGGGGTGGCGTCCAGCAATTCGTTCAGGCGATTCACTTCGTCGGCGGCTTTCTTGGCGGCTCCGGAGAGGTCGTCGCGAACAGCTTGTACGATGGCGGGATCGAGTCCGGCCGCGGCGAGAACATCGAGCTTTTCGAGTGTGGCGGCGAGTTCTTCGGCCTTGACGATGTCGGTTTGCTCGATCGCCCGCGCGAGACGCTCCATCAGGATGGCGTCGTAGTCGCGGACGCTGCCCGGCGCTTTGGCGTCCGCTCCGGAACGTCCGCCGCGGCCGGAACTCGGTTCTTTCGGCGAACGGGAGGTGTAGGCGAGACGGGGTTTTTGTGGGCCGCCTCCGGCGAGCGTCTTGTCGATTTTGTCGCGCAGCGACTGGACGCGTCCGAGTCGATTCTGCATGTCCTCATTGGCGGCGGTATTGAAATTGGCGCGCTGGTCGAGCAGGCTTTTTATTTTCGACTGGCCTTCGTCGGTAAATCCGGCGCCGATCGCGACGACGGCGACCTGGGCAAAGGTGGCGATGTCGTTCGCGACCACGGCAATCGAGCTGCCGAGCTGAAAAATTCCTTCCTTGGTCAGGCGCACGAAGTCGATCAGCGAAGCCAGCGCGGGAATCATGTCGATGACGATCGACTTTGCCCAGGCGCCGCCCTCGGCCGACGTGCGGTTCCAGGCTTTCTGCAGTTCCTCCGCGGCGGCGGCTTGCTCGCGGGTGAGCTTGCCCTGCAGCTTTTCCTCTTCGGCCAAGTCTTTCAAGAACGGCAGCAGTTGCGCGCCGGATTTGCCAAGCAGGTCTTGCGCCAGGGCCGTCTTGCCGGCGCCGTCGGCGTACTCGCCGAGCGCGTCGGCGACCTGCTTCATGGCGTCGGCCGGGTCGAGCTCGCGGAGACTGGTGATTTCGAGGCCGATGGCGGCCAGCGCGTGCGCGGCGCCTTTCGATTCGTCGTCCATGCCGGCGAGGCTCTTGGACAGCCGCACCAGCCCTTTCTCGACGCCGTCGAACTCGATGCCGCTGACCTTGGCGACGCGAGACAGCGAGGACAGCTTCTCGACCGAGGCGCCGGTGGTTTCGGATAGGTCGTCCATGCTGGCGGCAAAGGCGATGGTATCGCCGATCAGCGATTTCAGCGCGCCCACGCCGGCAAAGGCGGCGAGGCTTGCCGCGATGCCTCCGAAACCGGGGATGGCCTTGATGGTGTCCGATAAAGTCTGAATTCCGCGCGTGGCGGAATCGATGCCGGCTTTGGTCTGGTCGACCGCCGTGATGACGATTTTGGCGGCGTTATCAGGCATCGTGCAACACGCTCAAGGCGGCGCGCTCCATGGTGCGCAGTCCGGCAAAGACGGGGGCGCGCTCGCTCTTGGGAATACCGAGCGCGCGCAAGACGACGGGGAGCGACTCATAGCGCAGTCCGATTGGCCTGCCACTCATGCCGCCGGTGTGCCATTGCGTGTCCATGGCGATGAATACCTCCACGATGCGCCAGTTTTCCGGCCAGATTTCAAGGTGCTCGGCCGGTGGCAGCGCG
>ERZ795051.2587-NODE-2587-length-19893-cov-56.347666_pt1 | contig 19893 bp, 14 predicted proteins | sample MGYA00375135_ERZ795051 | MGnify/ENA primary metagenome ERZ795051 (study PRJEB30180, sample SAMN05720222) | activated sludge metagenome | isolation source: Anaerobic digester | place: Japan | collected 2015-05-26 ... | reverse complement strand
CCGGCTGCGGCTCGCGGGCCTGGACCGGGATGTACAGGAACCGCACCTCGCTGAGACCGAACTGGCCCATCAGCCCCCAGCCCGTCTGAGCGGTCAGCCGGACGAACTTGGCGGCCACGCCGCTCAGGTCAACCGTCGTGTTGGCCGTATACGTGCCCTTGGCCGTGGCCTGGGCGAATCGCACGTCTGCGAACGTCGTCCAGTCGACGCCGTTCTCGCTGTACTCAATCGTGGTGTCCTTGAACCCGAAGCCCAGCATCAGTTCGAACTGCACGTTGTAGTTCCACACCCGCAGCTCATGCAGCAGATAGACCTTGTCAAACTCGTACTGAATCCAGACCGGCTCGCCAGCCGCCGCGCCTACCCACATGTCCGTCGACAGCGTCGAATGCTGATCGTTGGCGTTGAGGCCCGAGCCGTTGATCGTGTTCTCCGGCCCGGCCCCTTCTTCGCTGCTCGCGTTGCTCGTGGCCACGATGTTCGTGATCGGGTACGCCAGCGGTTCGACCGTAAAGCTCCAGACGTCGCCCTTGAAGATCGTGTGGTCCGGCGCCGCGTTGACCTCGTCCACGCGCCAGTAGTAGGTCTGCCCGAAGGCCAGCACGCCGGCGGGATCGTACGTCGTACCGCTCTGGTCCTGGCTGGCCAGCACGCCCAGCGGATTGGCCCGCCCGGCGGTATTGACGTCGGCGAACGACGTCCCGAAGTACACATCGTGCGAGGCCGCAAACTCCCCCGCCGTCCAGCTCAGCACCACATCCCGCGGCACGTCCACCTGCCCATCGGCCGGACTGGGATCGGCCGCCATCTCGAAGCCGGCCTTCATGGCGACTCGAACCTCGCTTTCCGTCAGTGGCACATCGTAGATCTTCACCTCATCCATCAGTCCGTTGTAGTAGCGTGAATCAAGCGTGTTGGCGCCGATCGCCAGGTTCGGCTGGGCGTCCAACGGCCCCGTGTTCGAGTGACTGACCCGGTTGTCGAGTGCACCGTCGATGTACACGCTGATCGTCCGGGCCGTCGTGTCACGAACCGCCGCGATGTGCACCCATTCGCCTGTGACGATGTCACCGTTTGAGTTGACGGAGGTGTCCGGATTCCCGTTGAAGAACGACAGCTTCGTGCCCAGGACTGCAACGACAAAGTCGTTGGCCACGCCGGCGACGTCGGACCAGAACAGACCGTTGCCCTGATAGGCCTGCGTCCCAGCCAGGCCCGTGACATCGGTCTTAATCCAGGCCGCCAGCGTGAAACTGTCCTGAACCGGCCGCGTCAACTGGACGTAGCTGTCGCTGCCGTTGAAGGAGTAGCACCCTTTGGCATAGCCTGCCGGCTCAAACTGCACACCCCCGTTGGGGGTACCGTCGTTACCGTTGCCGGACGCATCGAGGACGACGCCGTCCAACTGGTCGAACGGATAATAGACCAACGGCTCCGGACCAGCGGCTACGGCCCGACCGATACAGGCAGCCAGCGCAGCCGCCAAACAGACCCACTCTACATGTTTGCGCCACATACATACCTCCTTTACCCAAGATCGATACAATCCCCCGTTACGATGGACTCCTCCGGCTCACCTCTTCCCGTAGAGAGGTGAACACAACCGACCACATCCAGCCCATGATCGTCTTGCATACACCTCCTCCGTCCTGTCGCACATCGAGCGAACCGTCACAAGTCGGATACCGCCGGCGGGGCCAGTTCGAGATTCGGTTCCACGAAAACGCACCAATCGCTGTCGGTGGCCCGCAGGCCAGCAGGGAAATCGGCATCGCCGCCATCGGTCGTAATCAACGTGAGGAACCGGTCTGTGTCGGCCAATTCCACATCGATCTGGCCGGCAATTCCTTTGACCTTCACGCCCGTTCGGCTGAAGCGCACCCGGCCGTCAACCAGAACCCAGAAATCAGCGTTGCAGGGCCGATTCGTGGCCGACTCGGAGACCCCGTAGGCCGAACAAAACCGCTCGATTCGCAGTCCCGGGTTCAACGAGGCGATCTCGGCCAGATCGAACGTGATGCCGAGATTGGCGTGCATGAGAATGCAGGGTCGATCGGGCGATCCATAGGCCTGCCCGCTCAACATCTGCCTGCCGACCCCTGCATCGCCCACGTTGGTGATATCAAGGTAGTAGATGTTGTTGGTAATCGGACAGTCAGCAAATGTGTGTCCGACGGAACTGACGATCTGCGATCTGGTCCCGTCCGGCACGAAAACACCGTCCACATAGCGGTTCCAGGGCACCACCACGTACTGGTGCGTCCCGTGCCGGTCGCTTTCGACAGGCATCACATATCGCCCCGTCACCGGGCTGATGGCCGAGGTGGCGGCTCCGGTACCGAAGCCGTTGCCTGCCCCGATGACATCGGCCAGATCGAGACGTCTGCCAGGGACGCCGAATGCAGGCTCCTGCGGCATCTCTCGAACGATCTGTCCGGGAAGATACCTCCTGGACACCACATTTCCGGCGGCGTCCACCGCGCCGGCCTGGCCCTCCACCAGGATTGTCGAAGCCACCGAACGGACCGGGTCCGAACCACTTCGGATGCCGACTTTCCCCTGATACACCAGCGCCTCGGTTTCGCCCGTCTGACGAACGATGACGCCGAACTCCGTACCGTAGTCGACCACGGTCCCGGTGGGAGTGCGCACAATAAAGCCGGTCGAGTCCTCGCCGATCGACACGGAAACCGCTCCCGAATGGAGAAAGACCTGATCGGCACTCTCCAGACGCAGGACGGCCGGCGCCTGGACAAGCACTTCGGAGCCTCCTTCAAAGACCATTTGGATCAGCCCTTGCATCAGGAACAGCGAAGACGCCCTCAGAGCCGTCCCCTGGGCGGTCGAAACGTCCGTCCGATCCCACACCGCATTGCTGGACCGCGTGATCGTCGCCACCACGGGAGGAACCGCCGGAGTCGCCGGCACAGGCGAGAACGTTGTGCGAACGGGTAGTCTGGAAACCCACACGAGCACCCCGGAAACCAGGAGCACCCCGACGGCAAACACACTGACCGCCAACTGCCGTCTCCTGGCCAGGTATTCGCGATAGGCCAACTCTTCGCGCCGGTGGCGTTCCTGCTCCTTGAACCGTTCCAGCGCATCGTCGGCGGCCCTTCGTATCGCCTCCCTGTGCGCGTCGGCCCGCTGCCGGGCTTCCTCGGCCGCCCGTCTGGCGGCAACAGCCCGATCTCGTTCGAGCAGTTCATCGAGAATCGTCGGAATCCCCTGCGTCTCAGTCGCTGCGGCCACCTGCAACGAGGACGGCGGCACGTCAGCAGGCCCCCCTGGCAGGATGGCGAGGTCGGCAGTCTCGCTCATTCCATGATAGTGACGAAGCTCGGCGCAGAGTAGCATGTATTCGACGTACAACTGCCGGACGGCCGGATCGTCCGCAAGGAAACGATCCAACTGCGCAAACTGCTCGTTCGTCAAGGCGCCCTCGCGCAGCGCGCCAAGCAGCTCGAAGAATTGGGAATGTTCTGTCGGCCGATCAATCATGCCGATCTCTCCGCAGCCAGCGTGCGACGGATACAATAGAGCAACTGGACATGAATGCGGTTCAGGGCCTTGTACACGGCGTCGACGCTTCGGCCGACACGCTGGGCCACCGACCTGGTTGTTGCATCGTATTCGTAGCGCAGGTGGATCAGCTCGCGGTCGCGTTCCGGCAGCTTCCGCAGGCAGTTGCCCAGCGCATCGCGAAGCGTATCCAGCCCCGACGCGGCACTTCGGACCCGCTCGTCGAGAGCCTCCAGGACTTCATCGCTGAACTGAACATGCTGGTGGCGTTTCTTCCTGCGATGGTTCATAACCCGGTATCGTGCCACGCACAGCGCCCAGGCGGCGAAGTCCGTCCCGGGCTCAAACGTGTCGAACTTGGACCAGAGGGTCATCGTGGTCTCCTGAAGCAGGTCTTCGGCCTCGGACCACTGCGGGACCAGCGCCAGGATGAACCCGAAGATCCTCCGCTCATTGGCCTGATAGAGCCTCAGGAACTCGCGTCCTCGCGACATGTCGCCCAGACGGTTGGTCGGAAGGCCTTCGCTCATGTCGATTCCACAGCACCATCATCGGCATTTGCCGGTCCCGTTTGCATTCCGTCCCGGATGCACTCCGAACTCCTGCCACAAGAGCTTACCTTTGTGGAGATAGCATGGACGGCTGCATTTTGGAAGGGAAGGCCGGACAAACCATGACAAAACGTGGAAAAAAACGCCGCCACACACCTCAGAAGGGGTTCCGCAGCCCCCAGAAAGCCGTGGCTCCGGAGGAGGTCTCCTCCGGAGCCACGTACACTGCACTGCTGCAAAGGCCGCGCCCAGCCGGGCGCTGCCCACAATCGACCGACCCGCATCAGAAGGGCTTGGCCACAGGCGTCGTCTGCCCCATAACCCACAGGATCTCCTCCTGCGACAACACCCGGTTATAGACCGCTACCTGATCGATCGCTCCCAGCCAGAAGTAGGTGGTAGCGGATTCGCCGCGGCCCAAGTTGAACGAGCCGGTCGACGTACCGAGGACAGCCGTCGTAGGCAGTTCCCGGTCCAGGTTCCCATAGACATAGGTCCGAATGAACTGCCCCTTGGAGTAAACCCCGGCCACATAGTACCAAGTGCCCATCTCCAGGGCCGTACCACCCGTCACATTGCGGTTCAAGGTACCTGCATTGGCGGACGTACGGATTTCGAACTCAAGCAGGTTGTTGGTATAGACGCCGAGCTTGTAACCACCCGTGATGCCGTCCTGGTTGCTCGCGATCTTGCGATCCGCGCCGGTGAAATCCATTTTGATCCATGCGGTGACGGTGACGGCATCGGTGAGGTTCAGGCTCGCGCCCTTTCCGCAATCAACATACGTGGACGTGCCGTTGAATTGCAGGGCCTGGCCGATCATGCCCGGGACCCATGTCCCGTTTCCAATGACGGTTCCGTTGTTGCCCCGACCGGATCCGTCTGTGGCGTCGCCGTCCAGAGCATACGATGCCACCAGATTCGCTGCGCCCGGATCGACCGGTGTAATGTATTCAGGGGCCTTGGGGTAAAGCCGGATGTCGTCGAAGTACACAACGCCCGACGCCCCCGCCCCCTCAACGCCGAGCGTCAGCTTGGTGACTCTGCTGAGCCCGCTGAGGGTCGACAGATCGATATTCCACGCCTGCCATGCCGGTTTCTTGATATCTGCGGCATCGCCGTTGTAGGGGACCTTGGTGTTGTTGATCTTGGCATACAACTGGCCGGTGTTGTCGGCATCGCCGTAGAAACGGATAGACAGACTCCTGATGCCATGGATCGTCCAGTCCTGCGATAGAGCATACTCCGCTTCCGCGACGGACACACCGGTATTGTTGTAGAACAGCGGCATGGACTGCTTGCCGCTCTTGACGATCGCCTGCTCGGCAAACGGAGCATTCAGATGGCCCACCGTCGAACCGGTGTTATTCACCCAGCCGTCGAGCCAGGTGTCGAAGATGGCCTCGCCGGCGTCGATGTCGTCGGTATAGCTCTCAAAATCATCAACAACGATGTACTCCTCGGTCGTAAAACTCCAGACGTCGCCCTCCCATACGGTAACCGCATCGGCTTCGTTGACCTCGTTGATCCGCCAGTAGTAGGCAGTTGCCAGATTCAGCGGTGCCGGGGTGTAGGTGGCGGCACCTGTCGTCGTCGCCAAGGCCAGCGCGTCGGGATCCGTGCCGAAATACACCTCGTGCGAAACCGCCTCGCGACCAGCTCGCCAGCTCAACGACGAATCCACGGCCACATCGGTCGCGCCGTCCTCCGGCTGCGGCTGGCGGGCTTGGGCGGGCACATACGTGAAACGAACCTCGCTCAGACCATACTGGCCCATGGGGCCCCAGCCGCTGTTGACAGTGAACCGAACGAATCTGGCGGGCACGCCGTCGAAGTCAACGGTCGTATTCGCCGTGTACGTGCTCTTGGCCGCCGCCTTGGCGAACTCGACATCGCCCAGGACCGTCCACTCGACGCCGTCAGTCGAATACTCCACCGTCACGTCTTTGAGCCCGAAGCCGAGAATGATCTCGAACTCCACGTTGTAGTTCCAGACCAGCATCTGATGGAGCTTGTAGACGCGGTCGAACTCATACTGGATCCAGATCGGGCCGTCGGAAGGCAATCCGAGCCACATATCGCCGCTTTCCGTCGAATGCTCGTCCGCCGCGTTCAGTCCGGAGCCGTTGACCGTGTTCTCAATGCCGGCGCCTTCGTCGGAGATCGCATTGGTGGTCGCGATGATGTTCGTAATGGGGTAGGCGAACGGCTCAACGGTAAAGCTCCAGACGTCGCCCTTGAAAATCGTGAAATCGGGCGCTGAATTGACTTCATCCACGCGCCAGTAATAGGTCTGGCCGAATTCGAGCAGACCGGCGGGATCGTATGTCGCCTCGGTCTGGTCGCGACTGACCAGGACACCCATCGGGTTGCTCCGGCTGGCATCATTCACATCCGCGAAGACCGTGCCGAAGTACACGTCGTGCGTCGCGGCCATCTCCCCGGCCGTCCAGGCAAGAACCACGTCGCGAGGGATATCAATCGCGCCATCCGCAGGAATCGGCCCACCGGCGGCGCCGGGCAGGCTGCCGTCGGACAGCAGTTCCACTTCACCGATCTGCATGCTGTTGGCCGCCGCCCGGTTGCGGACCTCCGTGAAGAAGACTTCGTAGTGCTTGTACGCCCTGTTGTTCTTGATCATGATGGGCGCCGAGATCCACGTGTTTCGCGGATAGGCAGTAGCCTGGTTGAACTCGTCGATCGTCCCCTCGGCAATCAGGGTGTAAGGGCCGTCGATGCTTTCGTTGGAGCCGGAGAACCGGAAGGCAATCGGATCTCGCTCGACCGCATCGTTGGCACTGGCAAAATTCAGGGCCTTGACCACCACACGGGGACCCGACGGCGTCACACGGAAACCGGCACCGCCGGTGGCCGGATCCACGTTGCCGTTAAGATCGACAAAGGAGGTCTTGAAGCACAGGTACTTGGCACCAGAAATGACATTGTCGATCGCGCGGGGAGGAGTCTCCGCGGCCGGCCAGTTGTTGTCGTTGGGAACACCGACGAGTGGGTCTCCCGGATTGGTGATGTCGAACAGTTGCTGGGCCTGTGCCGCCCCGCCGGCGAGCAGGGCTCCAGCCAGAATCCACAATGACAGTCTTTTCATGGTGACAATCTCCTCACAATCAACCTGCTGTTTCGGTAGCGCCTGGAGGCATGCACCGGTCCCAGGCAGAACAAGATGCAACCCGTCCGCCCCCTTCCGGGGGCTACAACACCTCCTTCCCGGTCCGCTTCACAGAATCCCACGGTCAAGAGGCTGCACGGCACAGACTACCGGCCCGGCAACCCATTGTCCTTTATACCAGATCACCCCCCGGCGCACAAGGAGATTCTGCAACATTCGCATGCGGCGGGTGCACTGCGTGTTTGTAGGTGGGCTCCTGCGGAGGCCAGGAAGGGGGACTGTTATCGCGGAGAGCGTGGCGAATGTCATTTCGACGAAGGGCTTGCCCCTTCAACTGCGTTCAGGGCAGGCTCCGAGCGAAGTCGAATGGGGCGAAGCCCGCACGGAGAAATCCGGCCGAGGACAAGGCGATGGCCTCCTCGCAGGCAGATTCCTCCGCTGCGCTGCGCTCCGGTCGGAATGACAAAGTCGATTGCAACCCCCGTGAAGGTGTACCTACAAACATCAAGTGCACCCGCACGCGGCCGGCCCGCCCTGCAGAGGCCGGCCCGCCAGTCGTTTCTCTGCGTGGGCGCCGGCTGGCTCAGAGCGGCAGCAGGTAGATGTTGCGGAACTCGATGGGGCTGCCTTCGCTCTGAAGACCGATGTAACCGGTCGCCGGCGAGGCGGCGATCCCCTCATTCTGGAGGACACCGTTGACGTAGCAGCGGATGGAGCCTCCCTGGCAGTGGAGGTCGTAGCTGTTCCACTGTCCGGCCGGCTTTTCGCTGGTAACCGCCTTCTTGGCGATCAGCACGAACTGCCGGGAGGGATCTTTCCGGTCGGTCCCATCCACGGTCAGACTGGTCCCATTCATCAGCACGAAGTCGCCAGCATTGCCTGCCTTAAGCTGGGCTTCGATGCACTCGGGCCAGACCTTGTCGGGCCCGTTCAGGTGGAGCAGCACCCCGCTGTTGCCCGGCGTCTCGGGCCATCGCCATTCCACGTGCAGATGATAGTCATTGTAGCGCTTCGCCGTACGCAGGTAGCCGTTCGGCTGCCCCTTGCAGTAGATCCCATCACCACGGACCCACCAGACGTCGTTGGCGTCGGCGGACGGGTCGGCCAGCACGCGCACCCAGCCGGTGAAATCCCGACCGTTCCACAGCAGGGTCTTCTTTCCTTCCGCCCCCGACTTCAGTGCCTCCTTACAGCCCGCTAATCCAACGAGCGTCGTCCCCACAATCGTCCACAACACCAATCTGCCCGCAGTTCGTCGCATCATTCTGCCCTCACTAACCCACAGCCAATCTGTATTGGCGACAACATTTTTGGCGGGAACCATCGCCTGGCCGCCGACGGCCATGCTTCCTATATCGCAGCGATGGGGGCAAAAGGCAAGGCCAAACTCCGCCGCGACGAAAGGGTTTAGGGCTTTGTCCGCGACACAACTCGCGGCTTTCGGGAGCCAAAGAGGCGATGCTCGGTCCGCAGAAGCACGCGGATAATTCTCTCCGCGCGGGTACCGGGATGGGTATCGGCCCAGGTCAGCAGCCGATCACTGAGCAGCAGTCGCAAGCCCAGGAATTCCAGGCCGACCAGGATCAGCCACGAGCCGGGAGTAGCCGGCGTGACCAGGGCGAGGAACCCCAGCACGATCAGGATCACTCCGATGACCTGCTTTCCGACCCGTCTCATGGGAGCCGTCCGAATCGAATTGTCCGATGGGTCGCAGCCCTTCTGCTCGCCGGACGACCGGGCGGATCACTTGCCCCGGCGGGCGAGGATGGCCTCAATCTCGTCCATCGTCCGGTTCATGGTGCGCATGGTCTTCTCGAAAGGACCGGAGGTGGTCATGTCAACGCCGGCTTTCTTCAGGATCTCGACCGGATAATCGGAGCCGCCGGCCGAGAGGAAATCGAGATAGCGCTGCACCACCCCCTCGGCGCCGCTGAACAACTCCTCGGCCAAGGCCGTTGCGGCAGTAAACGACGTGGAATACTGGTACACATAGAAGTTGTAGTAGAAATGCGGAATGTAGGCCCACTCCACGGCGTAGAGATCGTCGATCTGGCAGACGCCCTTCTCGTGGCCGTAATAGTCCTTCAGGATACGGCCGTAGAGCTCGGTCAGCGTATCCCCCGTCACCGGCTCGTGCCGTTCGACCTGCTCGTGCATGCGCAGCTCGAACTCGGCGAACTGCGTCTGGCGGAACACCGTCCCCTTGATGCCGTCGAGATGGTTCATCAGCAGCGACAGCCGTACGTCGTCGTCCTTGATCTCGCCGAGCATCTTGTGGATCAGCAACGCTTCGTTGAACGTCGAAGCCACTTCTGCCACGAAGATCGAATAGTCCGCGAGCGGAAACGGCTGGTTCTTGTTGCTGTAGTAGCTGTGCATCGTGTGGCCCAGCTCGTGCGCCAGCGTGCTGACGTCGTCGAACTGGCCGTTGTAATTCAACAGGATGTAGGGGTGCACGTCGTAGGCGTTGCCGCTGGAGTAGGCGCCGGAGCGCTTGCCCGGCGTCGGATATACATCGATCCAACGCTCGTTCAGAGCCTTCGCGACAACCCCGGCGTAGTCGGGCCCGAGCGGCCGGACCGCATCGAGAACCAGGGCCTTGGCCTCGTCGAAGCTGTACCGCAGGTCCACGTCCTTGACGACGGGAGCGTACAGATCGGAGTACTTCAGGGTCTCGACGCCCAGCATGCGCTTCTTGAGACGCAGATAGCGGTGGAACGTATCCAGGTTGGCCCGGACGTTGTCGAGGAGGCTGTGGTAGACCTCGGTCGGGATGTTGTGGCGATCGAGCGCCTGGTGCAGACAGCTCTCGTAGTTCCGCGTCCGCATGGTGAACACGTGGCCCTGCAAATGGGAATACAACTGGACACCGAAGGTCTGTTTGAACCTGCTAATCGCCGACCAGAAGGCCGCGAAGACCGCCTCGCGATCGGCGCGAACGGCGGAACTGCGATGGAGCGCATAGCCGGCCTTGTTGAGCAGGACCTTTGTCCCGTCGCTGAGCGTGATCTCCGGATAGGGCAGTTCCGCATCGCTGAAGATCCTGTAGATCGAGCCAGGGCCGCCCGCCATCAAAGCAGTCTCGGCGAGGATCTTCTCTTCCTTCTCGGACAGCTTGTGGGCCTTGCGGCGCAGGATGTCCATCAGGTACATCCGGTAGACCGCCAAGCCGGGCTCGGCGGCGATGAACCGCTCGATGGTCGCGGCGTCGAGTTGGACGATCTCCGGCTCGATATACGAGGCCCGGCTGCCGTATTCGGTCATCATCTGTTCGACCGCCTGCTTCATCGCCAGGTACTTGGACACCCGCGTGTCCTGGTCGGATTTCATCGAGGCGTAGCTGTACAGTCGGCCGAAAGCCTTGGAGATGTCGCTGTCCAGCTCCAGGCAGGCCCGCAGGTGCGCCGCATCGTTCAGCCGGCCACGGTACTGCCCGATCGCATCTAACCGGCCAGCCAGTTCTTGTTTCGCCTGCTCCCAGGCCTGGTCCGACGGGTAGAGGTCCTCCAGCTTCCACAAGTAGACCTCCGCGATCTGCGAGCGCTCTTTCATCTGCCCGGAGGCCGCTTCAGAAAGGCAGAACACCAGGACCGGTGACAGCATTGCGACGGTATTGAGCCTGCTCATGACATCTCCTTCTGTTGTTCCCTTTTCCCCGTTCGGGGGTCGTTCCATCCTATAGTCCGTCGCCATGCCCCTGTCAACGCCGGCCCGTTCGCCGATTCAACGAAAGCGGGGCTCGCATCCTGTGGACACGAGCCCCGCATAAGGGACTTCATCTCGGTGTCGGTAACCCGACGGACGTATCAAATCACCTAGCCACCGCCGGCTTTCCGTAACCGATATCGTCGATGTAGACGATGCCGGTGCCGCCGGCCGCCGGACTGGTCCGGTTGCCGACCCCGATCGTCATCGCTTCGATCCGGCTGAGGTTCACACCGGCCAGAGCGCTGTACGGGATCGCCCACTCGTTCCAGCCGGCCAGGAACACCGCCCCCGCCCCGGCCGGATGGCTCACCGTCGCCGTCTTGCCCGACGCATCTTCCAGCGTCACGTAGAGTTGCCCGGCACCATTGCCCGCAGGCTGCGCGGCGCCGATCGTCTCCACAAGCCACCCACCGTTGACGTTGCCCGTGGTCGCCACCCCGGAGAACTCCGCGCTGGCCAGAACACCCGCACTGTGGCTGGTCACCGCCAGGCCGATGTACACGTTCGCACCCATCGCGATCGTCTGCGGGTTCCACGCCATCGCCGTCCAGTTGGCCCCATCGGTCGAGTAGTAGCCGTTGAAGCTGCTGCCCACCCGCTCGATCTTCACCCAGTACGGAGGACGCAGAGCGGTCTGCTCGGCGGTGACCACACCGCTGTCACTGACCGCCGCCGCGCCGGTCGTCAGACGGGCCTGATAGCGGCACCCGTAGTCCGGCGTCGCATACACCGCCGCGAACGCCGAGCCCGCCTCCAGCGTCTCACGGATCATCACGCCCGCCTTGGTCCAGTCGACCGCACGCGATACGCTCTCGATGAGCGCCACGATCGAGCCGTTGCCGCTGAGCGGCTTGTACGCGAAACGGAACTCGTCGGCGGTGTTCCAGATGTCCGTGCCGGCCGCACCCATGATGATCTTGCCGTCGGCCAGCTCCAGGAACGGCCCGGGTACACCCCGGAAGTAAAGCACCAGCGTGTTGGCACTGCTGCCGCTCCAGTTCTGCGCAGAGTCGAAGGTCCGCGTGGTCTCGGAGTAGAACGGCGACTTGCTATTGTCATACTGCAAGGGCATCGACTGCCGGCCCGTGCGGACGATCGTTTGCTCGGCAAACGGGGCCGTCAGATAGCCGACCGTTGAACGGGTGTTATTGACCCAGCCGTCGACCCAGGTGTCGAAGATGGCCTCGCCGGCCTCGAGGTCGTCGGTGTAGTCCTCGAAGCCGTCGATCAACGCATACTCCTGCGTCGAGAAGCTCCAGACCTCACCCGGCCACAGTTCGGCCCCGGCCTCATCGACCCGCCAGTAATACGTGGTCCCGAAATCGAGCGTGTCCGGCGAAAAACTGGCCGCCGTCACGCTGTCGGCAAGAGTCAGATTCTCCGCATCCGTACCGAAATAGACCTCATGGGACGTTGCCTCGCGCCCGGCACGCCAGCTCAGGAGCGCGTCCGGCTCGACCCCGGTAGCGCCGTCGGCCGGCTGTGGCTGACGGGCCTGAACGGGAACATACGTGAATCGCACTTCGCTCAGACCGTACTGGCCCATCACGCCGTGCCCGCTGTTGATGATGAACCGGACGAACCTCGCGGCGATGCCGCCGAGATCGATGACCGTATTGGCGGCGTAGTCGGCCTTGGCGGTCGCTTTGGCAAACTGCACGTCGCCGAAAACCGTCCACGCGGCGCCGTCGGTTGAGTACTCAATGGTGACATCCTTGAGCCCGAAGCCCAGCACCGGCTCGAACATCACGTTGTAGTTCCAGACCCGAAGCTCATAGAGCTTGAACACCTTCTCGAACTCGAACTGAATCCAGACGGGCGTCTGTTCGCCGGGGGAAACCAGCCACATGTCGGTCGCCTCGGTCGAATGCTGACCGGCATCGTTGAGACCGGAACCATTAACCGTATTCTCCGGTTCGCTCGTCGCCTCGGAAACGCCGTTCGTGGTCGCTACGATGTTCTCGACGGGATAGGCAATCGGTTCCGTGGTGAAACTCCATATCTTGCCGGCGTACTGGGTCACGCCGTCGGCGGCAAAGCCGTCCACACGCCAGTAGTATGTCTGGCTGAACTCCAGAAGGTCGGCGGCATCGTAGGTGTCCCCGGCCTGCCCCTGGCTGACCAGGACTCCCATCGGGTTGGCCCTGCTGGCGGCGGCCACGTCGTCGGCAGAGGTTCCGAAGTACACATCGTGGGTGGCCACACCCTCGCCCGGCTTCCAGCCGAGAACCACATCGCGCGGCACGTCAGTCGCGCCGTCATCCGGTGTCGGACTGGCGGCGCGTCCCGGCTCGATATCTTCACCCATCATGTAGAGGATCGCATTGGCGAACACGGCCTTGCCCTTCTCCGTAAGGTTGAATTTGCCCTGCGGCGTGGCGCCCGATTCCTGCGTCCCCATGCAGAACAGCATGCGGTTGCTGGCCGGCGTGCCGGCCCCGGCATAGTACGGCGTGCCGGCCGGCCATTCCACGATGCATGCGCTGGTGCCCGTCGAGACGATCACCGTCCCGCTGCCGACGGACAGCGTGCCGAGGAAGGACGTCTGGCCCGTGCCCGTCGTGCCGTCGACCAACTGGACCGTATTGTTGGCGTCAAGCTTGACGCCAGTGAAGATGGGATGCTCCGGGAGCAGCACATCCATCGTCGGACCAACGAGGTTGTTGATGGTGGTGGTATTGGCCCACAGCCATCGGCTGTTCCGGGCCAGATAGCTCGTCATGTTGATTATGGGCGTCGTGATACTGTTCCACTGGCCGACTTCAGCCGCGTCGGTGGCATAGTCGCCGCTGTTGGTCGAGCGGCTGACGATGATCAGGTCGGCCGCGTTGAGGGCCGCGATCTTCGTCGCGTCCAGCGTGGTCCAGTTGCCACGCTGAACGTCCAGCTCGTGCCCCAGAGACCGCACGAAATTCTCGGCTTCCAGGTCATCCTGGACCCCGTCGACGTCCGTATCATACGTCTGCGAGACCCAGATGATATTGGCTGCCCGGGACGCGGGACACAGAAGAAGCCCCAGCAGCATGACAAGAATGATTCTCGCGTGCATCAGGTGTTCCTCCTTCGAGAAATAATGGTCAATAGACCTACCGCGATAAGATGATTGGCAATGCCCCGACCTTCCAAACCGTAAGGTTGGAGCCGGTCACAGCACGATGCAGGTTTCAAGAACTTCCCCGTGCGGCCACGCGGGGCACCGACACGCTTCCGCCTTCGTCCGTCGCCGTTCCCGACCCGACGGAGCGCCGGTCCGAAGAGCCCCGGGCCCCCCATCAGGCAGACTGCCACCTCCCGGCGTCGTTTCGGACCAGAAACACGCTCGCGCCGCTCCATCCCGTGCCCGCAGGACAACGCTTGGCTGCCAGTGGCGAAAATCGCAGATGCCCGTGGATTCGTTTATACCAGATGGAGGTCAGTGACTTCAAGCGAAATTCACATCCCCCGCCCCCGTTGGACAGGCCGGCTTACAATGGGCCGAGCCGACGTTGATCCGTCCGCCCACAAGGTTCAATCCCCGGGCCGAAGCAGCCATTCGGCAGAAAGCCTCCTGCCGGTGGGGATCAGACAGGTGACCTCGAGCACATACGTCTTCTCCGGAGAGACATGGACCGGGACAGTGAATTCATAGGCCCGCAGGAAGTCACGCCAGGACTTCTGGTTCTCGGCCGGGTTAGTCAAGTCGATGTCCGGCCAAATCGCGATCCTCGGGCCTTTGGGCTCGGCGGACCGCTGAACGTAATCGTATAGCTCGAGGCGGAATACACCAGGGGCCTTCATCTGGGAGCCGTACGCATCCGCCAGAGAAACGTAGACATGCAACTGCTGGCCCTGATCACCTGTCGGCTGGCTCAACTCCGTCAGAGGCAGAATGATGATTGCTGCCGGCCCGAACCCGCTCGGGGGCCCCTGCGGCGGTGGCTCGGCGACCGGCGCGGGTTTCGGCTCCGCCTCCACCCGCGGCTGGGCATCACGAGGTAGCGAATCCCCGCTTCCCCCCGCCTGAGGCTCGCTGCAGCCGGGGCAGAACACCACCCACATCAGTAAGCACGGGGCGGCCCATTTCATGAGCCGGCCCAGAGGTTCCGAACGGCCCGGTCGGCTGATGGTTCGTTCGTCCATGAACTACAGGTCCTCATCCAACATGTGTCCGAGACGGTGTTTCTTGGTCCGCAGATAGTTGATGTTGTGCTCGCTCGGGACCGCCTGCAAGGGGACCTGCTCGAAGATCTGGATGCCGTAGACCTCCAGCCGGCTGACCTTCTTGGGATTGTTGGTCAGGATCCGCACGTTGCGAAGGCCCAAATCCCGGCAGATCTGCGCGCCGATGCCGTAGTCACGACGGTCGGCACTGAAGCCCAGTTTCAGGTTCGCGTCCACCGTGTCCAGCCCCTGCTCCTGCAGCTCATAGGCGCGGAGCTTGTTGGACAGGCCGATACCTCGACCTTCCTGGCGCAGGTAGATCAGAGCCCCTTTGCCCTCCTTCTCGATCATCCGCATGGCGGTGATGAGCTGGTAGCCGCACTCGCATCGCTGCGAATGGAACAGATCGCCTGTCAGGCATTCCGAATGCACGCGAATGAGAACCGGCTCGGGATGCTCGATGACGTTGCCGGCCCCGTCGCGGTCACCGACGCCGCCCTTGCACAGGGCCAGGTGCGGCTCGGGACTGGTCATGCTCTCATAGGCAACGAGTTTGAAATCGCCATAATCGGTGGGCAGATTGACCGACACGATCCGTTTGATGTGACTCTCTCGCTGCAGCCGGTACTCGATGAGTTTGGCAATCGAAAGCACCTTCATGTTGTGGCGCTTGCAGAACTCCAGCAGTTCCGGAACGCGGGCCATGGACCCGTCCTCGTTCATGATCTCGCAGATGACCGCGGCCGGCTTCAGGCCGGCCAGACGAGCCAGATCAACCGCCCCTTCGGTCTGTCCGGCGCGGACGAGGACCCCGCCATCTCGGGCGCGCAGGGGAAAGACATGACCCGGCCGCGCCAGATCGCGGGCCGTGGCGCCATCGGCGATGGCCACCTGGATCGTATGCGCCCGGTCCGCGGCGCTGATGCCCGTTGTGATGCCATCGGCGGCATCGATGGAAACCGTAAAAGCCGTTCCGAAACGGGCCGTGTTCTCGAGCGCCTGCGGGTACAACGCCAGGGCGTCGCACTTCTCGGCCGTCAGCGGCAGACAGATCAGCCCGCGACCGTACTTCGCCATGAAGTTGATGATCTCCGGGGTCACCTTCTCCGCGGCGCAGATCAGGTCCCCTTCGTTCTCGCGATCTTCCGCATCCACGAGGACGGCCATCTTGCCCTGCCGAAGGTCCTCCAGCACCTCCGGCACATCACTGAACGTCACAGCGGGTGTTTCCTGCTGCAAAGGAGACTGACTCATGCTCACACTGGACTGCCTAACGCACGGGTGTCTTGTCTGTATCGGACGAGCCGGTTGCCACGTTCTTGGCGCCGGATCGCTCAAACTGCTCAATATAGCGGCTTCCATTGCGAATGTAAACCAGAGTGGCCAAAATGGCCACGACCGCCGCCGACCACCACAGAACACTTAATCCCACCGCGTAATACGGGATCAGCCGCGAGAACTCCGGCGCCGTCAGCACACACGCAACCATAACCAGTTGCAGTGCCGTGGCCGCCTTGCCCAGAAGCACCGGCACGACGTGGATTTGCGACGTGACCAGGTACACAATGGCGAAGCCCAGCACGATCAGAACGTCCTTGCCCACGATCGCCACTACGACAGTCGTCGGCAGCGTGAATCCCTCGATATGGCCCCTCTGCGAAGCGAGCAGCAGACAGGCGGATGTCATCAGCAGCTTGTCCGCCACGGGATCGAGAAACGTGCCCAGCTTGGTGATCTGCCTGTAGTGGCGAGCCAAATAGCCGTCCAGTGCGTCGCTGACTGCCATGAACAGGAAGACGGCGATGGCGGCGTATCGAAATGCGCGTCGCATATGCTCGGCGATCGACGGATCGTTGATATTCAACAGGCAGATGATGAACGGTACGATCAGCAGGATGCGGACGAGCGTGATCCGCGTCGCCCAACTGAGTCGGAATCGCTCGGCCGACCGTGACAGGCGAAAGAAGTGAAACCAGCCGTCGAGCTTCATCGCATTGTCCTCATCCGGGCCTCCGGAGGCCCACTGTGCGACCCCGTTGCGTTCTTTCGCTGAAATGGTATACTACGCCAAGCCCATAAGCTTGGCAATACCCCGATCCCGGTGGACATCGGGAACGGGACGCAGGTATGGCGGAACGGGCAGCGGAGCGGATCGCCATGAGTTCGAAGACGCGGCTGGGACAGGCCTATTACGACTTGTCGGTCATGATGGACGCAGGGGTTCCGATCCTGCGCTCGCTGGACGTAGCCATCGAAGGACGTCAGGGCCGGCTCAAGCGCGTTCTCACGCAGATCCGCGACTCGATATCCAAGGGGTCGGATCTTTCCACCGCCCTTTCGGAACACCACAGCGTGTTTCCGCTGATGGACCGCATGCTCATCGAGGCGGCCGAGACCGCGGGGTCGCTGGGCCTGTCTTTCAAGATGCTGTCCCAGTGGCACGAATTCGTCCACCGGATCACCCGGCGACTCCAGGTCGGCTTGATCCGTCCCTTCCTCACACTCCATGTGGCCGCCTTCGTTTTCGGGCTTCCCGGCCTCGTCGCAGGCAGGACCACCACGGGCCAGTACCTGCTGGGTGTCCTGGGAATCCTCATGGTCTTGTACATTCCAACGGTCCTGGTGGTCGCGTGCATGCGTCTGCGAGAGCGATTGCCCCTCGTCGCACTGCCGCTGGATTTCATCCTGTTGCGGATTCCGCTGCTGGGTCGGGCGGTCTACCACATGTCGATCAGTCGCTATGCCAGGGCGTTCGCCATGATGTACAGAGCCGGCGTCCCCATCACCGAGGTGACGGACCGGGCCACGCGGGCCACGGGCAACGCGATCGTCGCCCGGTTGTTTGACGGAGGTCGAGACAGCGTCCGCGCCGGCGGACTGGCCTGGGAAGGGTACTCCAAGCGTCTGCCGGCGCAGTACCTGCACCTCTTTCAGATCGGCGAGGAGACAGGCGAACTGGACAAGACCGCCGAGAAGATCGCCGAGATTTCTGCCGACCGCGCTGAGCTTCTGTTCGGCGAGTTCGCACGGTGGCAGCCGGCGGCCATCTACGCCGTTGTCGCCATCGTCGTCATCTATATGATCTTCAGGATATGGGGCCAGATCTACGGCGGCTTGCCCGCCTTCTGACGCCGGCACTACCAGGTTTTGCCTCGCGCCCCTGCCTTGCTCGGGCGGGTGCATTTTGTGAGCTTATTGACTTGATGCAAATGCTCTCACTGATACAATTGCCCCGTCAGTGAAAAAGGGTGCAGTCATGGCAGTTCTGAATGTCAATATCGATCACGTGGCGACGGTGCGTCAGGCCCGCCTGGCGGACGAGCCAGACCCGGTCTGGGCGGCCGTCCAGTGTGAGTTGGCCGGAGCCAACGGTATCACCGTGCACCTGCGGCAGGACCGCCGGCACATCAACGAACGGGATGTGCGCGTGCTCAAGGAGACGGTGGCCTGCAAGTTCAACCTGGAGATGTCCATGGCCGAGCCGATCGTCAAGATCGCCGAGCAGGTCCGGCCCGACCAGGTAACGCTCGTGCCGGAAAACCGCGCCGAACTGACCACCGAAGGCGGATTGGACTGCGCCCGTTACAGGCGGCGCCTGGCCCAGGTGGTCCGGCGAATGCACAAGAAGGGGATTCTGGTCAGCACGTTCATCGTGCCGCAGGCCGAGCAGATCCTCGCCTCGGTCGAGACCGGCTGCGACGCCGTTGAGTTGCACACCGGCGCATACGCCAATGCCAGGACCGAGGCGGCGAGCCGCAAGCGGCTGGCCGAGCTGGTGGCGGGCAAGGACCTGGCCCGTGAACACAAGCTGGTGGTCCACGCCGGACACGGACTGACCTATCGCAATATCGTCCCGGTTGCCCGCATTGAGGGGTTGTGTGAGTTCAACATCGGCCATAGCATCATTGCCCGCGCCGTGCTCGTCGGCATTCGCGAGGCAGCCAGGCAGATGATCGATCTGATCGAGAAATCGGCATAGGGTGGGCCGTGCCCACTGCTTACCTGGGGCCTCAATTGCGAAACACGAAAACGAGAAACTCGAAATACGAAATCCGAAACAAGTTCGAATGACGGAAATTCGAATGTCCAAGACTCCCGACCGGAGGCCGGTTTCGGATCTGGCTACAAGACTTCCGCATTGACAGGAGCAGCAGGATGTTCACAGGCGCCATGGTGGCACTGATCACGCCCTTCCACGAGGGTGAAATCGACTTTGAGACGCTCGACGAACTGATCGAGTTCCATCTCGAAAACGGCATCGACGCGATCGTTCCTGTGGGAACGACGGGAGAGTCGCCCACGCTGAGCTTCGACGAGCACAAGCGGGTGATCGAGCGCGTCGTCAAAGGCGTCGGCGGCAGTGTCCCGGTGATCGCCGGCGCCGGGTCGAACAGCACCGCCGAGGCCATCGAGTTGACCAGCTTCTCCAAGAAAGTCGGCGCCGACGCGACCCTCCAGGTCTGTCCCTACTACAACAAGCCGACCCAGGAAGGATTCTACCAGCATTTCAAGGCGATCTGCGAGGAAGTGGATCTGCCGATGATCCTGTACAACATCCCGGGTCGGTGCGGGGCCGGTTTGACGCCGGAGACCATCGCCCGCCTGAGCGAACTGGACAACGTCGTCGGCATCAAAGAGGCCACCGGCAGTCTCGACCAGGCGTCGGAGATCGCGATGCGATGCGACCTGACGATCCTCTCCGGCGACGATTCCCTGACCCTGCCCATCGCGTCCGTCGGGGGCAAAGGCGTGATCAGCGTGGTCGCCAACATCGTCCCGGCCGACGTGAAGGCGATGAGATCGGAAGAGCGTCGTGTAGGGAAAGAGTGTCCAGTGTTGTGTAGA
>ERZ795051.2585-NODE-2585-length-19909-cov-5.267049_pt1 | contig 19909 bp, 21 predicted proteins | sample MGYA00375135_ERZ795051 | MGnify/ENA primary metagenome ERZ795051 (study PRJEB30180, sample SAMN05720222) | activated sludge metagenome | isolation source: Anaerobic digester | place: Japan | collected 2015-05-26 ... | reverse complement strand
ATGAAATAGATACAATTCTTGAAATTGGTCATATGGAAAATTTTGTTCCAGAAGAACCTATTCAAGTTGTAGAAAAAATTCAAAACAATACTTACAATGAAATCATAAAAGAAAAATTAAATAGAGAAAATACATTAAAAGGTATAGAAGCGTCTACTCCAGAAAAAACTCGGCTTGTAAAAATTACGGTTAAAACTACAAATCCCACTCAAGGGAAATTGGCACTCGATACATTAAATCAAATTATTCTCAAAGAACATCAAGAGAAGTTTAATACCCAAAAAAGTATTATTTTAGATAGCAAAAAAAGAATGGAAAGCAAAATAGAAAATTTGGAAAATGAAAAAAAGATTTTAGAGGAAAAAGTTAAGTATTTTTCAAATCTTTTTGCTGCAGAACCATCAATCACAAATCAGTTCTTTTTAATGGGCAGCAGGGAGGAACTTGAGGCAAAAAAAACAGATATTGATAATGCTTATGTGGAATTAAATAATTTTTTAAGGCAAATAGAAAATTATGATGCAACTAAGGTTATTAAAGAACCAGTAGCGCCATCAGTAAAATCATCAATTGATATTAAAGCAATAATTATCTATATTATTATTGCTTTAGTTGTGGGTATTTTTATTGGAATTCTTGTATGCTTTTTTCAAGAGTTTTGGGATAAAAATAAAAAACAACTTACGAGGGGATAGTATCAATTAAAAAATTAACGAATTAAAGAATTAAAGTATTAAAGAATCACTACAATTATAAAACCATCATTTAAATTTAAGTTATTAGACTTATTAAATTTTGGCACCTTCGTAGCGTTAAATTTAGATTTTTAAAAAATTGACAAGTATAAGATTATTTGCTATATTATATATTAAGATAATATTGTTTTTCCTTAACGGAAGTAAAAAGGTCGAAACAAAAGTAAGAATTAATTTATAAACTGCTGGAATGAACAATGAAAATTTTGTTAAATAATTTTCATTGTTCATCTGTGCAATTAAAGAAAAGACAAGTATGGGAGAAAAATACGCTGATCAAGAATTCCTCGAAAACCTTATAAAGGGACTTGTTAATCACCCTGAAGATGTAAAAGTAGAAAGAAAAGTTGATGAAATGGGAGTTTTACTTTCCTTGAAAGTAAATCCTGATGATATGGGTCAGATTATTGGAAGACAGGGTTCAACTGCTCGAGCAATAAGAACATTAGTGAGAATAGTTGGGCTTAAAAATCACGCCAGGGTTAATTTGAAAATTGAAGAACCAGAAGGTGGAAGACGAAGAGGTGCTTCAGAATCGAGTAGCGATTTGAAAAACCTCGAAATCTAAATTAGGTTTTCTTTACAAAGATTATAAGCCGTGCTATGATTTATATATAGCGCGGTTTTTTTATTTTACTACAAATTACAAATATACAAATTACAACGACGCTTCGCTAATGTCCTCGCTCGCTTTGCTCGCTGCGCTGACAGACGCTTCGCTAATGTCCTCGCTCGCCTTACTCGCTGCGCTGACAGACGCTTCGCTAATGTCCTCGCTCGCCTTACTCGCTGCGGTATGTAAATTATAAATTGGATCAATTAAAGTAACGAATTAACGAATTGATTATAACTCAAAATTCAAATGTCAAAACCCAAAATCACAAACCAAAACCTAAAATCTTCAAATCGTTCGAGATATTCAATTATTTAATTATTTAATCCTTTAATTTTTTAATTTTTTTAATACAACCTAATAAATTTAAAAAATTTGTGCTTCGTAGAAATTTTTATGACTTTTCACATTATTACTATTTTCCCTCATATTTTTGATTCTTATTTAAAAGAAGGGATTTTATCACGGGCACAAAAAAATAATTTAATTAAAATTAATATTTTAAATCTTAGAGATTTTACTTCAGATAAACATAAAACTGTTGATGATAAACCATTCGGTGGAGGACCTGGTATGGTTTTAAAAGTTGAACCTATTTATAAAGCCATAGAGCAAATAAAATCTAAAAAACAAACCAAAAAAACAAAAACTATTTTACTTTCTGCTAAAGGAAAAAAATTTAATCAAAAAATGGCTTATAAATTTAGTAAACTTAGTGATCTTATTTTAATTTGTGGTCGCTATGAAGGTGTTGATGAAAGAGTGGCAAAATATATAGTTGATGAAGAAATTTCTATTGGTGATTATATTTTATCCGGGGGAGAACTTCCGGCACTGGTTATTATTGAGGCAGTTTCAAGATTAATACCAGGTGTGTTGGGTAATATAGAGTCAATAGAAGAAAAAAGATTTAAAGATTTACAAAATAATTTACAAATAAAGGGTGCTTATCCAGTTTATACAAGACCAGCAGTTTTTAATCCACAACCAAATATTAAATGGAGTGTACCAAAGACCCTTATTTCTGGAGATCATAAAAAAATCGAACAATGGCGAAGACGACAAATGAAAAACAAATCTTGACAAGTTTTAAAAAATTTATTATACTACTCCTTAGAAAAGATTCGTAATGCGAACCGAGAGTGTTTATATTTCATTAAGATAAGAAAATAGACAATTTATTGGATTAGTTCTCTACAATTAATTCGAAGGTTTGATAGTCCAATTTGAGCTGAGAGTTTGATCTTGGCTCAGGGTGAACGTTGGCGGCGTGGATAAGACATGCAAGTCGAACGGCCAATTGCTTGCAATTGGTAGTGGCAAACGGGTTAGTAACACATAGGTACATACCCCATTCACGACCATAACCCTTTGAAAGAAGGGCTAATAGTCGATGGTCCCTGAGAACGTAAGTTTGAAGGGTAAAGGTTACTCGAAAGAGTTTCCGGAATGGGATTGGCCTGTGTCCTATCAGGTAGTTGGTAGAGTAATAGCCTACCAAGCCAATGACGGGTAGGGGGTGTGAGAGCATGGCCCCCAACAGGGACACTGAGACACGGGTCCCACTCCTACGGGAGGCAGCAGTCGAGAATCTTCCGCAATGGGCGAAAGCCTGACGGAGCGACGCCGCGTGCGGGAAGAAGGCCTTCGGGTTGTAAACCGCTTTTCTGAAGGAACAATTCTTGTTTTTGCAAGAATGAGGGTACTTCAGGAATAAGGGGTTCCTAAAATCGTGCCAGCAGGAGCGGTAAGACGAGTACCCCAAACGTTACCCGGAATTACTGGGCGTAAAGCGTCTGTAGGTGGCCTTATAAGTTTTCTGTTAAAACCTTTGGCTCAACCAAAGGGCTGCGGAAAAAACTGTAAAGCTAGAGGATATTGGAGGTTGATGGAACTCACGGTGTAGGGGTGAAATCCGTTGATATCGTGAGGAACACTCATAGCGAAGGCATTCAACTACAATATACCTGACGCTGAGAGACGAAAGCGTGGGGAGAGAACGGGATTAGATACCCCGGTATTCCACGCTGTAAACGATGCTGACTGACCATTTGGAGTGTCGACCCTCCAAGTGGTGAAGCTAACGCGTTAAGTCAGCCGCCTGGGAAGTACGGTCGCAAGGCTAAAACTCAAAAGAATAGACGGGAGTTTACACAAGCGGTGGGCCACGTGGCTTAATTCGATGACAAGCGAAAAACCTTACCAGGGCTTGACATGCTAGGATGTACTCTTTGAGAAATCAAAGAGGACCGTCAATTCGGATCCTAGTACAGGTGCTGCATGGTTGTCGTCAGCTCGTGCCTTGAGGTGTACCCTTAAGTGGGGCAACGAGCGCAACCCTCATCCTGTGTTTTAAGTGTCACAGGAGACTGCCTTGTTTTATCAAGGAGGAAGGTGAGGATGACGCCAAATCAGCATGGCCCTTATGCCCTGGGCTGCACACGTGGTACAATGGATAGTACAATGGGTTGCCAAAGCGTAAGCCGAAGCTAATCCCATCAAAACTATCCCCAGTTCGGATTGAGGGCTGAAATTCGTCCTCATGAAGCTGGAATCGCTAGTAATCGCGGATCAGCACGCCGCGGTGAATACGTCCCTGAACTTTGTACTCACCGCCCGTCACGCCAAGCGAGCCGGGAGCAGTTGAAGTCCCACCTTGAGTGGGCCTAAGCTGAGCTCGGTGAGAGGGGCGAAGTCGTAACAAGGCATCCGTAGCGGAAGCTGTGGATGGAACATATAAAAAAACAAAAATTGGTCGATAGAGATTAAATGATTTTAATCTCTCTATAGAGTTTTATTGATTTCTCTTTTAAAAAATCAATATTCTTTGGACTATCAAGCCTCGGAATTAGTTGTTGAGTCCCCTCTAAAATTAGAGGGGATTTGATTTATTTTAAAACTTTTTTTATAATTATAATTAATTTAAAATATATTAGTGTAGGGTAGAAAAATAAAAATGGGCGGCTAGTTCATCGGTTAGAACGCTGCTCTGATAAAGCAGAGGTGGAAGGTTCGATTCCTTCGCCGCCCATACCCCAAATTTATTACAGGGTAAAGGTCAGGAGTTTGCCTGTAGAGAAACAAAGTTTTTACTACTTGGCTTGTTTTTAGTTAATCAAAAATAACTAACGATATTTTGATTTTTTTATAATTATATTTTTAATTTTTATAAAAATTAAAATAATAAAAATATGGTAGAAATTAAAAGAAAAAAAGGAGAACCTTCAAGTAGTGTAATTCATCGATTTATTTCCCAAGTTACAAGAAGTGGCATTATACTTGAGGCAAGAAAAAAATTATTTTATACAAAACCTCTCAACAAAAGGGAAAAAAAAGAGAAGGCACTACTTAGAAAGAAAAGATCTCAAGAGATTATGAATTTTAAAAAAATAGGTAAAAATATTTAATTTTTATGGATAAAGATAATATCTGGGTTACAAATTTAACTCAAAATAAAAATTTTAATTCCCAGATTTTTTCCTATGTTTTAGAGATTATAAAAAAAACAGAAGGTATTAATAAACCTTTAAGTATTGACGTTGCTCTTGTAGGAAAAGATAGAATTAAAACACTTAATAAATTTTATAGAGGTATAAATAAGGTAACTACAGTTTTATCTTTTAGAGATAGAGAAAATAGAAAATCATTTTTGGAATTTATAGATCATCCAAATAACGAAAATTTTTTAGGACAGATTATTTTGTGCCCATCTTATATAAAGAAACAATCAAAAAAATTAAATAAAGATTTTAATTATCTTTTGTGTTATTATTTTATTCATGGGGTTTTACATCTTTTAGGATATGATCATAAAGATACAAAATCTACAAAAGAAATGCAAAAAAAAGAAAAAGAGATACTAAATCGACTGGCGACTAATAACTAATAACTCAAACTAATAATTTATGTTTTATGATATTATAACTTTTGGATCTGCTACGTTGGATATTTTTTTAAAAAGTAAAGATTTTAAAATTGTTGAGACAAAAAAATTTATTACGCAAAAAGGATTAGCTGTTTCTTTGGGTTCTAAAATTCCAATTGATGAAATTGATTTTGCAACAGGTGGAGGTGGCACGAATAGCGCTGCAACATTTGCTCTTCAAAATTTTAAAGTTGCTTACTGCGGTATGCTCGGCGATGATTTTATTGGTAGGATTATTAAAGACGAACTTCGAGATTTTAAAATTTCTGATAAGTTCTTAATGTTTTCACCAAAATATCATACAAATCTTTCAGTTATTTTGTCGATTCCTCGTAAGGAAAGAACTATATTGGTTTACAGAGATGCTTCAGAAAGGTTAAATAAAAATGATATCCCTTGGACAAAATTAAAATCAAAATGGTTTTATTTAGCCCCTCTATCTGGGAATTTAGTAAAAGTTTTTGAGCCGATTGTAAATTTTGCCCAAAAAAATAATATAAAAGTTTTTTTAAATCCAGGTTCAACACAGCTTTCACTACCAAGAGAAAAAATAAAGAAATTATTTTCCAAAGTTGATATTCTTATTTTAAACCAAGAAGAAGCAGCCAAGGTTACAGGGGTCCATATGACAAAAGAAAAAGAAATATTTTCCATTTTAGATGAGTGGGTTGAGGGCATAGCGATAATGACAAAGGGACCATTTGGTGTTGTGGTTTCTGATGGAAAATATCTTTATAGTTCAGGAGTATTAAAAGAGAAAAAGTTGATTGATAGAACTGGCGCAGGAGATGCTTTTGGTAGTGGTTTTTTAACTGGTTTTATTCAATGGTCTAAAAAAATTAAGCAAAAAACTGGACTAGATAGAATTGAATACGCTATTCAATATGGTTCTGCAAATGCAACCTCTTGTATTGAGAAATTTGGTGCAAAAAATGGACTTTTAGAATCGGGCGATTCTATTTTTAAATGGGGAAGATTAAAAATAAAAAAAACAAAATTAAAAAATTAGAAAATAAAAAATAATAAAGGTTTTTTAAAAAATAAATTAATATTATATGCAACAAAAAGAAATAGAAAAATTTAAACAAAAATTAGAAGAAAATAAAAAAGAATTAGAAAAAATGCTTAAAGAAATTGCTAAAAAAGAAGATATAACCCCTGGAGAATGGAAAACTAAATTTCCTGATTTTGGTGAACACACTCCATCACTAGATGAAAGCGTTGATGAAGTTGAAGAATATAGTCAAAATTTGGTAATTGAAAATCGTCTTGATTTTAAATTGTTGGATATTAAAAGGGCATTAGAGAAAATTAAAAGAGGCAGATATGGAACTTGCGAAAAATGTGGAAGCGAAATTTCTATCGAAAGATTAAATATTATTCCAGAAACAAAATATTGTACAAAGTGTGCGTTAAAATTAAATAAATAATAATTATTGATTATATGGCTGTTAAAATTTTTTCTTCGGCTATAATGGGGTTGGATCCATTTTTAATAGAAGTTGAGGTAGATGCGAGTCCAGGACTGCCATCATTTTCAATTGTTGGACTGGGAGATAAGGCTGTTGAAGAATCTAGGGAAAGAATTAACGCGGCTTTGAAAAATAGCGATTTTAAACCACCTTCAAATTTCCCTAAAAAAATTACAGTTAATTTAGCTCCAGCTGATATTAAAAAACAAGGTTCTGGATATGATCTTCCTATAGCCGTTGGTTTTTTAATTAGCACTTCTCAAATAAAAAATATTGATTTTTCAGATAAAATTTTAGTAGGTGAACTTTCTTTGTCAGGTAATTTAAGAAAGTTTAATGGGGTACTGCCAATTGCTATTTTAGCCCAAAAACTTAATAAGATTTTAATTTTACCGAAAGCAAATCAAAAAGAAGCAAATATAGTTAAGGGACTTAAATTTATTAGCGCAGATAACGTTGAAGAGCTTATATTTAAATTAGAAAATAATAAAGGAGTAGAAGTAGGAGATGGAATGTTTGATAATATTCAAGATGGCGATTTTTCTTTTGATGTTGATTTTGCTTATATTGCTGGACAGGAAATTCAAAAAAGGGCTATGGAAGTTGCGGCAGCAGGAGGACATAATATTTTTATGTTTGGTCCACCAGGTACTGGTAAGAGTTTATTGGCAAAGGCGTTAATTTCAATATTACCATCAATGACAAGAGAAGAAATACTTGAAGTAACAAAGATTTATAGTATAGCCGGTCTTTTATCTCCCGAGTATCCCTTGATAATAAAAAGACCATTTAGAACACCTCATCATTCTGCATCAGCAGTGTCTTTAATTGGAGGTGGATCAAATTTGACTGTAGGTGAAATAAGTTTAAGTCATCGAGGTATTTTATTTTTAGATGAACTTCCTGAATTTCATCGCGATGTTTTAGAGGCGTTGCGTCAACCAATGGAGGAAGGGAAAATTACAATCGCCAGGGCGCAAGGAAAAGCAACATTTCCAGCAAGATTTACTTTAGTTGCTGCTTCTAACCCTTGCCCATGTGGATATTTTAATGATCCAGAGAGGGAATGTCGATGCACTCCATCTCAAATTGCAAAATATCAAAGAAAACTTTCGGGTCCTATAATGGATAGAATTGATATTAAAATTAATGTTCCGCGAGTTAGTTTTGATAAACTTCAAGAAAAAAAAGTAGCAGAAGAGTCATCTAAAGTTAGAGAAAGAGTAGAAGAAGCCCGCCAAATTCAAAATGATCGTTTTAAAAACAGAGGTATTTTTTCGAATAGTGAAATGGGTGTTAAAGAAATTGAAGAATTTTGTTTAATTGATAATATTTCTAAAAATCTTTTAAGAGAGGCAATGAAAAAGCTTTATTTATCTGCTCGTGCATACCATAAGATTTTGAAAATTGCAAGAACTATTGCTGATTTAGAAAAGGAAGAAATAATTAAACCAAATTATATTTCAGAAGCAATAGAATATCAAAGAGAGATAGGGTACTAATAAATTTTCGATTTACAATTTTCCCCGCTGGAAAGATCGGTCTATCTTACCATATTTATAAAATCTTAATTAAGAAACAATAACAATTTTTCATTAAAGGCAAACAATTTTTATTTTTTTATGATTTATTTAAAAAACAATAGAGAAATTACTATTATGAGAGAGGGTGGAAAAATTTTAGCCGAAATTATGGCAAAGTTAAAAGATGAAACAAAAGTTGGTATAAAAACAATACAGCTTGAGATTCTTGCTAAAAGTTTAATAAAAAAAAATCAAGTAAAACCGTCTTTTTTGGGAGAGGATGGTTTTCCAAGTGTTCTTTGTGTATCTATAAATGATGAAATTGTACATGGGCTGCCTTCTGAAAGAGTAATAAAAAATGGAGATATTGTCTCCCTTGATTTCGGTATAATTTATAAAGGGTTTCATTCTGACATGGCAATAACAATTCCGGTAGGAGAAGTTGAAGCTGAATCTTTGAGATTAATCAAGACAACAAAAAAAGTCTTAAAACTTGCTATTAAAAAAGCAAAAGTTGGAAATACTCTTGGCGATGTTGGTAATATTATCGAAAGATATATAACTGCTCGAGGTTTTTATGTTATTAAGGATCTTTGTGGTCATGGGATTGGGAGAAGACTTCATGAAGATCCTCAAGTTTTGAATTTTGGGAAGAGATACCATGGTATAAAATTAGAAGAAGGTATGACTATTTGTATCGAACCAATGGCAGCTGTTGGAACATCAAAAATAAAACAAATAAAAGGGGAGTTTGCATTTAAAACTGCTGATGGAAGTATATCTTCTCATTTTGAGCATACTATAGCAATTACAAAAAATGGACCAAAAATTTTAACAAAAATTTAATAAATATGAATTTTCTTATCATTGATTCTAATGCTCTTTTGCATAGATCTTATCATGCGCTTCCTCCTCTTCAAAATCAAAATGGAGAACTTTTAAATGCTGTTTATGGTTTTGTATCTGTTTTGATAAAGGCAATAAACGAAGTGAATCCAGACTTTATAGCTGCTGCTTTTGATGTTGCTGGTCCAACTTTTCGTCATATAAATTTTAAAGAATATAAGGCAAAAAGGAAAAAGCCGCCTGAAGAATTTTATAAGCAGATTCCAAAAATAAAAGAGGTTCTTTTATCTTTTGGTATTCCAATTTTTGAGAAAGAAGGCTTTGAGGCGGATGATATTATTGCCACGTTGGTTAAAAAGATTAATAATCAAATTAAAGATACTATACAAATTTATATTCTTACAGGCGATCTTGATACTCTTCAACTTGTTTCTGAGAATGTTAAAATTTATACTTTAAAAAAGGGAATCAAAGATACAATTTTTTATACACCAAAAGAAGTTGAAAATCGTTTTGGGTTAACACCAGGGCAAATTGTTGATTTTAAAACTCTTCGAGGTGATCCATCAGATAATATTCCTGGGGTTAAAGGTATTGGCGAAAAAACAGCAATAAAGCTTCTTAAAAAATATAAAACATTAGATGATATTTATAAAGCAATAGAAAATGGTTCATTTTTTTTAGATACTCCTACAAAAACTAAAAAAATTCAAGAAAAATTGATTTCTCAACGGGAAAATGTTTATTTTGGTAAAGATTTAGTAGAGGTTAGAGATGACGTTCCAATTGAATTTAATCTTAAAAAATGTCTTTTTAAAAAAGATTTAAATACCTATCAACAAATAGAAGAAATTTTAACAAAGTTGAATTTTTATAGTTTAATTCCCAGAATTAAAAAAATATTTTTTGAAAATAATTTTTCTAAAGAAAAAACTTTATTTTAATTCTTGACAAATTAATTTAATTAATTTAAACTTGAGTATCTTCGCAAGTAATTAGCGGGGAACACCGGTGAAAAACCGGGGCTGTGCCGCAACTGTGACTCTGATTTAAATATTAGAGAAGCCAGGATACCGCTTTTAATTTTATTATTAACCCTTCGAGCAAAGGGAAAGGTCAATTAATTTTTATCCTGCCCGAGGGCAGGATTTTAGCATATTTATGACAAAGACAAATAAAATTTTAATTGCTGTTTTAATCATTTTATTAATTTGTGGCGGAATTCTATGGTTAGACAGTACTCAAGAGGAATCTTCAGGGTCGCTTCAAAAAGTCGAAACTACAAGTCCAGCATTAGAATTTCAAACAAACTCTGTTAATTTAGTAATTAATTATGGGGAGGGAGGTATTATTGAATTTACCAGACAAGGGGTAGGAAATGATGGCGTTAGTGTTTTAGATTTACTTTTAGAATTTACTCAAGCGCAAGGAATAAATGTTGTTAAAAAAGATTCAGATTTTGGAGTAATGATTGAGTCAATTGGTGACAAGAAAAATGGTGATGATGGAAAGTATTGGATGTTCTATATTAATGGAGAATTGTCTCCTGTAGGAGTTTCAGAAGCAAAAGTAAAGCCAGGGGACACTGTAGAGTTTAAATTCGAAGAGTCGTCGTTTTAAAAATTATAAAATATATGCTCTCTCTCAATTTAAAAGTAAATAATTTTCAAAAAAATAAAATTTTAGATTATATAATAGCGATTTGCTTTATTATTTTAGGGATAGTTTTTCGTTTCCTTCCCCATCCTCCAAATTTTTCTCCGATAGCGGCAATTAGTATTTTCTCAGGTGTCTATTTAGCAAGTAAGATTTCTCTGCTTCTGCCAGTTACTATTCTTTTTTTATCTGATATTTTTTTAGGTTTTTACGAATTGCCAGTAATGATTTCTGTTTATATTTGCTTTTTAATTTCTGTTTTTTTAGGCAGGTGGCTTCAGCGTCGCAAGACATTTAAAAATACAATTTTTATTTCTCTTTTATCTTCAGTAATTTTTTTTGTAATAACCAATTTAGCTGTTTGGGCTTTTACTCCTTGGTATCCTCATAATTCTGTAGGACTTGTTCAGTGTTTTATTATGGCTTTGCCATTTTTTAGAAACACAGTTCTTGGTGATTTGTTTTACGTTTTTCTTTTCTTTGGGTCTTATGAGTTTATTTTGCGTTATTTAAAGAATTTATTGAAGATAAAGGAAGTAAGTGTTTAAATTCTCTATGCGTGGTTTTCAAAAAAATAACGATTCTCTTAAAAAAGTTCAAGATGAAATTTTTAAATGCAAGAAATGCCCTCTTTATAAGGAAAGGAAGAAATTAAAAATTTTTCCAGTGGTTGGAGAAGGAAACTATAGGGCAAAAATTATATTTATTGGAGAAGCACCCGGAGCAAACGAAGCAAAAACTGGTCATCCTTTTTGTGGCAAAGCAGGAAAAGTTTTAGATTATCTTTTAGATTCAGTTAATATAAAAAGGAAAGATATTTATATTACAAATATTTTAAAAGACAAACCGCCTAGCAATCGAAATCCAAATCAAAAAGAAATTAATACCTGTGGCCATTACTTGCAAAGGCAGATTGAAATTATTAAACCCAAAGTAATTTGCAGTTTGGGAAATTTTTCTACAAAATATATTTTTGAAAAATATAATTTAAAAGATAAATTGAAGGGAATTTCTAAAATTCACGGAAAAGTTTTTGAGAGTCAAGATACTTTTGAAAAAATTAAAATTATTCCATTTTATCATCCGGCAGTTGCTCTTTATAATGTAAATATGAAAAAAATTTTGAGAAAAGATTTTCAGGTTTTAAAGGGCACTAAAAAATTAAAAGATAAAAAATAAATATTACTTACTTTTTGAGTGTGCATTTTAGTAAAATTTATCACATATAATACTTCTTGTATTTTAAAATAATTTTGTTATAATATCTATTCTATTAATAAAAAGTAAAAAAAGTTTTTTATTAGTAAAAAACGTGTTAAAGAATATATAATAATTTTAATATGATATACGAATTAACATTTTTAATGCCGTCACTTGCAGAAGATAAAAAAGAGGAAGTATTTCAAAGAGTTTTAGAAGAGATTAAAAAAGAAGGCGGAGAAATCAAAGATAAAAATATTGAGAAAAGAAGTTTTGTATATCCCGTAAAGAAAAATAAAGATGGTTTTCTTGCCACCATTATTTTTTCAATTTCAAAAGATAAAATTCATAATATTAAGGATTTTGTACGAAAGGAGGAAAATATTTTAAGGAATATTATAATAAAAAGAGAATTTTTTAAGAAAGATATAGAGACAATAGAGCAAAAAAAGCCAATTGACCCAACTAAATTTACTACAAAACTAACATCTAAACCTAAAAAGGAAAAGGCCAAATTGGAAGACATTGATAAAAAATTAGAAGAAATATTAAAATAATATGAATCTTAATAAAGTTTTTATACTGGGAAATGTTACCCAAGATCCTCAAATAAGACAATTACCTGACGGAAGATTAGTGGCAAATTTTGGCGTGGCAACAAATAGAATATATAATGATCAAACTGGAGAGAGAAGAGAGCAGGCTGAATTTCACAATGTAGTTGCTTTTGGAAGAAATGCTGAAATAATTCAACAATATGTACAAAAAGGAAGTTTAATTTTAATTGAGGGGCGACTTCAAACAAGAAGTTGGGATGATCCAAGTGGTACAAAAAAATACAGGACAGAAATAATTACTGAAAGATTACAACTGGGACCCAAATCAATTCAAACATCTGGCGAGAGAGGAGTTGTAGAAGAACAAAGTAAAGAAATTAGTGGAGAAGAAGAAGTTCCTATAGTTGAAGAGAATAGTAGTGATAGTGATAGTCAAAAAAGTAAAGACGATGAAGAAGAGGAGGAGATTAATTTAGATGATATACCACTATAAAGGCAATTAAAGAATTAAATTATTAAAAAAATTTTTTAACTTATTAAATTGTAAGTCGTAAATTATTTTTATGTGTTATTTTTGTCAAAGAAATATTAAATATATTGATTTTAAAGAAACCGTTCTTCTTTCACGGTTTATTTCTCAATCAGGTAAAATAAAACCAAGAAAAAAGACAAATCTTTGTGCCAAGCATCAGAGAATGGTTGAGAAGGCAATAAAAATAGCAAGGAGAATGGCTCTTTTACCTTTCGTCGCTGATTAAAAGAGTTTTAAAAAATAATTAAAACTCTTTTTAGGATTTTTCGCTTTCAAAATAGCGCTTCCAATAGCTAAAATATCAGCCCCTGCTTTGATTATTAAAGGGGCATTTTTTTTATTAATACCACCGTCTATCTCGATCTGTCCATCTGGCCAAATTTTTCTTAAATTTTTGATTTTTAAAAGGGTATCTTTTTTAAATTCTTGTCCTCCAAAACCAGGGTTTACAGCCATTAAAAGGCAAAGATTAATTTGTGAAAGATATTTTTCTACTTTTGAAATTGGAGTTTCAGGATTTAGTGCTATTCCCACCTCTTTTTTGTTTTGTTTTATTTTTTTTATTAAATTTTCTGGTTTTTGTTCTGCTTCCAAGTGAAAAATTATTCTTTTTATTGGTTTTTTAAACCATTTTTCAATATTTTGACTTGGGTTTTTGACCATTAGATGAACCTCAAAAATATCTTTTCTTAGATTTTTAATTTTTTTAGGATCATCAAATGTTTTATTAGGTACAAATATTCCGTCCATAACATCCCACTGAATAAATTTAGTAAATTCTAAAAGTATTTCAATTTTCTTTTTAAAATCAGTAAAATCTCTGGCTATAATAGTAGGAATAACTTTTTGCATTTTGATAATTTTCTGATTGAGTTATAAATTTTTAATAAATAGCAAATTCTCAAATAGATTATTAATTATTATATATATATTTATATTTTTTAATAACTTTTGGAATACTTTTTACAATATCAGTGGCTAGAAGTCCTGGTCCAAATTTTTCAGCAGCCATATCTCCAGCAACACCATTTAAAAAAGCCGCAACGCTCGCACTTAAAAATGGACCAAAGCCTTGAGATAAAAATGCACCGCAGATACCTGCGAGTGTATCTCCGGTACCACCAACAGTCATATAAGGATTTCCTGTTTTATTTAATGCTAATTTGTTAGGGCTAGCAATAATATCAGGGTTGCCCTTTAATAAAATAGTACAGTTAAGATCTTTAGCAGTATTCTGGACTTCAGTTTCTTTTTCTTCTTGACTCATTTGATTTATTTTTTTTCCAGTTAGGATAAAATATTCAGAGGAATGGGGAGTAAGTATAACTTTTTTTTCTTTTAAAATTTCTTTTTTATTTGCTATTGCCCAAATAGCATCAGCATCAATAACGCATGGGATATCAATAAATTTTAAATACTCTCTTATTGTTTTTTGGGTTTCTTCATCTCTTCCTATGCCACCTCCAATTACAACTGCAATTTTTCCTTCAGCAGTCTTTTTAGCTGAATTTGTAAGAGCGATTAAAGTGGGAAGATTTTTTAATTCAATATCACTTCCTTCAAGGGGATATGCAATTAAATCAGGGGAAAAAGAAGCAATAATGTTTGCTGCCCTTTCTGGAGCAATAATTAATGTTAAGTCTATCCCTACTCTCATTGCCGCCATCGCTGATAAAGCCGGAGAACCACTATAAAGTTGAGATCCACCAATAATAAGGACATAACCCCAATCATATTTATGGCTGTCTTCTGATCTTTTTTTAAAAACTTCTTTTAAAATTTCTTTTTCTATTATTTCTCTTTCCATAAATTTATTGATGTATTAGTAAAATATCCCTTTTATTAATTTTAGTTTACTCCTTTTTAAATAAAGTGTCAACAAGACGCAAGCAACTTTTTTATTGAGTCGGATATATTTTTATGTCTTCTATACTACCAATTTTGTTGACATTTTAATTAAAATTCGTTAGAATGGAATATAATTTTATTATGAATAAAAATCAAAATTTAAATTCAAAAGCTGATTTTTCAATTAAAGATAAATATCTTTTTGAAATTTCTTTTGAAGTAGTAAATAAAGTAGGGGGGATATATACGGTTTTAACCTCAAAAATTTCAGCTCTTCTTAAATATATATCTCGGGACCATTATTTTTTAGTTGGTCCTTATTTTAAAGAAAAGGCGCAAGGTGAGTTTATAGAAAAAAAACCACCTATTTTTTTGCAAAAAATATTTAAAGAACTTGAAACCGAAGAAATTTTTTGTCATTTTGGAGAATGGCTCACTAAAGATAATCCTAATGTTATACTTTTTGATTTTTCAAATATTAAAGAAAAAATTTCCGAAATAAAAAAATATCTCTGGGAAAAATTTGGAGTAGATTCACTTAAAGCCCCTGAAGATTTTGATATATCTTTACTTTTTGGATTTGTAGTAGGGAAGTTTTTTGAAAAAATTCAAAATCCAGATTTTATTTTACATTTTCATGAATGGCAATCTGGTTCTGCCCTGCTCTATCTTCATTCGAGTGGTTTTCCCACAGTTTTTACTACACATTCTACTGTTTTAGGTCGAACTTTGGCAGGAAATGGAATTGATATTTATTCAAAAGATATAGATGTTCAAAAAGAAGTTTTTAATTTAAATATTACTGCAAAACATTCTTTAGAGAAAGCAATTGCTTTAAATGCTGATGTTTTTACAACAGTAAGCGAAATTACTGCTGAGGAATGTGAAAAATTTTTAGGAAGAAGGCCGGATATTGTGTTACCCAACGGTCTTGCTGATGAAAGTTTTCTTAACTTTGAAGATCTTACAATATCTCATCGTTTATTAAAGAGTCGCCTTAATGAATTTTTGTTTTATTATTTTTTCCCCTACTATTCTTTTAATATCAAAAAAACACTTTATTATTTTTTTACTGGTAGATATGAATTTCAAAATAAAGGAATTGATATTTTTATTGAAGCCTTATCAGAATTAAATAAAATTCTTAAAAAAGAAAAAGGGAGTAAAAATATTATTGCTATTTTTTGGGCTCCTATCCAAAATAATAAAGGTATTCGTCCTGAACTTTCCAATTCAAGAGAAATATATTTAGATATTAAAGATGACTTCGAAGAAATCACTCAAGAGGTTGAAGAAAATTTTCTTTATTATCTTTTAACGCAGAAACCCTTAGATAAAAATGGTATTTTTGGTAGAGAATTTATTTCAAATTTAGAGAGAAAAATTTATAGACTTAAAAAAGAGGGACTACCTCCTTTAACTTCACATTTAATTGATGAAGAAAGTGATCCAATTATTCAATCTTTTAAAAAATTTAATCTTTTAAACAATAAAGATGATAAAGTTAAAGTAGTTCTTTATCCCATATATCTTACTGGTCACGATGGTCTTTTAAATATGACGTACAGAGAAGCATTAATAGCAGGTCATTTAGGTGTATTTCCATCTTTTTATGAACCATGGGGATATACGCCTTTGGAGACAGCTGCTTTGGGGGTATGTTCTGTAACTTCTGATATAAGTGGATTTGGTAAATTTATCGAGGATAATCGACAAAATCAAGATGGAGGTATTTTTATTCTTAAAAGAAAAAACTCAAATAGACAAGAAATTATAGATAGACTAACCAAAATTTTATATGATTTTTCTCAATTTTCAAAAAGAGAAAGAATAGAAAATAAAATTATGGCCCGGCAACTTGCCTCATTGGCTAATTGGGATAGATTTATTTTAAATTATCTTAAGGCATACGAACTTTCTTTAAAAAAGAAAATGTAAAATATGGTTATTTTTCCTACTAAAAAACATTTAAAAGTTTTATTTGTTTCATCAGAAGCTGCTCCTTATGCACAGGCCGGTGGTTTGGGTCAGGTTATGTATTCTCTTCCAAAAGCTTTGAGAGAAATAGGTGTAGACGCGCGAATATTTATTCCCAAATATGGAAATATTGATGCTCAAAAAAAATATAATCTTAAGACAATTTATCAACATCTTGAGGTTCCTACCGGTGATGAAAAAACACCATCTTTAATTTGTAATGTTAAATTTTTTCAGCCTCAGAATGAAAAAGAAGCTCCTGTATATTTTTTGGAAAATATGGAATATTATGAAAAAAGAGCAAATATCTATGGCTATAGCGATGATAGTATTCGTTTTGGACTTTTATCTAGAGGGGTTTTAGAATTTTTAGAAAAAAATTCAGATTGGTTACCAGATGTTCTTAATTGCCTTGATTGGCAAACTGGCTACTGTGTTAATTTTTTTAAAACAAAATATCAAAATTCACAAAAACTTAAAAATTTGATAGTTGTTTTTTCTATTCACAATCTTCATCACCAGGGAACATTTGATCATAGATTGGTAAGTGAACTTGATTTCGATGATGGAAAAAGTGAAATACCATCTTTTTTTTCAGAAAGATTTCCTAAAATTAATGCTATGAAAAGAGGAATTATTTATTCCGATGCGATAAATACGGTTTCTGAAACTTATAGTCGTGAGATATTAACTCCAGAGTATGGTGAGGGCTTAGATAAACTTTTACTTGAAGTTAAAGAGAAACTTTTTGGTATTTTAAATGGAATTGACTATGATTTTTGGAATCCAAAAACAGATAAATTAATTTACAAAAATTATACTTCTTTGAGTATTTATAAAAAGAAAGACAATAAAATAGCTCTTCAAAAAGAATTTAATCTTCCATTAAAAAAGAATATCCCTGTCGTTTCAATGGTTAGTCGGCTTGATGAACAGAAGGGAATTGATCTTGTATTGGAGACTATTGACCATCTTTTAAAAGAGATGAGTTTTCAATTTATTTTAGTAGGAGGTGGTTCTGAAAGATATACAAAACCTCTTTTGGAATTGAAAGAAAGGTATCCTAAAAAAATCGGAGTTTTTCTTCTACCAAATTTTACATTGCCACATTTAGTTTTTGCTGGAAGTGATATAATTTTATGTCCTTCTCGTTTTGAGCCATGTGGTGTTACTCATCTCCAAGCAATGAAATACGGAACAGTTCCACTTGTAAGAAAGACGGGTGGTCTTGCTGACACTGTAGAAAATTTTAATCCTACAAGTGGTTCAGGGTATGGTTTTGTATTTGAAAATTATGATAGATGGTGTTTTTTTAAAGAAATGGTGAGGGCATTGGAAAATTTTAAATACAAAAAAACATGGGAGGGTTTACAAAAAAGAGTAATGGAATTAGATTTTTCATGGAAGGAGTCGGCAAAAAAATATTTACAACTTTATAAAAAGGCTTTTGAAATTAAAAGAGTAAAAAGAGAGAAATAATTACTACTATCAATTAGAAAATTAACCAAACAAACCCTATGAGTAAAAAAAATATTATTACAATAGTTGTAGTTGTTTTAGTTCTTGCTGGTTGTGCAGCAGGAGGATATTACTTATGGCAGCAAAAGGAAATAAGAACATATATTCGTTGGAATGTTGCTGAGGGAGTTTTACCCAAAGGAGATGAAAAAGAAATAAAGAAGGTAATTTATGATCACTTTAACACCAAAGAAGGAAGAGATTATGTTAAATCTCTTAAAAAATGGGGTTATTACGATTCTATTGAAATTCAAAAAGAAGAAGTAGATGAAGAACAAAATATTATTAATTTTAATCCTCATACTTACGAAATTTCAACCAATAAACCACCACAAATTGGGGGAGGAACAGATTATATAATAAGAAAGATTGATGGTAAATGGAAGATTGCCGAAACATGTGAGGACGAATATTTAGAATGGTTACCTTTAATTGAGAATATACATATTAGATTTCTTAATTCAATAGGGATTAAGGCTGATCATAAAGATTTCCAAGAGTTTTTAGATTATATGTATCATAACGTTTGTGGATGGAAATTCGAAGAAAATGAATCACAAAATAATAAATAAAATTCCTTTTAAAACAATATTTAGCTTAATAGTTTTTGGTCTAAGTGTTTTTTCTATTTATTCTTTTGTCTTTGCTCAAGAAGATAGTTCTTTATATATCCTCCCGTATCCAAAAGGTAAAACATATATCTGCATCCAAGGTAATTGTAATCCACAAACAAACTCTGGTAATTTTTCCCACTGCGCTGATGATTATAACTATTATGCTTTTGATTTTAATTTAAAGGATGGAGATGATGTGGTTGTAAGTAGAGCAGGCAAGGTGCTTGCAGTAAAAGATGATTCTAATAAGGGATGTGATGACTGGAGTTGTGTGCGATACGCTAACTATGTTCTCATAGATCATCAAGATGGAACATCAGCACTATATCTTCACTTAAAATACAAATCAGTAAAGGTAAGTAAGGGAGAAGATGTTTTACAGGGTCAAGTTATTGCCAAAGCAGATACAACAGGATACACTACAGGTTCACATCTCCATTTTCAAGTTCAAAAAACACCAAAACAGGGGCAAGGATATGTTCAAAAATCACTACCAATATCTTTCTCTGATACAGATCTCTGTCAAAAAGAAGATGATTGTGTTCCAAAACAAGGAAAAGAATACATTGCAGGAATAGTTCCACCCACGCAAGGTGCAATAACCCCAGAGAAACCATTAAGTTTTTGGGAAAAGGTAAGAATAGCTATTAGTAATTTCTGGGACGAGATAAAAGGATTATTTAGTTTTGGGAATCAATCACAAAAAGATGAACAAGAATCAAAAGCAAAAATTGAAAATGTAGTAGAACAAAAAATCAACGAAGAGAACAATAATGAAGAGCAAAATAATGAAAAATGGAATTCAAAACTAATCAGAGCATTTCCTGAGGTTGTGCAAGCAGAGCCAGGAACCAATTTTTATTTATCAGTAGC
>ERZ795051.2580-NODE-2580-length-19946-cov-5.133578_pt1 | contig 19946 bp, 21 predicted proteins | sample MGYA00375135_ERZ795051 | MGnify/ENA primary metagenome ERZ795051 (study PRJEB30180, sample SAMN05720222) | activated sludge metagenome | isolation source: Anaerobic digester | place: Japan | collected 2015-05-26 ... | reverse complement strand
CTTCCATTTCTTTCACCTCATGTTATTTTTACTATCCTTTCAATGCCGGAAAGCTTAAGCACCCGCTTTATGTAGGGCTGGGGCTCTCTGACTTCAAGCCTGCCGCCGCATTCCTTTATGAGCTTGCTCCGTCCCATTATCAGGCCAATGCCGGAGCTGTCCATAAAGGTGATATCCTTCATGTCCATGACCAGCTCCTCCGGCTGGACGGAGATTATATATCTGTCCAGCTCCGCCCTTATCTCCCTGGCATTGTGATGGTCTATCTCGCCGCTGAGAGCAGCCACAGACCGTCCGTTTTCTGTTCTAATATCCAGTTTCATCAGTTGTCCTCCTTTTTTCAATTCCTTTCAAGGCTGATTATACCACAGCTCACCTGCGGAATATGTCGCAAAAGGTATCCGGTTTTATTTTTTTCCGGACTTGCATTTACCTTGCGTCTCATGGTATAATGTCTGTATAAATAATGTATGAAGGAATGATACTATGCCTAAACAATTCTGGAAAGGCAGCGCTCTGCTGGCTCCTGTACCTGCCGCCCTTGTGACCTGCGGCAGCATTGAACATCCGAATGTTCTCACTATAGGCTGGACAGGTATCGTCTGCACCCGTCCGCCTATGACATATATATCCGTTAGGCCCGAGAGATTCTCCCACGATATCATCAGGGATTCCGGTGAGTTCGTGATAAACCTCACCACCTCCGCTATGTGCAGAGAGGTTGACTTCTGCGGAGTCAGAAGCGGAAAGGATATGGACAAGTTTGAAAAATGCGGCTTTCATCTCTCTCCGTCACAGAAGGTCAGTGTCCCCATGATAGACGAGTGTCCCGTAAGCCTTGAATGTAAAGTCACAGAATCAAAGCTCCTTGGCTCACATACGATGTTCCTGGCGGAGATAGTGGGGATCGATGTGGACGAAAAATATATCGACAGCAAGGGCAAGCTGAACCTTCAGCAGTGTGGACTAATGGCCTACGCCCACGGAGAATACTTCGCCCTCGGCAGAAAGCTGGGCGACTTCGGATGGTCGGTAAGAAAAAAGAAGAAAAACAGATCAAAATAAAGGGCGGATGCCAACAGTTGTACTTATTGGGAGTATATAGCAATTACTCGGGGAAAATCTTTCTGAGGAAAGGTTATTCCCCGAACCCTTTTTCAAAAGGGTTCTCCCTAAATAACTGCCGTACACCTTTTACATAAGTATCGCACTTAGCATCTGCCCTGTTTTTTGTCGGCAGCAACGCCCTTTCACACGATACCGCCGCTCTGCATATCCTGTAATGTACCACGTATATCCTGCTCCGCACTTATACGGTCAGGGGTGATACTTTATGACAGTATGCATTGTGGAGATGCCCTCGTACACCTATGCCGTAAAAGGCGAAAAGCTCCTGAGTTCAAGAGGGTATCCCTGTAAGATAAAAAGGAACACCAATGCCTCCCCCGGCAGCTGCGGCTACTCACTGTTCATTTACAGCAGCAGTGAAAAAGCAGTCAGCATCCTCGAACAGTACCGTATACCATACACCAGAATTTCTTACGGAGGCGGTTGATATGCTTATAAATTTTGATAACGCCGCAACTACCTTTCCGAAACCGCTCTGCGTAAGAAAGGCTGTTGCGGAGGCTATGGAAAACTTCGGCGGAAATGCCGGCAGAGGCGGTCATCCCCTTGCCATGCGTACCTCAGCCGCACTTTACTCTGCACGGGAAACAGCAGCAGGATTCTTCGGCGCTTCACCTGAAAACGTCATCTTCACCATGAACTGCACCTATGCCCTTAATATGGCTATACAGGGGATAATGTCCGGCGGAGGCCATATGATAATAAGCGGTATCGAGCATAACTCCGCCGCCCGCCCGGCTGCCGCACTTGCTGCCAAAGGCTGCATTACCCTTTCCGTCGCTCCGGTATACGCTGATGACGAGCTGACAGCAGAGACTTTCCGCTCCCTTATGCGTGAGGACACAAAGGCTGTGGTCTGTACCCTGGCCGGAAATGTCACCGGTCAGATACCGCCCTGGAAAAGAATAGCTGCATTGTGCAGGGAAAGGGATATCTGCTTTATCGCTGACGGCGCACAGGCCTGTGGAATCCTCGATATAAAAATGTCGGACGGTATAAACATCCTGTGTACTGCCGGTCACAAGGGACTTTACGGTATAACAGGCACCGGTCTGCTGATAACCGACGGCAGATACCCATTAACTCCCCTGATACAGGGCGGTACGGGCAGCTCCTCTCTCAGTCTCGTACAGCCCGGGCTGCTGCCGGAATCCCTTGAGAGCGGCACGCCATGTATCATAGGAGCAATGTCTGTGAAGGCTGGTATAGATTTCATCCAGAAGCAAAATATCAGCAGGATACGGTACCATGAGGAGAACCTCTGCTCACGCTTCATAAGCCGGCTGAAGGGTATCCACGGAGCGGTCATTTACCGTGAGTCCGGAGCAGCTTATGCGCCGGTGGTCTCCTTCAATATCGGAGATATACCTCCGGAACTGCTGGCTGCCGACCTTGCTGAAAAGGGATTCTGCCTCCGGGCAGGCTTTCACTGCGCTGCCCTTGCTCATACCCAGCTTGGAACCCAAAACGGCACCATCCGCTTCTCACCGGCTTTCTTCAACACTGAACACGATGTTGATGCTCTTGCTAATTCAATTAAATATGTGCTTGACTCAGAAAAATATCAAAAAAACTATTGAAATTATCTGAAAATGTGGTACAATAATATTATGTATAAGTGTGCAGTCAGGATGGGGACACAGTCCCCATACATATATAGCCCCCACACCGAAAGGATGTGAACGGATGTCCCTTAAAGACATTAAAGACGCTTTTCTGAGTATTATTTCTACACTTGAATTTACTGACGTAATCGATGTTGCGATCCTCGCTTACATAATCTATATGCTGCTCAGGCTGATCCGTGAAACAAGAGCAGGTCAGCTTGTAAAAGGTATCCTCTTCCTCATTGCAGGATATTTTATAAGCAGCTTCCTTCAGCTCAAGACCATAACCTATATACTAAAGCAAGCTCTGGATATAGGTCTCATAGCAATGATAATCCTCTTCCAGCCGGAGCTTCGCCGTGCTCTTGAAAAGGCCGGTCGTACCAAATTCGGCGTAAAGTTCCTCGGCCTCGGTCAGAATACAGACGAGGTGACAAAGCTCTGGGAACCGGCTATCGAAGCCATATGTGACTCCTGCGTAGAGCTTTCCGCTACCTGTACAGGTGCCCTCATAGTTGTTGAGCGTGAGGTTCGTCTCGGTGAACAGATAGAGACAGGCACTATTCTCAACGCTACCCCCAGCAAGGAGGTTTTCGGCAATATCTTCTACCCGAAAACGCCACTCCATGACGGAGCTGTCATCATGCGTGACGGTATCATTCTTGCAGCAGCCTGCTTCCTGCCCAAGCCTCAGAAGGATGAGCAGATCAACAAAAGACTTGGCTCACGCCACAGAGCTGCTATCGGCATGAGTGAAAACTCAGATGCTATAGTTATCGTAGTATCAGAAGAGACCGGCCAGATATCCGTCGCTATGAACGGTGTCCTTACAAGAGATTATACCAGAGAAAAGCTCATGACACTTCTCAAGACTGAGCTTTTCGAGGAAAAATCAGAGATACCGAACCTGGGCAAGAAGCTTTTCTCCTCTTTCGGTGAAAGGAGGAAAAAATCTTGAAAATATTCCGTTCAATACGTGCGGGACTGGCAAAAAAGGCTCAGGCTAATCTCTCCCTGGCCATATATTCAGTCCTCATAGCTATACTCGCCTGGTTCGTCATATCCATGACCTACTATCCCTCAGTTCCGAAGACCATAAAGAACGTGGAGCTTAGCCTCGATATCAGCGGTTCATCCGCTGCCGAAAACGGACTCAGTATCATCGACTGCAACGTGACTCATGTCAATGTCCGTATCAAGGGCAGCCGTACTCAGGTCGGCAATATCGATGCCAACAGCCTCTCAGCCTACCTCGATGCAGAAAATGTCCGTACAACCGGCACAAAGACTCTCAACATCAAGGTAAAGAGCGAAAACGGCGACAGCATCGAGCTTATGTCTGTTTACCCCGAGACCGCTACTGTTGAGATAGATAAAGTCGAAACAAGAGAGTTCCACGTTGTTCCGGATTTCCCGAATATCAAATTTGCCGACGGAAAGGCTCTGTACGAGGCTGAATGTGTCTGCGAACCGGACACCATAAACATAACAGGCCCGTCAGCAAGACTTGATAAGATAGCCGTTTGCAAAGCCGTCACAAATAAGTCCACTGTACTCGATTCCTCCTTCAGATTCGACAGTGATGATTTCCAGCTTATCACTGAGGACGGAACTATGATCGATACCGATCCTAATACCTCGAAGCTAAAGTTCAGCAATTCAAGCTTCAGTATAAACATTGCTGTTATTACACAGAAGAGTGTTGATATCGCAGTTTCCCTGGCAAATATCCCTCAGGACTTCGATACAGACTGGCTTCTCAGCAAGCTCCAATTCTCTAACAACAATGAAAAGATCACCATTGCCTCCAAGAGTGCTCAGGCTGAGATACCGGATCAGCTGGACATCGGAAAAGTCGATATCCGTGACGTTGATATCGATCCCCTGTATACACAGACATTTAAGATTACTCCTGTGCTTGATGCAAGCAATATGATAAACATATCCGGCCTGGACGATGTAACAGTAAGCCTGGATAACACCGGTCTCAAGCGGAAAGAGTTTATCATAGACAGCAGCAGGATCAAGATCTCAAACACTCCGAACAGCCGTGAATATGATTTTACCGTTATAACCAACAAGCTCCCGTTTTACGTGATAGGTCCGGAAGAGGTCATTGACGGACTCGGTAACGCCGATTTCGTAGCTGACGTTTCTCTTCTGAATCAGCCTGTACAGGATCAGGGCTCCTACGATGTTTTCATCTCATGTCTTAAGTCCGATAAGGTATGGTCAACGACAAAGAACAAGATAGTTGTCCAGCGAACAGAACGTGAACAGACAACTACCACATCAAGCTATGACACCTCCGATTAAACAGACAGAAACTATATAAGCGCAGCCGGCATAATATGCCGGCTGCTTCTTTTTTACTATGCGAAAAACATTGACAAATAAAGGCTTTTATGATATAATATAATGTAATTTTATGTACAGGAATAAAGGTGATAATATGGATTTTAATGCACTTGCAGATCTTCTTTTCCCTGAGACTACCGCTTCACCGTCTGATATGGAAGCTAAATTCCCAGAAAGACAGCTCCCGGACGGCGCAAATGTTACTCGTATCGGACCAAGCCCTACAGGCTTCGTTCATCTGGGAAATCTCTATAATGCTATAATAGGCGAGCGTATCGCCCATCAGTCCAATGGCGTGTTCTACCTCCGTATCGAGGATACAGACAACAAGCGTGAGGTCGAAGGCGCTGTTGAAACTGTCATCAACGCTATGAATTACTTCGGCGTTCACTTTGACGAAGGCGCTGTTGTTGACGGCGATAACGGCAGCTACGGTCCATACCGCCAGAGACAGCGCAAGGACATCTACCACGTTTTCGCAAAGCACCTCGTTCAGATGGGACTTGCTTACCCCTGCTTCCTCACCGCTGAGGAGATCGATGCCATGCGTGAGCAGCAGACTGCAAACAAGGAGAACCCAGGTGTCTACGGCAAATACGCTAAGTGCCGTGATCTCTCTATCGATGAGGTAAAGGCAAATATGGATGCCGGCAAGGAGTGGGTGCTCCGCTACAGAGGTACTGAAACAGACGAGTATATCGCTGTTGAGGACGCTATCAGAGGAAAAGTGGAAATGCCAAGGAACAATATGGACTTTGTCCTCCTCAAGAGCGACGGTATTCCCACCTACCACTTCGCCCACGTTGTCGATGACCACCTCATGCGCTCAACTCGCGTTATCAGAGGCGAGGAATGGCTCTCATCACTGCCAATGCACGTTGAGCTCTTCAACGCTCTCGGCTGGAAGCAGCCTATATACTGCCATACAGCTACTCTTATGAAGATCGATGAGGAAACAGGCGGAAAGCGCAAGCTCTCCAAGAGAAAGGATCCTGAGCTTGCTCTGTCCTACTACCAGCAGGAGGGTATCAGCCCCGATGCTATCTGGGAATTCCTCCTCACTATACTCAACTCAAACTATGAGGAGTGGCGTCTTGCGGATCAGGAAGCTGACTACAGAGACTTCCCCTACTCCCTGTCAAAAATGTCAATTTCAGGCGCTCTCGTTGATCTGGACAAGCTCCGTGATATCTCCAAGGACGTTATCGGCAGAATGCCTGCTGAGGAAGTTTGTGCAGGCTGGCTGAAATGGTGTGAGGAGTACAACGACCAGTTCGCACAGCTCATAAAGAAGTATCCGGAGCGCACTGTTGCTGCTCTCAACGTCGGCCGTCAGGCTGCAAAGCCTCGTAAGGATATCGAAACATGGAAGCAGGCCTGCGACTTCATGAGCTTTTACTATGACGAGACTTTCTCCATAAAGGATGAGTGGCCGGCAGAAGCCGACGAGGCTACAAGAAAGCTCTTCTTCCAGAAATACCTTGAGACCTACGATCACAGCGACGATTCCGCTGCATGGTTCGATAAGGTAAAGGCTATCACTGACGAGCTGGGCTTCGCTGTAAAGCCCAAGGACTTCAAGAAGAATCCGGATCAGTTCAAGGGCAGCATCGTTCACATAACAAATATGCTCCGTATAGCTCTCACAGGACACGCTAATGCTCCGGATATCCATGAAGTGAGCCACGTTCTCGGTGAGGATATAGTTCGCAGACGTCTTGAAAAATGGGCTTGATGAGCCTGACTATCGAAAGGACTTGAAATAAATGGCAAGAAATAAAGAAGGCAATAACGGTAAGCCCTTTGAGATACCCCGCCCTGTTTTCCCGAAGAGAGCAGTCATCACAGGCGGTATGCCCTACGGCAATAAAGAGCTCCACTTCGGCCACGTAGGAGGTATGTTCGTTTTCGCTGATACCTACGCAAGGTTCATGCGTGACCGTATCGGCAAGGAAAACGTTATCTTTGTCGGCGGTACTGACTGCTACGGTTCTCCTATCGCAGAGGGCTGGAGAGTTAAGGTGGAAAAAGGCGAGTTTGAGGGATCCCTCACTGACTTCGTTCAGCGCAATCACGATAAACAGCAGGCTACTCTTGACGCTTACGGCATTTCTCCCGACCTCTTTGCAGCCTCCGGTCTCGGACGCTCAAAGGAGATCCACGCTGAGGTAACAGACTGGTTCATCAGCTCCCTCTACAAAAAGGGACAGCTCAGCAAGATCACCACTATGCAGTTCTATGACGAAAAGGCAGGTATGTTCCTGAACGGTCGTCAGGTAGTGGGAAAATGTCCTGTTGAAGGCTGTACATCAGAAAAGGGCTATGCAGATGAGTGTGATCTCGGTCACCAGTATATGCCGGAAAATCTGCTGAATCCTGTCAGCACTCTCACAGGCGAGGCACCTACAATGAAGCCTGTTACCAACTGGTACTTCAATCTCCGTGACTACGAGGAGCTTATGAAGGAGTGGGTTGAGGAACTGAAAAAGCGCAAAGATATCCGCCCTGTAGTATGGAAGACTATCGATGAATTCCTCAAGAAGCCGGTAATATACATCAAGCGTGAATTTGAGGAGAAGTACTTCTCCCTCAAGGACAGTATGCCTGCCCATGAATATATCGAGGAGCCTAAGAAGCCCTCATTTACTATAGAATTCACAAAGCTTTCCGACTGTGATAAGGCCTGCCGCATACTCACTGAGAACGGCATCCGCTACAGAACAGGTAAAACTCTCGTCCCCTTCCGACTTACAGGTAATATCGAATGGGGTGTTCCTGCTCCGGTCATGGATGGTGAGGAAGGTCTTACTGTATGGGTATGGCCGGAATCTCTCTGGGCTCCTATATCATTCACTCAGACCTACCTTGAAAAGGAAGGCAGAAGCCGTGAGGAATGGAAGGACTACTGGTGCAGCAAGGACTCAACTGTATATCAGTTCATCGGTCAGGACAATATCTATTTTTATGGTATTGCTGAACCGGCTATGTGGATGGCTCAGCAGGAAGCCGATACAAAGACTGCTTCCCCTGCTGACGGCGAATTGCAGCTCCCTGTTATCGTTGCAAATCACCATATCCTCTTCCTTGACAAGAAGGCTTCAAGCTCAGGTGCAGTAAAGCCCCCTATGGCTGACGATCTGCTGGATCACTATACTCCTGAGCAGCTCCGTATGCACTGGCTCGGTCTCGGCCTCGGTCAGCGCTCAGTAAGCTTCATGCCTAAGCCATATAATCCGGATGCTAAGCCGGATGACGCAGATCCTGTTGTAAAGGACGGTCTGCTCCTTTCAAACGTTTACAATCGTATGATACGTACCGCTTTCTATACCTGCCAGAAAGAGCTTGACGGCATTATGCCTGACAACGCTCCGGAAGAAAGCTTCATCGCTGACGCAAAGAAGGCTGTACTGGAATACGAAAGACATATGTCAAAATTTGCTTTCCACCAGTGCACCTATGTTCTCGACAGCTACATCCGCAACGGAAGCAAGTACATGGCAAAAGCCCTCACCGGAGAATACCCGGATAAGGATGCTCTTAAACAGGCTCTTGCAAACCTCTTCTATATGGTAAGGATCGCAGGTGTGCTCCTTCATCCTATGGCTCCTTTCGGTACAGAGAAGCTCCGTGAATATCTTGATGTGGATGAGCGTATCTGGTCGTGGGATACTATCCTTGAGCCTCTTACTTCTTTCACAGGCAGTGAGCATAAGCTCAAGTTCCTGCCCCCAAGAACAGACTTCTTCACAAGACATGAGAGCCAGTTCAATACTGAAGCATAATAAAAGAACTCCTTCCTGGTCATAAACGACCGGAAGGAGTTTATTTTCTATCCATTTTTTCCATCATTATTCACCGCCAAACCATGCAAGATTTATAATATACTCTGATTAAAGTGATCTGTGTGTTTGTCGCTATTTGTTATCTTCAATCTGATCTTGTCAGCTACAAGTGCAATAAATTCCGAATTAGTCGGCCTGCCACGGTATGTATCTATCGTACACCCAAATATTGATGATATTACCGTTCCATTTCCCCTGCTCCATGCTATCTCTATCGCATGACGTATTGCCCTTTCAACTCTTGACGGCGTTGTGTCATAAAATTTTGCTACCTGCGGATAAAGAAGCTTTGTAACACTATCCATTACGGTACTGTCCTCTACCGCTGTAAGTATCGATGTTCTGAGATAATGATATCCCTTTATATGCGCCGGTACTCCTATCTGCTGTATCATATCCGTTGCCATAAGCTCTGCATCCGCAGAATCCGACTGTATGGGTTTCCTGACAACAGACCGAAGTATCGATGAAAGCATTTCAGGCTCAAAGGGCTTAGTCAGGAAGTATGAAGCACCGCTTTCTATTGCCTGGCACTCAATGAAATTGTTCCTTACATCGGATACAACAATGAATTCCGGACTTACCGCTACCATCTCTCTTGTCTTTGACATTATATGTATTGCATCCGTATCAGGATATACCAGATCGATAACTACTGCGTCAGGCTTGTCAATAATTATCGAATCAAGTATTGCATTTACATCCTTTCTCCGTGTGTAAGCATACATACCGAGTTCCCTCAGCCGTGAAGCGATCCGTACACCATATTCTGCTGTGTTATCTGCGATTAGTACTTTGATGTTGTATTTGTTCATCTGGTGTGTCTCCTTTTCATTTAATGTACGTATCATATTATACATCTATTTCCAGAAATGTCAAGGAAGAACTTTGTCGAATTTTGTCGCATTATGTTGAATGACTCAATTTTCCATTTTGTGCACATTTATTATTCATTAAGTTTAATACTATTATGTGCTTTTATTTAGATTTTTGCTCCAATATAGTTGATACTTTATTCCGCCATTGTAAAATATAAATTATTTTTTGATGCCTATTGACTTTTCGGTTTATAAGGTGTATAATGTTTAAGTACTTTGCGAGTGTGCTGGAATAGGCAGACAGGCACGTTTGAGGGGCGTGTGTCGAGAGACGTATGGGTTCAAGTCCCATTACTCGCACCAAAGTACGGACAGATGGCTGAGCTGGTCTAAGGCGCACGACTGGAACTCGTGTTTACGTTAATAGCGTAACGAGGGTTCGAATCCCTCTCTGTCCGCCAGAATTAAAAAGCCTGTATTTCGATGGAAACGCCGAAATACAGGCTTTCCTGTTACCTGCTGAAAGCAGTTTGAAATGCAATTTTGTAGCTCCGTGTGCATAAAAAACAGGTGAAATGCACACGAAATGCACACGGAATGCACACGACTAAAAGGCAGTATAACGATATCAAAAGAAGCCAGCTCCCGCGATGAGAGCTGGTTTACTTTATATCTGATTCTATTATATAGGTATATTCAAAAAACAGTTCACACAAACGCAGGACAAATAATATCATAAATTTTTAGCTTTCACTTCTACTATATCCCTTTTGAACTGCTCTAAAAACGTACTGGCAGCTTTCGTAAAAACCGGATACCTTTTCCATATAAAATAGCATATTGCTTCCATTGGTGGTTCAAAAGGTCGGAAGCAGAGCTTGCTGTCGCCGCTGACGTTGATAATCCTGTCGAGAGTAATTGCACTGCCTATACCTTCATTAACCATGACTGATGCGTTGTAGATAAGATTGTACTCTGCTACTATATTAGCATCAGGAGCCTGCTCCGCAATCATTTCGGACAGCATAGTGCTGTGATTCGGCTGGCGTGGAATAATCAGATCAAGTCCGGCTGTATCGGCAAACGTGATTGACTCCTTCTGTGCAAGCGGTTCATCACGGCGCATCAGTATGCCCCATGTATCATGCAATGGTATCTCTATGGCTTCATACTTTGTTCTATCGATATTTCCGAAAATTAGACCGAAATCCATTAGTCCTCTTTCAAGCTTTTCCATGACATCAGTGCCGTTGCCGCTGAAAAAGCTGTAATGGATATCAGGATAATCGGCTTTCAGATGATGCGCCGTATCTGCAATAAGCTTGATTGCATAGGTTTCGCCTGCTCCGATATATACAGTACCGGAAACGCCGTCATTACTTTGTCTGACTTCTTGCTCCGTCTTTTCCATAAGCTCCACAATTTCCTCTGCACGCTTGCGAAGTATCATGCCCTCTTCGGTAAGGGTAACGCCTTTATTGGAACGGATCAGTAGAGGCTTGCCAAGCTCATCTTCCAATTCCTTCAACTGACGGGACAGCGTGGGCTGAGAAAGATAAAGCCTTTCTGCCGCTGTGGAAAAGCTCTGTTCTCTTGCAACCGCAAGAAAATACCTCAGTACGCGAATATCCATACATTCAGCCTCCTTTTTCAATATCATAGCACATCTGTCTATAACTGTCAAGCATAGCTGTATATTCAATATAGGTATTTGCTATTTTGTGAGAGCCATGTTATAATGAAAACAACAAGAGATATGGAGGTGTCTATATGAATGAAAACATCAGACAAAACCTTATTGATGCAGGCTGCGATGATAAGTTCATTGAAGAATTTGCCTCCTGCATATGTGACGAAAAACAATGTGAGAAAATGCTTGCTGCTCATCGGCGTGAACTTCTCGATGAAGTCCATGCGAAGGAACGATGCATAAGCTGTCTTGACTACCTTGTATTTATGATGAAGAAGGAGGGCTTGAAATGAAAAGACTGATAAGCTCGATTATAACTGCAGTAACAGTTATGCTTACTGCAACAGGCTGTGAAAGTTACACTGATTCAAATAATACACAGGCAGAAAGCCCTGCCCATACTTTAACAAATCTGTCTGCTGATGTAAAAGCATCTATAGCTTCAGATTATAAATACACGATACAGGATGTTATCAACTTGCAGGACTTTCTGCTTTCAAGGCCGACTGAGGAAGACCTGACCGGAAAGCCCTATGATCTGACCGGTGATAATCGCTGGGACGTGTTTGATCTGTGCCTAATGAGACGTGAGATAGTCGATCATATGAACGCTCAAAGCGACACGCTGGTTATATACTTCTCCCGTACTGGAAATACTGAGAAAATCGCAGAGTATCTGATAGAACTGACTGATGCGGACAGCTACGTCATCGAAGCAGCAATGCCTTATTCAGATGCAGACATCAAGTATCAGGACGATAACTGCCGTGCCAATAAGGAGCAGAACGATAAAACTGTCCGTCCTGAGATCGCAAACCCGATAGATTCTATCGACAGCTATGATACGATATTCTTAGGCTACCCGATCTGGTGGGGACAGGAACCGCGCATCATCGACACATTCCTTGAAAGCTATGATTTCTCGGATAAGACGGTCATTCCGTTCTGCACATCAGGCAGCAGCGGTATTGCCGCAAGTGAGAAGAATATCGCAGAACTTGTGCCGATTGGAAATCAAATCGAAGGTAGACGTTTCCCTGCAAGTGCGACAAAGGACGATGTAAAGGAGTGGGTGGAGATGCTTCCGCTGAACAATGAACAATCCGAAGTAAAACTGCTGATCTCCGTGAACGGTCAGGAGCTTACCGCTTCATTCGCTGACAGCACTGCCGCAAAAGAGCTTGCAGAAAAGCTGAAAGCAGAGCCGATCACCGTCACGCTGAACGAATACGGCAGATTTGAAAAGGTCGGCAAGCTGCCGTGGTCGCTTACCAGAACAGACGCAAGCACTGAAACAGAGCCGTGTGACATCATGCTCTATCAGGGAAATCAAATGACGATATTCTATAACTCCAACTCATGGAGCTACACAAAGCTCGGACATATTGAGAATACGACACAGGAAGAATTAAAGGCATTATTCGGTGAGGGCGATATTACTGTCACGCTCTCCCTGAAATAAAGGAGGATACACCATGAAGAAGGTACTCGTTATATCATCAAGTCTGCGAAATAACTCAAACTCCGAACTGCTTGCGATTACCTTTGCAGAGGGTGCAAAATCGGCAGGACATGAGGTGGAGCTTGTATCTCTGCGAGACAAGGAGATCAGGTTCTGTGTAGGCTGTCTTGCCTGTCAGAAAACACAGCGGTGCTTTATGCACGACGATGCAGATGCGATCCGTGAGAAGATGCTTCACGCCGATGTGCTTGTGTTTGCAACGCCGATCTATTACTACGAAATGAGCGGTATCCTGAAAACCATGCTCGACAGAGCGAATCCGCTGTATCCATCTGACTATCAGTTCCGTGAGGTATATGCCCTTGCAGCGGCAGCCGAAGATGAGGAAAACGTTCCCGAAAAGGCTTTCTCAGGCATTGAGGGCTGGGTGGACTGCTTTGAAAAGGCAAAACTGGTCGGTACGCTGTTCTGTGGCGGTGTTACCGCTGTCGGAGAAATAAAAGGTAACCCGAAACTGAAAGAAGCCTATGATATGGGCAGAAAGATCTGAGGAGGTACTGAACATGAAAGAAGAAATGCTGACTTTAACCACTGAATGGGACAAGACTTTCCCGAAGTCCGATAAGGTTGACCACAAGAAGGTCACTTTCCATAATCGTTACGGTATCACGCTTGCCGCAGATATGTATATCCCGAAGGATGCAGAGGGCAAGCTTCCTGCAATTGCTGTCAGCGGTCCGTTTGGTGCGGTCAAGGAGCAGAGCAGCGGCCTGTATGCTCAGACACTTGCAGAGCGTGGCTTTCTGACTATCGCCTTTGATCCGTCCTTTACAGGTGAAAGCGGCGGACAGCCGAGATACATGGCTTCTCCCGACATCAACACGGAAGATTTCTCCGCTGCCGTTGACTTCCTCTCTGTGCAGGACAATGTCGATCCTGAGCGAATCGGTATCCTCGGCATCTGTGGTTGGGGCGGTATGGCAATCAATGCGGCGGCTTTGGATACCCGTATCAAGGCAACGGTTGCTTCCACGATGTATGATATGACAAGAGTCGCTTCAAAGGGATATTTTGATTCTGAGGACAGCGAGGAGAAAAGATATGCGAGCAAGGTGGCTATGAATACCCAGCGTACAAAGGATTATGCAAGCGGTGAATATGTCCGTGCAGGCGGTGTTGTTGATCCTCTGCCCGATGATGCACCATATTTCGTCAAGGATTATCACGCATATTACAAGACCGAGAGAGGTTATCACCCTCGTTCTCTCAACTCCAACGGCGGTTGGAACGTGATTGGCTGTATGTCGTTTATCAATATGCCGATATTGCAGTACAGCAACGAGATACGCTCTGCTGTGATGATTGTTCACGGTGAAAAAGCTCACTCCTGTTATTTCGGCAGGGACGCTTACGAGAATATGACGAAGGGCAGCAAATACACCGATAACAAGGAACTTCTCATTATCGAGGGCGCTTCTCATACCGATCTGTATGACGGCGGTGAAAAGAAGGTCATTCCGTTTGACAAGCTCGAAGCGTTTTATAATGAATACCTAAAATAAGGAGGTGCCGCAATGTCTGAAAAGATCGTACAAACCGCAGGACGAGATGCCCTCGGTGAGTTTGCCACTGAATTTGCACATTTCAATGATGATATTCTTTTCGGGGAGAACTGGAACAATACCGATATTGACCTGAAAACACGGAGTATCATCACGGTAGTCGCTCTCATGTCGCAGGGCGTGACAAGCGATGCCTTGAAATATCACCTGATGAACGCAAAAAATCACGGCGTATCACAGAAGGAAATCGCTGCCGTCATTACCCACACAGCATTTTATGCAGGCTGGCCGCACGCTTGGGCTGTGTTCAACCTTGCGAAAGGCGTATGGAACGATAAATCTCCTGAAATGACCGATAAGGACAGATTTCAAAATGAGATATTCTTTCCAATAGGCGAACCGAACCCTTACGGTGATTACTTTGTCGGACAGAGCTATCTTGCTCAGGTATCAAAAGAACAGCTTGCTGTTTTCAATGTGACCTTTGAGCCTGCCTGCCGTAATAACTGGCATATCCACCATGCGAAAAGCGGCGGTGGTCAGATGCTGATCTGTGTCGGCGGTCGGGGCTACTATCAGGAATGGGGCAAGGAAGCGAGAGAGCTTCACCCAGGGGATATTGTGAATATTCCTGCAAATGTCAAGCACTGGCACGGTGCAGCACCCGATTCGTGGTTCTCACACCTTGCGATAGAAATCGAGGGCGAGGACGGAAGTACAGAGTGGTGCGAACCTGTTTCCGATGATGATTACAATAAACTGAAATAAACGGAGGTATCGGCATGAACTACATTACTTTATCAAACGGCGTAAAAATGCCGCAGTTAGGCTACGGCGTATTTCAGATCCCGCCTGCCGAAGCAGAACGCTGTGTAACCGATGCGATCTCGGTGGGCTACCGTTCCATTGATACTGCACAGGCTTACGGCAACGAGGAAGGTGTCGGAAACGCTGTCAAGAAAAGCGGTATCGCAAGAGATGAATTTTTCATCACTACGAAAGTATGGATTTCCAATGCAGGCTATGAAAAGGCGGCAGCTTCTATCGACAATTCGCTGAAACTCCTGCAAACAGATCACATCGACCTTATGCTGATACATCAGCCTTTCGGTGATTACTACGGTACATGGCGAGCAATGGAGGACGCATACAAAGCAGGCAAGCTGAGAGCTATCGGCGTTTCAAACTTCTATCCCGACAGGCTTGTTGACCTCGCTTCGTTCAACGAGATCATGCCTATGGTAAATCAGGTTGAGACACACATTTTCTGGCAGCAGAAGTACGCAAGGAAATTCATGGACAAGTACAACTGTGCCCATATGTCGTGGGGGCCGCTTGCCGAGGGTAAAAACGGGTTCTTCACTAATGAAGTCCTTACAGAGATCGGTACAAAATACGAAAAGAGCGTGGCACAAACAGCTCTGCGTTTTCTTCTTCAGAAAGGCGTTATCCTTATTCCGAAAAGCACACATAAGGAGCGTATGGAGCAGAATTTCAACATCTTTGATTTTGAACTGACTAATGATGATTTGGCGAAGATAGAAGCTCTCGACACGGGCAAAAGCATTATGATCGAGCATCAGACAGGCGAAGCAGCAGAACAGTTTGTGAGCTGGTCTAAATAAGCATACAACGGAGGGAACAGCTATGACAACAGCAGAATTTCTTGACTTCATGAACAGCGGCAAGCAGGTCACGGCGGAGTGCGGTGTTCATCAGACGATGCACAGGCTCAGTCAGGAGGCTATCCGTATCACAATGGAGATCAATAATCACTATCATACTCCTGATGAGATCAATGCGCTTATGTCGGAGCTTATCGGTGAGCCTGTTGAGGTCGGGCTGTTTCCTCCGTTTTACACTGACTGCGGAAAGAATATTCATCTCGGCAAGGGTGTGTTCATCAATGCGGGCTGTAAGTTTCAGGATCAGGGCGGTATCTGGATCGGTGACGGAGCATTGATCGGTCACAACACGGTACTGGCTACGCTGAACCATGGGCTTCTCCCCGAAGAACGGCATGATCTGATACCGAAGCCCATTCACATCGGTAAAAATGTATGGATAGGTTCAAATTCTACTATTCTTGCGGGAGTGACTATCGGAGATAATGCAGTCATCGGTGCAGGCTCGGTGGTCACAAAGGACATTCCCGAAAACATGGTAGCTGTGGGAAGTCCTGCGAGAGTTATAAATAGTATAGGATGACTATAATATGAGTCTCTATTCAGATGCTCTAAACTATGTCAATAGCCCAAGGTCTATTGAAACAGTAAAAAAATGTTTCATATAAGTGGTATATCGGCTTTTGAAACGTTGCAAAAATAATTGACACCCTACTGGAAAAATAGAGCCAGTGCAGTATTCGCTGCACTGGCTTTCTCATTATAGTTTGCTCTCATATTCTCTGACCCTGCGATAGAATGTGTTTTTACTTAATTTCATACGCTTACGGAACTCAACAGCAGTAATCCTTCCTGACTTCCACTGCTCATACAGCTGAGCGAAGTTTTCCCAATCTACTGAGATAGGCTGTCTCCCTTTATACTTCCCTTGAGCTTTTGCAATGGCAATCCCTTCACGTTGACGCTGTAAGGTTTGTTCACGTTCAAGCTCTGAAAGCGCAGCGAATATAGGCAGGACAAAACGCCCCTGCGGAGTGTTGGTGTCTATATTCTCCTTGCTGCTGACAAGAGTAACGCCTTTCCTTTGAAGCACATCTATTATATTGAGCAGGTCGCGGGTCGAACGTCCGAGCCTGCTTATGCTCTCTATGTACAGGGTATCGCCGTCGCGGACATATTCAAGCATGGCTTTCAGCTCGGGACGGTTAGCATTCTTACCAGACATCTTCTCAGCAAAGATACGCTCGACCTGATATTGCTTCATCAGAGCTTCCTGACGGGCGGTCTCCTGATGTTCCGTTGATACCCTAATATATCCTATTCTGCCCATAGTTTACCTCCAGTTTGTACATAAATGCGGTTGTTACTTAGTGGACGTCCATTAAGTCAGAATGGGACTTTTATGTACACTATTTCGCTTGTTTTCAAGGTGTGCATAAAAGTGTACTTTTGTGGACATCAAAACGCTCCTCCGTAGCAACTCTCATACAGGCTTTCCCCACACATATACTTTACGTCCCTGAGAGCTTCGTGAAGCAGATTGGTATCCATAAGCATCTCTTCAATCTCGTCGCAGGTGTAACCGTACTCAAGGAGGAGTTCTACATCTTCGCTGTCAACGCCATAACAGCCGCAGTATGCAAGCAATATTTCCTCATGCATGTTATAATAAGGCGAGTCGTCGAGACCGTACCACGCTCCATACTTGGAGCGGAATATCTTAGGCTCAAACTCCGAGCGGGTGATATCCCCGTTCCTGTCGATACGAATGATATCACCCTCCTCAGTTTTGATACGCTCATTCGCAAACTTGTGTAGTCCTATCCTGCGGAGAGCGTTCTTCATGATATTCTCGGTGGATGCGTATACATACAGCCCGATATCCTTGAAGTGGAGCAGGCACATCGGGTTGCTGCCTTTGACTATATATAGGCTATTGTACTGATCAAGCACTGTGAACGTAAAGTTGCCTTCAACAGTTTCAGACATATACCGCAGCGAATCAAAGTCGAGCTTCCCCTGAGATTCTATGAGCTGACAAGCTGCATAGCTATCAGTCTCGATGTGGGTATCAGGAATAAGCTTCTCTTTACGAAGCTCCTTATCATTCCAAAGAACGCCGTTATGAGCGAAGGCGAAAGAAGTATCGCCGGCTATACCGGCGAAAGGATGATTGTTGTAGTTATATTTCTCATTACCCTGAGTAGTCATACGAGTATGCCCCATGACTGCTCTTGTTCCGTCAGGCGGATTGAAATGAAGCTTGTGAGAAGGCTTTGGTCTTTTGTATATAACGACCTTACCGTCATTTATGTAGCTGATACCAGCTGCATCAGTACCGCGTTCCTCAGCTGCGTTAGCGAGTGCCTGAGTGAGCTTGCGTAAAACTTTATGAGGTATAATCCCCTGATAATCGAGAAAACCGAATAAACTGCACATAATTATTCCTCCTTGAATATGATATCTATCATTGGTTTTTTCTTTTCTTCGGCAATTTCTTTGAGCCTGTCGCTTATCATGTCAACTACAACAGTTGCAGCTACAACAGCAGCAACGGCGATAAGCTCACCAGCTGAACCGGAGACAATTTTCTTGAGGTCGTCGTTCATTACAGATCCTCCTCAACGGTAATGTTCTCATTGATATAGAGCCTACGCTCTTTTAGGTACTGGATCAATTCAGTTTCCTTTACAGTAGCTACAAACTCCGACCAGCTCATATTAGCGATACCTTCATCGGTCAGGTGTATTGCCAGATCGCATATCTCGTTTACCAGTTCAATAGCCGCGATAAGGGTATTGTATTTGAGCGTGCCTCTGAACAGACGGAACTCGATAGTTGCCCAATTCATGAGATTAACTGCTGCGTACCTGCCATTATTTCCTTTCTTTGCTTTATCGAGTATCTCACGTCCTGACTTCTCATAGCCGTAACGTGCAGCCCAGCGGTTCATCGAATACTCAGAACGACGGCTGAATTTCAGGAGCTCTGCCCAATGACTCTCAACAAAGAACAGGATGCGACTGATAACGTCTTCCTGTTCATCGTGTGTCTCGCCGAGACAGCTCCTGTTTACGTGGATATGAAGCCCACAAGTGCTTGTCTGGTGTGAGCGATAGCCCATAGAGATAGCCTTTTTCATTATCTCTTCCCACTGATAATTCTTGTGATATTCAAGGCTTGCGGGATGGCTTACAAGCTCCATTCCGTCATCTAATGAGCCGTCGCCTTTAATGTAAATATGCTCCTCGCCCCTGTTGGCGATAGCAAGTAGCTCGTCAGCATTATCGCTATCTTTACCAGCCCCATCAATCTCCAGCTCAATGCCAAAATACCGCTTAGAATCGCCGTAGAATACAGGCTCTGGCTTGTAGCCATAGTCGTGAATGCTGCGGTTCTTATCGACTTCATCGTGGTAGCATTCGCTGCAATAATCATATCCGTCCAGGTGATAGGCATCGTCTTCGTGAAGCAGTGCATCACAACAGGAGCAGCGAGTATAGTGATTCTCGTAACAGTGACGACAAAGAGTAGTATACTCATCACCGTAGCTATCATCGGTCCAGATTGTCTCACCACATCGATCGCAGGTTGTAGTATGCCGCTCGTAACAGTCTGTGCAGACTACTTCACCGTTTACCTCTTCATAGTCTTCGTCTTCGCCGATAAGTGCTCCGCAGTGTGAGCAGTATATTGCGTTCTTATTGTTATCTTCCATTGTAAAAACCTCCGTAAAATAGTTAAGCCGCTCCCGAAGGAGCGGCATTTTCATTAATACTCGTTTGCAAGTAACATAGTGCAGTGGTCACCGTCATCGATGATATACACCTTCTCGACTATTGGCTTCTCGGTTG
>ERZ795051.2566-NODE-2566-length-20057-cov-4.661934_pt1 | contig 20057 bp, 14 predicted proteins | sample MGYA00375135_ERZ795051 | MGnify/ENA primary metagenome ERZ795051 (study PRJEB30180, sample SAMN05720222) | activated sludge metagenome | isolation source: Anaerobic digester | place: Japan | collected 2015-05-26 ... | reverse complement strand
CTCGGGGTTCGGCGCCAGCGGCCTGCTGGTGCCGGCCATGGTCTGGCTCATCGACAGCTACGGGTGGCGTTCGGCCATGATCCTGCAGGGCGCGGGCATGTGGGTCCTGGGGATCCCCCTCGCCCTGGTCATCCGAGACCGACCCGAGGACATCCCACCGCTGGTGCAGTTCTTCCTCCGCCAGTACGCCTCCTATTATCCTCGTCCCATCGAAGGCGTCGACGAGCGGGTATACGAAGTCCTTTCACGCACGATCGGCTCCGGAAACGTTCGCGAGCTGGAAAACGCGGTTCGGCAGATCCTGGCATTCAAGGTGGCCGGTACGCGAATCGAACTGAGCGACATTCCGCCGAGCCTGCTGAAAAAGCAGGCCACGCCCGATCCCGATGTCGAAATGGTCAATGTGCTCAGCTCCGCGGTAGACGCCATGCTCCGTGGCGGCCGGCTCACCCTGGCCGAGATGGTCGAGCAGTTCGAGGCAATGATTCTGAACGAGGCCATGTCGCGATCCACGGTGACCCATTGCGAACTGGCACAACGGCTGGGCCTCAGCCGACGAACCTTCTACCACAAGCTCCGCAAGTATGATCTCCCGCGGCCCAAAAAGCCCTGAAACGGCCACATAGCCTCAGTACGTCGGCTCGTTTCCCGGCTTCCACTTGATATTGCAGCCGATGCTTGGCTTCTGGTCGGAATGGACCGGTTCTCCTGCCAGGACGGCGCTGACCGCCGCCCGAAGATCGGCACCGGTTACGGGCTTGCCGTTGCCGGGTCGACTGTCGTCCATCTGACCACGGTAGACCAGTCTGCGCTGGCCGTCGAATAAGAAAAAGTCCGGCGTGCACGCGGCCCGATATGCCTTGGCCACCTGCTGACTGGAATCGTAAAGGTAGGGAAACGCGTAGCCGGCCGCCACGGCTTCCTCTCGCATCTTCTCGGGACTGTCCTCGGGATAACTGTTGACGTCGTTCGAGTTGATCCCCACAACGGCGACGCCTTGGTCCTTGAACTCAGCGGTCATTCGCGCCAGTTCAGCCCGAACATGCTTCACATAGGGACAGTGGTTACACATGAAGATCACCAACAGAGCCGGCGCTTCGGAAAAATCCGAAAGGCATACCGTCTTCCCTGAAGTGTCCGGCAGTTGAAAATCCGGAGCGCGAGTCCCCAGGGGAAGCATTGTCGATGGCGTCAATGCCATACCGTCGGTCCTCCAATGTGGTTGGTACGGTGCTTTTCATGTCATTGTAGACCTCCCCCCGGCCTTTGACGAATCCCGATCGGCCTGTGTGAACTTGCGGGCTGTCCAAGTGCCCCGGTATGCTCTGCACAGGCCCGGCAAATGGGTGTGCGAAAGGAAAGGTGCGACTAATGATGACCCGCGGAAAAACCTGCTTGCTCAAGGGTTTCCTGCTTGTTCTGGCTGCCACTGCCCGCTCACCGGCAGCCTTGGCGGACACGGTCACCAAGCCCATTGATATCAGCGACCGCAGACAGGTGTTCATCGACGGCCGGTTCATGACCCGGGCGAAAGGCCTCGAGCTGACCGTTCACCAGCCCCGAAAGACCGGCGAAATGACTATCAAGCCCGACCACGAATGGGAGACAGGCGGCGTTGGTCCTTATAGCAGCGTCATGAAGGTCGGCGACACATACCACATGTGGTATCACGTCATGGACACCGTGCAGTGGCACACCGGCGAGAAGAATGGCTGCATCTGCTACGCCCGCTCCAAGGATGGCATCCATTGGGAGAAGCCGGAACTGGGCTTGATCGAGTACAAGGGCAACCGCAGAAACAACATCGTTGTCGGCCACGGCGCCGCCGGCGCGCAAATCGGCCAGGACGGTGTCATGGTCTTCCTTGATCCCAACGCCCCCGACGATGAGCGTTTTCGCATGCTCGGCAGGTTCGACGTGCCCGTCGAGGCGGGCCAGGCGATTCACATCTTCTCCTCAGGCGATGGCATCCATTGGAAGAAGACCCATGAATCGGTCTGCACCGCCCGCCCGCAAGAGCAAGGGCATCACCTCGACTCCCAGAATGTCATCTTCTGGGACGACCGCATCAACAAGTACGTTTGCTACGTCCGCAAGAACCGCAGCGACCCCGGCTCCCAGGGCCGCTGCATTGCTCGCGGCGAATCAGATCATCTGGGCGGCTTTCCGGCCGTGCAGGACCTCCCCATCGTCTTCGGCGGCGATCGCGACGACCTTCACCACGGCGACACGCCGGTGGTTGACTTCTATATGAGTGCGGCCATTAAATACCCGTGGGCCCAAGACGCCTACTACATGTTCCCGACCGCCTACTATCACTACATCAACGGCTTGGCCGAGTTTCCCAAGGAAGTCCCGACCAACGCCGGGCCGCTCGACACGCGATTTGCGGCCAGCCGCGACGGCATCAACTGGCAGCGATTTGACCGCCGGTCATTCGTCCCGCTGGGCATGAAAGGGGAATTCGACTGGGCCTCCACGCGGGTCATCTGGGGCCTCGTGCCGGACGTGTCGGGACGCGAGATGTACCTGTACTACCGGGCCAGCGACTGGCTCCACGGTTGGGACCGCGACGAGCGTAACAAACGCCTCCTGGCCGAAGCCGGCCTGAACGCCAGCCAGAACATCGCAGTGCTCAGCCGGCTGGTCTCACGCCGCGACGGCTTTGTCTCCGTGCGAGGAGCCTACACCGGCGGCGAGTTCACCACCCCGCCCCTTGTGTTCCAGGGAAGCAAGCTCAGCCTGAATGTGGACACCTCCGCGGCCGGGATCGTCCAGGTCGAGATCCTGGACGCCGACGGCCGCCCCATCAAGGGATTTGCGCTTGACGATTGCGACCTGATCCACACCTGCAATGAGGTCGACCGGGCGGTCACCTGGAAACGCAACAGCGACGTGAGTTCGCTGGCAGGCAAGCCGATCCGCCTGCATATGACCATCCGCGACGCGGACCTGTATGCCTTTCAGTTTCAGCAGTAGCTGTCGCCGATGAGCTGTCAGCGATCAGCGATCAGCCCAAGCGAGCCGCCGCCTTTGACCTGTGGCCCCGGATTCCCATCCGGGGCCGCTCAGTCCATTTCTTCGATGCCGCGCACCCCGAGACCGCATCGACAACCTTGGTGACAATTGTGCGGGTTTACTCCTTCGGCACCGTCATGTCCGCCAGAAACTCATCCGTGACCTTCTTGCCCAGCAGAAAGCACTTGCGGTCAGGGTGCCACAAAACGTTGTTGCCGCCGCGAGTGGTGAAGCTGCTGTAAATGCCGATGGCTGTGTTGACCTTCGGATCGACCTCCTTGCTCAGGCCGTTCGGCCCGACGTTGTCGTTGTCCATAAACTGCTTGGATTCGCTGAACCAGATGGGCTGATCGGCCGTCGGGCGGAACTCGCCCAGCGCCAGGAACGCCGGTCGTCGGGGCTCGCTGGTTCGCTCGGATCTCCCTTCAATATTGCCTCGATTGTTATGATGCAGCAGAACATAACGACCGTCAGCCAACTGGTAAATGGGGCAGCACGACACCGGCTGAAGAATGGGCTGGCCGTGGTCCTTGCGCAGCAACGGACGCGGATTGCACCACGTTCTCCCATCGTCGGCCGACACGCTGTACCAGATGTAGCCGGAATTGGTTCGCATCACGCAGAATAACCGTTCATCCGGCAGGCGAACGATACTCGGCTCCTGGGCGATGCTGAGCAGCGGGTGCATGAAGTGGGGGACGCGCAGGGCCTTGTCGCCCCAACCTGAATAGCTGACCTTCAAATCCTTGGGTTCCGGGTTTGCATCTACGTTCTCAAAACGCATGAACTCGCACACCGACTCGATCTGCGTCCAGCCCTCGACTTTCTTTAGTGTGGCCCGGGCCGGGTTGAGCCAGTGAGTGTATCCGACAAGAAAGCCGCCGTTCATGTCCCGCATCGGTATCTGCCAGACGATCCACTCGGCCGGCGTCTTGCCGGCAGGGTCGTCATACGGACTCTTGGGCATCGGAATGGTCTGCGGCTTTGACCAACTGCGGCCGTTGTCGTCGCTGTACACCGCGTCCATCGTTCCGGTGTGCATGGGAATCCAGCCGCTGATGCCCTGGTGCTGGTTGTAGACCACATAGATACGTCCACGCCTGGATACCATCGGGAATGCCCAACTGGCCATGTGCGTCGGGTCGTCAGGCGTCCGCGGCCCGGCGACGTGCGAAGGCGATGCCCAGGTCTTGCCGTCATCATCGGAGCGCGAAAAAACGATGCGGTTCTTCGGGCCGGGCTGTTCCAGAGCCTGCGTCCACACGGCCATCAGCGAACCGTCCGGCCCCTCAAACACCAGGAAGTGCTCGTTGTGCGAATCGTGCCTCGAACTGTCCCAGTGCTGCGGGACATAGACGACGTAATCCGGCTTGCTGCGATGGGCCTCGCGGAGCATGTGGGCCCGGACGTCGGCCGGGCTCTTCGCAACGCCCTGAGCCCGTGCTGCCAATGAGAACGCCGGCAGGGTACTGGCCATCGCCAATGTCAGGATGATTCCGTTGCGACGAGCAGCAGCTTGTGAGCAGAGGCGGATCAGTGTCGACAGCATGGTTTGTTCTCCAGAGATAGCCACAGATAGACCCTTCAATTCATCAGGTCACCGGTGGCGTCGATTGTCAGCTTCAATGGTGTTCGAGTGTCTCGCTTGTCATGAAGGACGAGTCGCCGCGCTCCACTGGCTGAGCTTGGCCCGAATCGTCTCAACCTTGAAATCCGCCGGGCGAGGCTCATCCTGGTTGGCATCCAACTCCTCGAACGTCGGCGTTTTCGATGGCACTCCCTTGGGCGGCACCTCGGCGCCGGCCACCCACGTCAGGGCGTTGAGCATCAGCTTGCGATAATCGTCATGCGCCCAGTTCCAGTGAAAGTGCCCACCCGTAAACCCGAATCCGCGCCCACCATCGGGTCGCTCGAAAGCCCATGCCACCACCTCCAACATGCCCTTTCTCGCCCGAACGTGCGGATTGCCGCTATAGGCGCCGTCCGGCCCTTCTCGTGTCCGCTCAGGCGGAACTGCGCTGAGAATCGGCGTGACGTTCTCCATGTTCTCGCGGAACCGCATGTGGTAGTACCACTCGTCCTCAATCTCGAACGGCCTGACCCCCCGCGTGATCGGGTGATTCGGCAACTCCGCGAACCGCGCGGACCAGTGCGGGTTGACCGACCAGTGCTGCTCGAAGTAGCCGCCGATCCATTTGAGCATGTGGTCGCCGACCGGTCCCTTGGGCACGTCGAGTGCGTAGTGCAGAACGGCCAAGCCGGCGCCTCGGTCAACCGCGGCCCCGACCTCGGCAAGGCGGTTGTTGATCATATTGCCGCCGGCCCCGTCGGCGAAGAAGACGATCGCGTTGGCATTGTCGAACGCCGTCGGGTCGGTTGGCCGGCCATTGCGGTACACCACCGCATGGACGGCAGGCACATTCTCGTTCAGCAGTCTGGCTAGCAGCAGGCACCCCGCATTGTGCTCGTGACTTCCATAGCCGTGACTGGCCGTGCCGGCCACAAATACGATCTTCTTCTTGCCCTCCATCGGCAGACGCTTAAGCCGAATGTCGCGGAACTGCACCTTCATGGGATCGCCGGCGTGAAGTTGCAGGGCCAGGATGCCCGAACGGCGCGAGGCCTGACGGTCTTCATCGACGGCCTCGATCATGACTTGCCCGTTGATCTCGTGCACGTAGCGGTTGCCGCGGGCGACCACGCGGTAGCTGTTCCAGTCCTGATTACGGATCTTGGCGGCCAGTTCCTCGGCACTGCCGATCGTGCCCACGACCCTGGCCTTGTGGTCCTCGCCAATGACAACCTTCTGACCCCGCTGGGCCAGGATGCCCCGAGACCGCTCGCTGTACAAGATGCCGGTGTACTTGTTTGTGGCGTCAATGTCGGCCTGCTCGCCGGCCGCGACCCACTTGCCCCACTTGTCGGGATCCTCCCAACTGCGATACTGAATGCCACTGTTCCCGCCGAAGATGCGATACTCAAGCACCAGCTCGAAATCATCAAGCTCGCCATCTCGCCAGATGAGGAAAGTGTTGTGCTTGAGCGGCTTGTCCGGCGTGGTCTGACCGGTAATGGCTCCATCCTCGATGCGCCAATAGACCGGGTCGCCGTCCCAGCCGTTGAGCGTTCTACCATCGAAAATGGACCTGAACTCCTCGTTGATGGCTTGGGCGCTCGAAGTCGTTGACATGGCAACCACAGCGGTAAGACCGATGAGAGTCGTTCTCAACAGCATGACCATTCCTCCCACGCAGATCGAGCCCGGCTGGCTGCCGGGTCGGCCGGTCCCCACGCAGGTTCAGGCTTGGGTCGATAGTATAGCTTCTCGTCCTGAATCTGGGCAGCCCACCGCCGCCGCGCCGGCCACTTCCCCAAGCTTGCATGCAAGACGCCGCCGACGACCTTTCCGGCTGGCAGCTTCCACCTGCTCGAACGGTCTCCCCGGCCGCTTGCCCGCAATGCACAACCGACGTGACGAAAACAGCGCCAACGACCGTTATCCCCTCCTCACCGCAAGCCGTCGATCCGCCGGCCGCATGCTGGGATCGGACATCTCGTTGATTCCTCCTCCGGCCGTTTCTATAATCAGGTCCTTTGAGATGGTCTGAGGTGTCCAACCGAGGCGCGCGAGACAGATGTTCGCCTCAAGAGGCCGTGTTCACGATGCGCGTGCAGATCAACGGCAAGGATGAGGATATTGATCCGGGCACGACCGTGGCCGCGCTCGTGGGGCGATACAACCTGCAGCCGAAGCACGTGGCCGTCGAGATCAACTGCGATTTGGTCCCCCGAAAGGTCTTCGATACGACCCGCCTGAAAGAGGGCGACCGAATCGAGATCGTAACCCTTGTCGGAGGTGGTTGAATGACCGATGCGGGCATCAAGCTCGGTCCTTTTCAGTTCTCATCCCGTCTCTTCGTGGGCACGGGAAAGTACTCGAACTACGAGGTGATGAACCAATGCTTGGCGGCGTCAGGCTGCCAGGTGGTGACCGTGGCCGTGCGCCGCGATGTTCTGCGGCCGGAGGGCGGCAAGCGGGAACAGAGCCTCTTGGATGCCCTGGATCCGACCCGTTACACCATTCTGCCGAACACGGCCGGCTGCTTCAGCGCCGAGGACGCCGTCCGGGCTGCCCGGCTCAGCCGCGAGCTTCTTGAAGGGCTCGACAACCCCGGAGCACAGTGGGTCAAGCTTGAGGTCCTCGCCGACAAGAGGACGCTTCTGCCCGACCCGATCGGCAGTCTCCAGGCAACCGAGAAACTTGTCAAAGAGGGTTTTGCCGTTCTGGTCTACACCTCCGACGACCCGATCATGGCCAAGCGCCTCAAAGAGGCGGGGGCCACGAGCGTTATGCCGGCCGGCTCGCCCATCGGCAGCGGACAGGGCGTCCTCAACCCCAACAACATCCGGATCATCATCGAGTATCTCAAGGAAAATGATCCCGACTACCCGGTGATCGTCGACGCCGGCGTGGGAACCGCCTCGGACGTGACCGTCGCGATGGAACTGGGCAGCGACGGCGTGCTCCTCAACACCGGCATCGCCGGAGCCGCCGACCCCGTCCGCATGGCCCATGCGATGCGACATGCGGTCGAAGCGGGCCGACTGGCCTTCTTGGCTGGCCGTATACCGAAAAAACTGTACGCGACCGCTTCAAGCCCGACCGAGGGCGTCATCGCCCCGGCCGCTCGAACGCGTTGATGGAGCCTCCGGTGCAGCGCCGAACCCGAAACAGAATCTGTATCTGGCTGATCGTCGGTGGTCTGGCCAACTTCCTGGTCTACACCGTGGTCTACGCTTATCTGGGGGGGGACGCCCGAAACGGCGCCAAAGAGAAAATCACCGACCCCGATGGCCGGGTGGAAGAGATGTTTTACATCCGCGGCCACTTCCTTCATGGCGCCGAAGTCGGTCGGCCCACGGCCGTCTCACGGGCGGTCTGGATCTACAGCTATCTTCACTCCATCTCCATCTGGCCGACGCAAGGAGTGATGATGATCTGCATGCTGATTCTCGCCCAGCCGCACATCATCGCGACCATGCAGGAAAGCAACTGGATCCGGGGTCCGACCTTTGTGGCGGTTGCGATCACTCTCGTGGCGGTTGTCTATTCGGCAATGTCCATCTGGTTTGCCATCGGCTTCGTCAGGGATCTGACGGCGTGATGATCGAGGCAGTCTGCCCGTGTCGACAGTCAGTGAGGTTCTCGGAATCGATGGACTCATCGCCCGGCGGTTGGCCGGTTACGAGCACCGTCCCCAGCAATTGGAGATGGCCGCAGCGGTGGAACGGGCGTTCGGACGGTCCCGCCACCTTCTCGCCGAGGCCGGCACCGGCGTGGGCAAGAGCTTTGCCTACCTCGTACCGGCCATTCAGAGGGTCACCCAGGCCAACGAGCGGGTCGTTATCAGCACCCATACGATTGCCCTCCAGGAACAGCTCATACAGAAAGACGTGCCTTTCCTCGCAGCCGTCGGACCGGAAGAGTTCACTGCCGTCCTGGTCAAGGGGCGGAACAACTACTTGTGTATTCGCCGATTGAGACAGACTAGCGAACGACAGACCTCGCTGTTTGCCGATTCGCTGCGTGACGAGCTCTGGCGAATCGAGGACTGGGCGTACAAGACGACCGAAGGTTCGCTCGCCGAGCTGGACCCCGTGCCCGATCCCCGTGTCTGGGAACTGGTTCGGAGCGAGCACGGCAATTGTCTCGGACGCCCCTGCCCGCATTACAACGCCTGCTTCTATCAGCGGGCTCGCCGCCGGGCGGCCCATGCCCAGATTCTGGTGGTGAATCACGCACTGCTGATGACCCATCTGGCCCTCGGTAGACGAAAAGTCTCGATCCTGCCGCCGTATCAACTCGTGGTGATCGACGAAGCCCATACCCTGGAGGCGGTCGCCGCAGACCATTTCGGTCAGTCGGTCTCCCAGGGCCAGGTTCGGTTCCTGCTGAACCGCCTCCACAGCGAACGCACCGGTCGTGGCTTTCTGTCGGTGTTCGGTGCCCGGGAGAGTCTTCGGGCCGTTCACCGCGCCCGCCTCGCGGCGCATCGCTTCTGGGAAGACTTGTGGGACTGGAAGCAACTCCACGGCCGTCCCAACGGCCGGGTGACCGATCGAATTCCCGTCGATGATCCCCTGACGGAAAGCCTTCGCGCTCTTCGGATCTCGCTTCTCGCCTTGCAGGACCGAATCACCAGGCAGGAGGACCTCGTCGAGTTGGCCAGCCTGGCGGAAAGAACCGGTGCGCTGGCCGCCGAACTCGAGAGCTTGCTCGGCGAAGCACGACCGAATACCGTTCGCTGGCTGGAGGGTCGGGGCCCACAAGCAGGAGACATCACGCTTTCCGAAGCACCCATCAGCGTCGCCGAACACTTGCGCGAGCACCTCTTCGGAAAAAACCGAAGCGTGATCCTGACCAGTGCGACACTGGCCGTGGGGCGGAAGAACGGCTTTGCCTACATCCGCTCGCGCCTGGGACTCGATGAGGCCGATGAGATCCAGCTCGGATCGCCGTTCGACTACCAAAGACAGGCCGAACTCCACATCGAGGCCGGCATGCCTGAGGTGGATGACGCCGACGCGTTCCTCCCGGCCGCGGCCGACGCGGTGGCAAGACACATCGAGTCGACCGACGGCCATGCTTTTGTGCTGTTCACCAGCTATGAGATGATGAGCGATCTGGCCGCCCGGTTGCGGAGTCGACTGCAGGATATGGGCCTCCGGTTGATGGTCCAGGGCGAGGGCATGCCGCGCTCCCTGATGCTGGAGCGGTTTCGCAATGAGCCCGGCTGGGTCCTCTTCGGTACCGACAGCTTCTGGCAGGGCGTCGATGTGCCCGGTGAGGCTCTCACCAATGTGATCATCGTCAAGCTGCCGTTCATGGTGCCCGACCGGCCCGTGGTCGAGGCCCGGATCGAACACATTCGCGCTTGCGGCGGCAACCCCTTCATGGATTATCAGCTTCCCGAGGCGGTGCTGAAGTTCAAGCAGGGCTTCGGCCGGCTGATCCGCACGCGGAGTGATCACGGCAAGGTGGTCGTGCTGGACCGACGCATCAAGACCAAGCGATACGGCAAGCGGTTTCTGGACGCAATACCGCAATGCCGGGTGATCGTGCACGCCTGAAGGCCGGTCAACGAGGTGTGACGATGATACGAAATGGGTCGTCGTGCTGCTATTACGCAATAAGCTTCTTTGCCTGCGCTCTGGCATGCGGCTGCGCGGCCACGAAACCACGGCCTTCCTATGGTAGCAAGCCGATCTTCGAGGAACGGGTCCTCTTTCAGTCGGGCGAGGGCGGCTATCACACGTACCGGATTCCCTCGCTGATTGTCACGCCCAAGGGTACGCTCCTGGCCTTCTGCGAAGGCCGCAAGAACAGTGCTGCTGACTACGGCGACATCGACATTCTGCTGCGACGCAGTTCCGACAACGGCCAAAACTGGAACCCCGTTCAGCTCGTTGTCGACCACGGCCCAAACACTATCGGAAACCCCTGTCCGGTCGTGGACCGCCGGACGGGGAGGATCCGACTGCTGCTCACCGGCAACCTTGGTGATGACAGCGAAGACAAGATTCTCAAACGCGTGGCCAGGCAAACGCGGACCGTTTGGGCCTGCTGCAGCATCGACGAGGGCCAAACGTGGACGATGACCGTCGATATCACTGCCGACACGAAACTGCCCGAGTGGACCTGGTACGCCACGGGTCCGGGTTGCGGCATTCAGCTTGAGAACGGCCGGATGGTGATTCCCTGTGACCACAACGTAGCCGAGCCCGAGGATATCCGGCGATCACACGTTATTTACAGCGACGATCATGGGGAGACCTGGAAAATCGGCGGGGTAGTCGGAAACCACGTCAATGAATGCCAGGTAGTCCAACTGGTCGACGGGTCCTTAATGCTCAACATGCGCAATTACGCCAGGGGCGAAGATAGGCAGAATCACCGGGCGGTGGCGACCAGCGGCGACGGGGGGCTGTCGTGGTCGCCGATTTGGTGGGCCAAGGAGCTGGTCGAGCCCGTCTGCCAGGCCAGCTTCATCCGGTTTACCAAACGACCCAATTTCAGCAAGAACCGGCTCCTGTTTGCCAACCCCGCCGGCATCAAGAGAGAGAAGATGACCATTCGCGTCAGTTATGATGAAGGGTTGTCTTGGCCGGTGGCAAAGGAAATGTATTCCGGCCCGTCAGCCTATTCGGCCCTGGCGGTACTGCCCGACATGACCATCGGGTGCCTGTACGAACGCGGTGAAAAGAGTCCTTACGAGACGATCACCTTTGCAAGGCTCTCGCTGGAATGGATCACCGACGGATTGGAAAATCCGTAGGGCATGGTCGAGCGCAGCGAGACCTGCCGATTTGCCCTGCCGATTTTCCCGTAGGGCATGGTCGAGCGGAGCGAGCCCTGCCGATCTGCCTGCCGATTTTCCCGGTAGGGCATGGTCGAGCGCAGCAAGCCCTGCCGATTTTCCCGTGGGGCATGGTCGAGCGCAGCGAGACCTGCCGAATTGCCTGCGGGCGGCAACGTATCAGCGATCCAGGGGCGGCATTCCGATCCCCCGTCCCAGGGCTTGCTCGATGATGTCCCGAGACAGCAGGGCGCAGAGGACTTTCAAGCGGACGTAGTCCTCGCGATAGAACATGTACCCATTGTGGGAGTTGTTCCAGGCCTTGGTCCCCGAATCCTTGATCAGGTACCACATCTGCCCCTCCTTCTCCAACCATCCCACCAGATGGACATCGTGATCGTCGCTCGTGGATGCGTTGAAGAGCCGCATCTGGCGCGCGCCGTCGTCAATCAGAACCGGCGGAATGTCAAACGTCGGCACCACCGCAAAGCCTTCACGAAAGCAGTAGCCTGGCTCCGTGTTGTCGATACCCAGACAGACGGTTCGACCGACGCGGGCCGCGTGTCGGATCACCCTTACAAAGTCGTCGAGGCGAACGTTATAGTACCGACGGCTGTGCCACCAGTTGTCCACCACCTTGAACTCCGACCATTGGTCATAAGGAACCTGCATGGTCGACATGACGCTGACATAGTCATCCAAATCGAGTCTGACGACCTGTCTGAGATACTCCCGCGGCGTCATGACCTTGCCGTCGGTCGTTACCGTCTCCGGCGGGCGGCCCAGATGCTTGTCGAGGATTCTTCGAACCGCGGCGACGACCAGCGAATCGTCCCATCGGCCCTCCAGCTTCACCTTTGCCAGATGAGCTGCGATTTCGTGGTACGCAGCCGCATCTTGGAGAATCTCATGACCTGCTGCCAGCCCGCAATAAGCCTCGGCCGGTACCACCCCGTAGCTCCGCCAGATCCGCAAGACGGCATCGGGCTCAGAGCCCCTGTTGAACACCGACTGCCCCCGCGTGCGGACAGATTCCCGGGCCTTCTCGACAAATTCCCAGTAGTATGTGTGGGCAACGGACAGCCGCAACTCACGGCCGGTCTGGCGGTGGACTTCTGATTCCAGGAACGACGTTGCCGAGAAGTCCCAGCACTGGCCGGTCAGCCCCTGCGACACCGGCGGCTGGTGCCAGGCCTGTTTGAAGTCGGCGGGTGATTTCGGCGCATCGACCGTGGACGAATCCAGCATGAGTACCGGCCCTGGTTCCCCTGGCCGGGTCGCCGGTTCAATCCGTTGGCCCAAACGCTGCTTGAACGCGTCCGGATACTCATGCCAAACGGCTCTGTCTTGTGCAGACGCACATGAATGCCACGCCGCCAGTACCGTCGCCACGATCGCCCGCCGCACGATGGCGTGTCTCATCAGATGGTCCTTCCCTTGCCGATAGATGCCCCTTCTTGTTCGATACGTCCCCGAGCTTGACGTCTGTCCGCTCTGAAAACCCGCGGAGGACAACTCGGTCAAGCAAGGGGAAAACCACTTGCCGGTAACATGGAAGGTGATGAGCAGGCCGTCCACCTCTGCCGGCTCCTGCGCCCCGATGAGTACTATACCACGAGCGGGGAAACGACACATCGGTGAATGCAAAAGCGCCTCGCCCGGTAAGGCCGCCCGAATGGGTGCATGGCCCCGGCCCACCATCTTCCGCCGACTATCTGGCGGAAATCTACGAGACCCGCTATTCTTTGCGGAACGCGGCAGGCAGGAGCCCCGAAAGGGGCTGCGTCCGTCTTTGTCGCTTGTTGGCAGACATGCCGACGGATCGTCCGACATCCGACAGCACAAATGGAGCCACAATGAGCGATGCTGTGACCCAAAGCGTCAGTTTCCTTGGTCGGTTCACCGTCCTGAAGGGCGCGGCTCGCGAATTGTGGATCACCTTCGCCATCAAACTGTTGGGCATAATCGCCTACAGCGTCATGAACACGACATTCGTCCTCTGGTTGTCGTACGACCTTGGCTACAGCGATGAGCACGCCGGATATTGGGTGGGAGCGTGGTCGGCGCTGATGACGCTGCTCACCGTGCTGGTCGGCTCTCTGACCGACGCGATCGGTCTCCGCAAAGCCTTCCTGCTCGGCGTCATCGTCTGCGTAGGAGCCCGGGCGGTCATGACATTCACGGCCATCCCGTGGGTGGCCCTGGGAGCCGGTTTGCTTCCGCTGGCTCTCGGCGAGGCCTTGGGCACACCTGTGCTGGTGGCCGCTATCCGCCGATACTCCACTACCGCTCAGCGATCGATTTCGTTCTCGATCTTCTACGCAATGATGAACGTCGGCTTTCTTATCGCAAGCTATATTTTCGACTACGTCCGCGAAGGACTCGGTGAGCATGGCCGGTTTACCCTGCCGCTGGTCGGAATCGAGCTGACGTCCTACCGCACGCTCTTCCTCATCAGCCTTATCGTCGAGATCCTCATGCTGCCCATCGTCTGGCTTATACGCGAGGGCGTCGAAGCCACCGACGAAGGTGTGAAGATAACTCCCGGAGAACGAAAGGGCCCGCACGAAAACGTGCTGTCCGCCCTGATACTCATGATTCGGGACACCTTGCGCGAAAGCGCCCGGATCTTTGCGGGCCTGTGGCGGCAGTCAGGTTTCTATAAGTTTCTCGCTTTCCTGGCATTGGCCGCCTTCGTCCGGCTGATCTTCATTCAGATGTACTACACCTATCCCAAGTTCGGCATCCGCGAACTTGGCGAAGGAGCGGCAGTCGGGCGTCTCTGGGCCATCAACCCGTTTCTCATCATCTTCCTTGTCCCTCTTGTCGGCGCGATCTCTCAGCGAATCTCCGCATACAGAATGGTCTCCATCGGCAGCGCCATCGCCGCCGCGTCGGTGTTCATCATGGCCATGCCCCCCGCGTGGTTCCAGCCTCTCGCGGATGGGCGATTGGGTCATCTGATCGCAAACACCTGGCTCGGAGGCGGTTCACGCTTCACGCCTGACGATTTCCTCGACCTCCCGTCGCTGACCCGCAGGTTTGCCTCTGCTTCCGATCCCGCATCCCTTGCCGTGAGCGAATCGTTCTCGGAGGCAACAAGAGCCCTGCTTCATCGGCGGGTTGCGGTGGCTGACAGAATATCCCGGTCGACTCAACATCCAAGTTCCGCGCTCTTGATTGCGGCCGACATTGCCGATCCTGACTCCTTCGTGGCGAGGTTGCAGAAGGATCCGGAGCCGGCAACCAGGCCCGTCTCGGACTACCTGTGGGGACGGTTCCCCGCCGCCCAGAGGCAGAAAATGACCGATGCGAATCTGCCCCCCACGAAAAGAATCGCTGTGTTGTTGGAGGAGTTGAACCGGGTACTGAAAGACGAGTCCTTCTGCGAAAAACATCGCGACGTGTTCCGCGCTATTCAGTTGTCGGAAGCGACGCGAGCTTTGCTGAAGCTCGACCCCCGTGGCTCGGAGGATGTCCTCTCCAATCTGTCAGTACTCCAGAATCGACTTTTGCTCGAGGATGCATACCCGTCGCACATCGCCGCGAGCGACCATCCGTTGCGGGCGGCGCTCGCACATGATCTGTCGCGGATGATCCGCAAGAGTACCGTTCACATCCGGTTTGCTGACGGACGGCAACTCGCCGCCACACGGCCTGTGCTGGAGGATGTCTTCTCCGTCGAGATTGCGAGGAATCGGGTTGGAGTCCCCGGTAGCGTCAGCCCTTGGTACGTCATGATTTTTCTCTTCATCGTTCTGCTCTCGCTCGGCGAGTCCATCTATTCGCCGCGGCTCTACGAGTACGCAGCTTGCATCGCGCCCAAAGGACAGGAAGCCTCCTACATGGCTCTGTCGTATCTTCCTTTCTTTCTGGCCAAGCTCTTCGTGGCCACGTTCTCTGGCGTTCTGCTTGCCCGTTATTGTCCCGAAGCAGGCGACAGGCATTCCGGTACACTCTGGCTGATCATCGCATTGATAACTACAATCGCGCCGGTCGGTTTGGTAACACTGCGCCGATGGATCCGGGTTCCCGAGGCCGGGCGCGGCGATTGAGACATGGTACGAAGGCCTGACGACCCAACGAGCCCGGCAATGAGCAGACGGTTGCATTCAGGGAGGTGATGTATGAGATTCTCCAGGCTTTGCGCCTTGCCGGTCATGCTCGCATGGTGTGGGCGAACCACCGTGCCGGCCGCTGCCGCCGCCACCTCGATCCCCCCGACAGACAAGGTCAAAATCGGCGTCATCGGTCTTGTCCACGGCCACGTCTACGGTTTTCTGGAGGATGCGGTCAGGCGAACCGATGTCGAGATCGTCGGCTTGGCTGAGCCTCGCGAGGAACTGCTTCGCCGCTACGGCGAGAGGCACAAGTTCCCCGAGTCGATCCGATTCAAAGACCTGGATCAGATGCTGGATACTGCCCGGCCGCAGGCGGCGGCCGTGTTCACCGACACGCTCGAGCATCGCAGGGTCGTCCAAGCATGTGCCCCGCGCGGCATTCACGTCATGATGGAAAAGCCCCTCGCGACCACGATGGAACACGCCCGGGCGATCGAGAAAGCCGCCCGCGAGGGCAGGATCCACGTTGTCGTCAACTACGAAACGACATGGTATCCGAATACCCAGGCCGCATACCAGTTGGTCTCCAAACAGGGACGAATCGGCCCTATCCGTAAGATCGTGGCCCACGATGGGCACCAAGGCCCCAAAGAGATCGGGATGCCCAGGGAGTTCATGGAGTGGCTCACCGACCCCGTCCGCAACGGCGGGGGGGCGTTGTTCGATTTCGGCTGCTACGGGGCGAACCTGGCAACCTATCTGATGGGCGAGCAGCGCCCGTTGTCCGTGACCGCCGTGACCCAGAAGCTCAAATCAGACCCCGTGTACGAGCGCGTCGATGACGAAGCCACGATCGTGCTGACCTATCCCACGGCCCAAGTGATCATCCAGGCCTCGTGGAACTGGCCCTTCAACCGCAAGGACATCGAGATCTACGGAGAACAGGGGCAATATCTGACGGTCGAAAGAGATATGTACAGGATGAGAACACTTCATGCAGCCGAAACGCTGAACAAGGCCGAGCCGATCGCCGCCCCGATGCAAGACTCCATCTCTTACCTTGCGGCCGTTGTCCGAGGTGAGGTCTTGCCCTCCGGTCCCTCCTCACTGAAGGTCAACATGATCGCCACCGAGATCCTCGACGCCGCCCGACGTTCCGCCGAGCATGGGGTTACCATCCCTCTGCCGGACGTGATGCCGTAGCCTCGACAGGCGCTACCCTGGAAGACGGTCTTGTCGGCGGGTCAAAGGAGCTCGATTAGTCTCTTCCGTCGCGACTAATGCGCATTTTGCGCGCATGTTTCTGGATCGCAGAGCGCTTGGGTTGCGGCCTGCAAAAAGGCGGTCCGCCTTAGCTCCACAGGGTCCGCCTTGGCCGGCCGTCTCTCTCCTACACCACTTCGCTGATCAGCTTCATCTCCGCGAACCGACAGAACCGCCCCTGATTCCCCGCCAGGTTCCCGTAGCAGGTGACGCGTGAATCCCAGCCGTCTAGTTGCGCCGGGACTGCTCACCTGAGGCGGATAAGCGCCCCCTGGCCCGCCGTCAGCCACAGGCCGTTCTCCTCGTCCAGTGCGACAACATGCCCATCTTGGGCGGAGATAATCTCCTTGCTGCCGTATGCCTTGGCGAATGTGATGCGGAGATTGCCCGACCGTTCGATGCTCAGATTGACGATCATGACGTAATCGCTGCCGGAATCATCGGTGAACTCGCCGATCATGACCGGCAACGACGTCTTCGCGAAGCCCCGAGGCGAGATCGTCGAATGAACCTCCTTAATGATTCGACCCGGCAGCGGCGGCAGCGAATCAAGCATTCCTGGCCCGTCAAAGAACACCCCTGTGGATTTGAGGCGATTCATGATCCGCCCCAGCGTCTTGACCTGATGGTTGACCAACTGCAGGTATCCCCAGGTCTCGGTCTTGTTGCCGGTGTGATCGATCGGCGCATAGGCGTAAGCAGGTCTCGGCCCGCTCCCGCCGTAGTAGGTGTACCAGGACAGACCCCGGCCGCCTGCCGCCAGAGTGGTGTACGCCTGAAGCATCATGTTGGCCGGTGACGGAATGGTTGTGTTCTTGCGGATCTGGTTCGACGAGACGATGTTCCAGAAGGGCAGATCGTGCTTGAGTGCGACCCGGCGGACCTCAAGTAAATCGGCGAAATAGTTTTTTGCCCGCCCGGCGTCAAGAAGATCGTCCGAGTACTGGATCATGTAGTTGTCGTAACTGATGAACTGGGGCTTGACCTCGGCGGCATATCGTTCGAGGTATTCCGTGAAACTCGCCGCGCCCAATTGCGACTTGTCCGGGGCACCGATGGTCGCGTAACCGGGGAAGAGATTGATGTACGCAAGCTTCCCCGGTGCGTACCGCTTCACGGCCGCGACGGCTTTGGCCAGCGCCCCAAACTCCCGGGTGCCCGGTTCGTCAACAATGAAATAGCCCAGGACGGCAGAGCTGTTCCCGGCCAGCTTGACCATGGTCCTCAGACGCTGGTCGATCTCTTCGTCCGAGAGGGCCCGCCAGGGCCGCTTCCATGGCACCTCGTCATCCGGCGGGGCCATGATGGCGGCCAAGCCCAATCGTTCGCAGACCGGAAGGTCTTCCGTCCGAGCAAAGCCGGAGACGGTGAAATTGCATTCGGCCATGCTTTCAACCCCGTACCGAGGGTTTCCGTACGGCGGCCTCCACCCGTGCACCGGACTCCAGGGTAGGATTGGGAAGAGGTCTTCCCACAAGCTTCCACCAGCCGTTCCGGACGTTCTCGCCGACGGCTCGCAACCCGCGTTCAAAGTGGCCTTGTTCTGTTCTTGGGCCGCCTGAGCGCAAATGCTGCTCGCCGCCATCAGACTGATGATTGCCGTGATTGCGACTTGCATGCCAATCTCCTGCTGCAACGAAACCTCTGATTGATCGACAGTCTACGCCGCCATGGGCGAATTGTCAGCCCGTGGCACGTGGTGTCTGGGGGTGCCAAGTCGCCAAAACCCATGTATACTGGCCGGGGTTGATTGCCGGCTCAGCCGCCGATTGCCGGGCGGCCTTGTTGATTCAGGCCAATGCGTGTCTTTTCGCAGAGAACAAGGAGGCAATTCCGTGAGTTGTCACACAATCGCTTTCTCAAGATGTCTGATGATTCTGTCTTTGGCCGGCCTGCTGACGGGTTGTCACCCGACGCCGGTCGGCCCCACCCGACCGCCCGCTACCAGCCCGGCTCCTGTGCCCAAACGCTACTCCTATACGCCCACGCCGTACCCGCTTGACGAAAGAGGCTTCTCCCCCGTTGACAAGGCCTTGGCCGCCGCCTACGCCTGCGAAGAGATGATCGCAGACGACGCCGAGGGATCACTCAATCCCTATGTGCTGAAGGTCATTTCCGCTTATCCCATCGACGGCTCTTATCCATATCATTGCAGTTGGAAGCCCCGTGAGTACGACATTTATAACGGCGTGACGCAGGATATGTGGTACAAGGGCATGATCGTCGCGAAGGCTTACCCCGACGGCTCACGGTGCAGTTATTGCTGCGGACTGACCTTCGAGATCTTCATCCGGGCAATGAAGCTCCGTAATATCCAGAAAGGGCTCGACCCCGACGACTTCAACGGAATGACCTTCCACGACCTCTTCAATATGCTCCAGCTCTGGTACATCGAAGGCAAGGACGACAGTGAACAGCGGGCCATCGTCAGCTACGGCCTCGGGCGGGCGATCACCGATTTCGAGGAAGTCCGCCCCGGTGATTTCCTGAGCTATAGCACCACTCCGCCCGGCGGCCATTCAGTGATTTTCATCAACTGGCTCAGGGACGAAAGCAACAAGATCATCGGCCTGAGGTATTTCTCGTCGAATCTCTCCGGCAGCAAGGGCCCGGGCTATGGCGAGGGCAGGTTCAGCGACTGCAACAACGGCCGTGGGCTGCTGCGCAACTCGTTGCGAATCGCCCGTGTCGGCGCGATCAAGGACTACAAACCGTTTGACCGGCTGAAGATCCCGCGACGAAACGCCTATGCTCCCAATCAGCCGGATCGAATTATATACCTGCCGGCAACCAGGCCGGCCCAGTGACCTGTCGGCGGCAAGCTTGTTCGGCAGGCACGTGACAACAAGGTCGCAAGTCCTTCCATTTCGACAGGAGGCATGGATGCGATACCTGTTTGTGGTAGCGGCGGTATTGATGGTCCTGCCCGGCCGGGCCTCCGGTCAGACGCCGGACAACCTCTGCAGGAACCCCGGGTTCGAGTTGCTCAACCGCGCTGGCGATAACTTCCCCATGAACTGGACGGCGGTGCACAACCCCGCCGGTCAGGGAACGGTGATCATCGACAAGACGACCCACGCTGGCTCGATCGCCGTTCGCATGTCGGCCACGCCGGATTGCTACGTGGGCATAAACTCCGACCCGATCCCTGCTACTAAGGGCGTTGTGACGTTTTGGTATCAGATTGTCCGGTCCGACTCCGGCGGGGAAAACCTTCGACTGTTCGTGATCGCGGTCGCCGGTGATGCTGCCGAGGTGGTTCGCGCCGGATACGAACTGCCCGTCGAACATGTCGGCGATGGCCGGTGGCACCAGGGACGCGCCGAGTTCGACTTCAGCTCTCACGCCGGTGTGAATG
>ERZ795051.2565-NODE-2565-length-20068-cov-4.824864_pt1 | contig 20068 bp, 18 predicted proteins | sample MGYA00375135_ERZ795051 | MGnify/ENA primary metagenome ERZ795051 (study PRJEB30180, sample SAMN05720222) | activated sludge metagenome | isolation source: Anaerobic digester | place: Japan | collected 2015-05-26 ... | reverse complement strand
GAGCGGATGTCGTCGCCGGGGACGTATTCGCGGACTTCCTGGAACTCCATGCCCTGTCCCTTGAAGACCGAATGGTAGCGCCCCGCGAAGACGTCGTTGACCGAGCGCCGGGTGCGGATTTCGATCCGCCGGATTTTTTTCAATGTCTCGCGCGGAATCATGGGGGCCGCCGGAGGTCAGATGTCAGGGTTCAGGGGTCAGATGGTCAGCTTGAGCAGGAACAAAACCAAAATCAGCGCGAACGTGGTCATGGGACGGGGAGTTCGTTCAACAGGGTGGCGACGATCTTCTCGGCGGTCATGTCCTCGGCTTCGGCCTCGAAGGAGGGGATGACGCGGTGGCGGAGGACGTCGGGGGCGATGGATTTGACGTCCTGCGGGGTGACGTAGCCGCGGCCCTGGAGGAACGCGTGGGCGCGGGCGGCGAGAGTCAGGTAGAGGGTCGCGCGCGGCGAGGCGCCGTAGCGGACGTTGTCCTTGAGCGCGTCGAGCTTGTAGGCGGCCGGATCGCGCGTGGCGAAGACGATGGAGAGGACGTAGTCCTTGATCTTGTCGTCGACGTAGATTTCGTCGACGACGGCGCGCGCGCGGCGGATGGCGTCGGGTTCGACGACGGCGCGGACGTTGCGGACGACTTCGGTGCGGGCGTTGGCGTCGAGGATGCGGCGTTCTTCCTCGAGGGTGGGGTATTTCACGACGAGCTTGAGCATGAAGCGGTCGACCTGCGCTTCGGGAAGGGGATAGGTGCCTTCCTGCTCGATGGGGTTCTGCGTGGCGAGGACGAGGAAGGGATCCGGGAGGTTGAACGTTTCCTGGCCGATGGTGACCTGGCGCTCCTGCATGGCTTCGAGCAGGGCGGACTGCACCTTGGCGGGCGCGCGGTTGATTTCGTCGGCGAGAATCACGTTGGCGAAGATGGGGCCCTTGCGGGTGCCGAAATCGCCGGTCTTGGGATTGTAGACCTGCGTGCCGACGAGATCGGCGGGCAGCAGATCGGGGGTGAACTGGATGCGGTGGAAATAGGTGTGGATGGCGGCCGCGAGCGTCTTGACGGCGAGCGTCTTGGCCAGGCCGGGCACGCCTTCGAGCAGCAGGTGGCCGTTGGCCAGCAGGCCGATCATCAGGCGGTCGACCAGATAGCGCTGGCCGACGATGACCTTTTCCATTTCGGCGCGCAGGGCGGCGACGAAGGCGCTTTCTTCCCTGACTTTTTCGTTGATGGCGGTGATGCCGGTGTCGCTCATGGGAATTCTCCTGGAGGGTTCGGGTACCTAGGGTTTGGCGGACGCGGTGGCGTTGGCCGCCGGCTTGGGAATGCGGATGCAGATGCGGTCGTTGACGTTGGTGATCTGGAAAGAAGCGTCCGCGGCGACGGGGCCCGGCAACAGCACGCGCGAGCTGAAGCTCTGCGAGGAGGACGCGTTGGGCGTCCGGCGGTCTTGATGCGAGGAGACGCTGAGCAGGCGCCCGTCGAGGCGAACGTCGAGGGAACCGGGATCGGCGTCGGGCAGGGCCAGCGCGAGCTCGTAGGCGTCGGACAGCTCGCGCAGGTCCATCGCGGGGGAAGCGGGCAGGGTCGCCCAGACGTCGTCCCGGTCGAAAAACGAGTCGAAGCCGGCGAAGGCTTGGTCGGCCTCGGCCATCATGCGCTGCATTTCGGCGCGCATGCGGTCGGCGGGATGGCGGTAGCGCGGCTGGGGCATGGGCCGCTGGAAGACCGCCAGGCGCGGCAGGAGCGAAAAAGATGACGGGGCATTCGGTTGTGCGGAGGGCTCCAAGGAGGGGGGAGTGTCCGGTTGGGTTGGGACCGCAGGTGGGTTGTGGGCTCTGCGGTTGAATGCCCCGTCAAGATGGTTTTTGGCCAGCCAGGCCAAGATCACGATCTGCAAAACCAACACCCACCGGAGCAGCTTGCGCTCGCCCGTCGGGGCCGGAGTGGGATTGTTGGCGTTGTCTGTCATGGCAACACCCTTGGAGCAGACACCGTGCCAAGTTGTGGAAATGCCCGAAAACAGGCAAAAATCGCCGATTATCAGGGGTGATTGCAAAACCGGTCCGACGCCGTTCCGGTGGGCGTTAATCGTCTTTGCGACAAAACGCGCGGGAGCGGCTGCGACATTTTGTCCGGGCGGACCGGGCTAGTCCTGAGAGATGTCGCGGTAGAGCAACAAGGCCGCGGCGGCGGCGGCGAGGGGTTCGCGCTGCGCGGGCGAAAGCGCCTGGTCGAAGCGGACGGATCCAGCGTTGACGAGATCGACGGCGGCGACGAGGCGGGTGCCGTCGTAGATCAGGAAGCCGGCGTTTTCCATCAGGGGAATAGGCGTGCCGGCCAACTGGCGGGAGCCTTCGACGCGGTAGGCGGTCCGGCCGTCGGTGAGCGTGCCGTTGAGCAGGACGCCGCCGCGTTCCTCGGCGAGGGCGAGATTCCAGGCGCTGGGTTGGCCCTCGCGGCCGAGGCGGGCGACGAAGTTGACCTCGCGGGTCAACCCCCAGGTGAGTTCGCCGCCGGCGACGGCGTCTTTCAAATCCTGCTTGCGCACGCCGGTGGCGGCTTGGCCGCGCCAGGTCTGGCCGGAAGGCGCGCGCAGCGCGAATTCGTATTGCTGGCGGGCGCGCGAGCGTTCGTACATCGCGATGCCCCAGGCCACGCGATGCGTCCAGCCCCGCTTCACGCCGGCGACCTCGTAGGGGCCGAAGGAGAACTTTTCGGTGAGGGTGAAGCCGCCGCGGCCGGCGCAGGGATAGGCGTCGGAGCGGGCTTCGAGGTCGGCCGGCACCGCCATGCGGGCGGTGGTGCAGCCGGCGTGAACGAGCAGAACCAGCGGGAGCCATCGGCCAAGCGCGAGATTTCGTTTCATGGGCATAGGTTAGCCGTTTGTCCGGCGGCCGTCGAGAGGCATTCTTGCCGGTTGCGGGCGGGGGGCGGGTCGGGTAGGATGGCCGCAACATGAGCCATCCGAACAAGATCACGATCGTGGTGCCGTTCCTGAACGAGAAGGACAACCTCCCGGTCCTGCTGGAGCGGGTGGCGGGCGTTTTCGCGGCGCGGGAAGAGGATTGGGAATTGCTGCTGGTGGACGACGGCTCGACGGACGGTTCCGCCGAATGGGCCGTGGAGCAGGCGAAAACCAATCGCCACGTGCGGGTGGTGCGGTTGTCGCGCAATTTCGGCCACCAGCTGGCGATCACGGCGGGGCTGGATCGGTCGGACGGCGACGCGGTCGTGGTCATGGACGCGGACCTGCAGGATCCGCCCGAAACGATCGGGCCCATGATCGACAAATGGCGCGAGGGCTTCGAGGTGGTCTACGCCGTGCGCCGCAGCCGCGCCGGGGAAACCTGGTCGAAGAAATTCCTCGCGGCGGGCTTCTACCGCGTGTTCCGGCGGCTGGCGAAGGTGAACGTGCCGATGGATGCGGGCGATTTCCGGCTGGTGGACCGCTGCGTGGTGGACGCGCTGCGGGAGATGCGCGAGCTGCACCGGTTCATGCGCGGGCTGACGTGCTGGGTGGGCTTCCGGCAGGCGTCGGTGGAATACGACCGGGCGGCGCGGTTCGCGGGCGAGACGAAATATCCGGTTTTGAAGAGCGCGCGCCTGGCGTTCGACGCGATCACGTCGTTCTCGGCGTCGCCATTGCGGTGGATCGCCGTGCTGGGCGTGGGCATCTGCGCCGTGGCGGCGCTGTGGGTGTTCTACGTGATGGTGCAGGCCATGGTGAATCCGGGCAGCATGCAGAAAGGCTGGGCCTCGACCATCGCCGTGATGGTGTTCCTGGGCGGGGTGCAGCTGGTGAGCATCGGCCTGCTGGGGCAATACGTGAGCCGCATCTTCGAGGAAGGCAAGCGGCGGCCGCTGTACCTCGTGCGCACGGACACCAAGGCCGGCCAAGCGTCCTGATGGCCGGCGCCGAACCCATCCTGGTTTCGGCGATCGTGCCGGTCTACAACGGCGCGCATTGCCTGCCGCGCTGCCTCGCCAGCCTGCAAAAGCAGACCCATCCGCGCGTGGAAATCATCGTCGTGGACGACGGTTCGACGGACGGCACGCCCGACCTGGTGAAAGCGCCGGTGCGGTTGCTCTCGACCGGCGGCCGCAAGGGGGCGGGCGCGGCGCGCAACGTCGGCGCCAGGGCGGCGACGGGCGAAGTATTGTTCTTCACGGATGCCGACGTGGTGGCCCCGCCGGACTGGATCGAAAAGGCGCTCAAGGCGCGCGCGGAGAAGGGCGTGCCGTGCGGCGGCGGGGGCTACGCGGGGCCGGTGAAGGAAATCTTCATCCAGCAGTTCGCCCACGAGGAACTCGTCTGGCGGCGCCGGCACCACCGCGGCTACGTCGAGACGCTGGTGTCGAACAACCTCTGGTGCGAGCGCGAGCTGTTTCTCGCCAAGGGCGGATTTCCCGAGGCCTATCGGGCGGCCAGCAGCGAGGACATGGAATTTTCCTGGGCGGTGTCGCGCGACCACAAGCTCTGGTGGGATCCGGACAACGGCGTGTTCCACGATTTCGCCGACACGGTGAAGGGCTACCTCAAACAGCAGATCCGCTTTGCGAAAGACGCGGTGCCGATGTTGCTGGGCAACCGGGCGTTGGTCGGCGGCCGGAACACCCACCACGGCAAGCAGCTTTACGTCGAAATCGCCTTCACGGGACTCGGAATCGTCTGTTTTCCGCTGTTTTTGGGCGTTTTGGCCGCCAATTGGGGCTTTTTGGGCGAAATTTCGCGCAAAAGAGGCCCCAAATTCGCCGCGCAGGCCATCGGCATGGCTTTTTTGCGCAATTTTTCGATTCTGTGGGGAGTTGCGGTAGGGTTCTGGGAGTTTTTCGCGAAAAAACGGCGAAAAACCGTGATGTTGGAGTGAAAAAATGCGCGTCGCCCTGATCAGTCCGCCGTTTTTGCCGAATTTCTGCCGCAGCCAGCGCTGGCCGGTGGTGAACCGCACCCGCGCGCAGCGCTATCCGGATTGGCTGGCCTATGCGGCCGGCGTGGCGATCCAGGCGGGCTTCGAGGTCGATCTGCGCGATTTCATCGCCGAAGAAGCCTCGCTGGCGGACGTGGCGAAGTGGTGCGGCGAATGGAAGCCGGGGCTGCTGGTGCTGGACGCGACGACGCCGTCGATCTACAACGACGTCGAATGCGCGCGGTTGTGCAAGGCGGCGAGCCCGGAGACGCACGTGGCGCTGGTGGGGCCGCACGTGAGCGTGTATCCGCGCGAAACGCTGCTGGAAGCGAAGGGCGCGGTGGATTCCATCGCGCGCGGGGAATACGACTTCACGATCCGCGATTTGGCCGCGGCGCTGGCGGGCGGGACGGGCTTGGAGACGGTGGCCGGAATCACGTTTCGGACGGCCGCAGGCGAAATCGTCGAGAACCGCGCGCGCGCGCCCATCGAGAACCTCGACGAGATTCCGCTGCCGCCGTGGCATTTCTTCGACGTGAAGAAATACCGCAACAACACCTATCTCTATCCGTTCCTGGACCAGATCAGCGGGCGCGGCTGTCCGAACCGCTGCACGTTTTGCCAGTGGCCGCAGGTCATGCACGGCCGGCGCTACCGCTATTGCTCGCCGGAACGCGTCGTGCGGGAAATGGTCGAGGATTTCGAGCGCTATCCGATCCAGGAAATCTTCTTCGAGGACGACACCCTGACGACGGACCGGGCGCGGCTGCGCCAGATCTGCGAACTGATTTTGCGGCAAAAGCGCCGCATGACCTGGTCGTGCAATTCGCGCGTGGACTGGGCGGATCTCGACCTGATGAAGCTGATGAAGGAATCCGGCTGCCGCATGCTGCTGCTCGGGCCGGAAAGCGGCGACCAGCAGATCCTGAACAACGTCCGCAAGGGCATCCGGGTCGAGCAGACGCGCGAATTCGTGGCGACGGCGCGCAAGGCGAAGCTGACCACGCATTCGTGCTGGGTGGTGGGCCTGCCGGGCGAGACGAAGGAGAGCATGGCGCGCACGCGGCAGTTCGTGAAGGAAGTCGATACCGACACGATCCAGGCCTCGGCCGTGATGCCGCAAGTGGGCACGGAACTCTACGCCCTGGCGGTGGAGAAGGGCTATCTGCGGATGAAAAACTGGGCCGACTACGCGATGCAGGGCGAACAGACGGCGGTGATGGAATACCCCGACCTGTCCCAGGCCGAGATGAACGCCGGCGTGAACCGGTTGCTCAAGGAATTCTACTTCCAGCCGCACGTGATCGCGCGCCTGCTGCGGCAGTCCTGGAAGCGCCCGGCGCTGCTGTCGAGCTACTGGACCGGATTCGTCATGCTGCTGCGCTACCTGAACAAGCGCGCGGGCCTGGTCGAGAAGAAGGAGGGGGGACAATGAGAGGCGTCGGAACGGCGCTGGTGTGCGCGCTGCTCGCCGGTGCGAGTGCCTGCGGACAGGATGCGGCCGCGGTTTCGGACGGTCTGCTTCTGCATTATGCGTTCGACGCCGACGAGGGCGCCATCGTCACCGACGCCAGCGGGCACGGCCGGACGGCGAAGGTCAACGGGGCGACCTGGGTGGCCGATGGCGCGCGGGGCGGAGCGGTCCGGTTCGACAACCATGGGCAGACGATCACGGCGACGGATGCGGGGCTGCCGAGCGGGGACGCGCCGCGCAGCATTGCGTTGTGGATGAAGATCGACCGCGACTACCCGAACGGCATCACGGGATTCCTGGGGTATGGGTCCTGGGCGCGTCCCAACCAACTGGTCGCGCTGGGCATGGATTGGCGCTTGGACCGGGATTGCATCCAGTTTTCGCCCGGATTCGCCTGTTTCCTGGCCAACCGCAAGCTGCCGCAGCCGGGAACGTGGATCCACATGGTGTACACCTACGGGGGCAACGGGCAGCACCATCTGTATATCGACGGCGAGCCGAGCGACGGGATGAGCGAACTGCGGGGGCCGATCGATACCACGCTGGCGGGCAAGCTGCTGCTGGGCGGCCATCCCAACGGAGAAGGACCCGACGGCGGATACGTGGATGACGTGCGGATCTATGGCCGCGTGCTGTCCGAGAAGGAAATCGCGGCGCTGGCGGTCAAGGCCCCCGAGTGGAGCGAGCCGGTTTTCTGGTAATCCAGGTTTCCCGCAGTGAATCGCCGGTGGGCACCGCCCCCCGGCTTCTATTTTTTCGGCCGGTCCGGAAGGTGGCGATTCACCCGTTGGCGGAGGCGGGCCTATTTCTTTGCGGCGGCGGCCGTGAGCGCGTCGATCGAATCCTGCAGGAGGCCGAAGACGCGCAGCGCATCGGGCCAGGCCACGCGTTCGGGGGACTGGCGGGTTTCGCAGGCGGCGACGAACCGCCGCATGACTTCGCCGACGCCGAAATCGAGCCGGCCCGTCAGATGCCGCCAGCCGGATTCGACGAACCCGCCCCACGTGCCGAGCGTGGCCAGCGCCAGCGTGCGGAAATGGTCCGCCGCGCGGTGTTCGCGGTCGTCGGGCAGGCGCAGCAGGATGTCGCGGAAGACGTCGTGGACGAGGATTCCCTTTTCGCCGACGATGGTCATGTGCCATTCGCACACGGGCGACTCGAAATTGAGCGAAAAGGCCAGCGGGAAGGCCTCGGACTGCAATTCCAGCGTGGCGAGGGCGGGCGTGGCGTGGCCTTTGGAGGAGGGGAACACGGTCGCGTTGCGCACGCGCAGGTTTGTTCCGAGGCTGTCGCCGAGATAGAGGAAGTGGGAGAGTTCGTCGTAGAGCAGCCCGAAGGGCAGCGCCTCGTACCAGTTGGGCAAATGGCGCCGCGGGCTGTTGAGCAGCCGCGTCTGCGCGGCCGAGGGCGCCGTCGGCGATGAGCCGCCGCGCGCGGACCGCCGCGCGCGTGAACAGGTTGTTGTGCATGACGGCGACCATGGCGCCGCTTTTTTGAACGCGGGAGTCGAGATCGGCGACTTCGGCGCGGGATAGAGCAACGGGCTTTTCGATCAGGACGTCCTTGCCCAGATCGAGGCAGTCGGCCATCCAGTCGCGGTGGTAGCGCGGAGGCGTGCTGATGCTGACGGCGGTGGCCTCGGCCAGCCACGGGATGCCGGCGGCGGACGTCGCCGCGGAGAAATTCGGGATGCCGAACTTGGCGGCGACGGCGCGCGCGCGGGCTTCGTCGGGATCGACGATGCCGACGATTTCGGCGTGGGGCAGGCGGCGCAGGGCGGGAATATGCCGGGCCTCGCAGACCCAGCCGGCACCGATCATGGCGATCTTCACGGCCATGGGATCAGCCGATCAGCTTGACCTTCGCGGGGTCGAGCTTGCCGTTCTTCAGGAACCATTCGATTTCGTCGCGCAGGGCGTCCTTCAGCGGCCGCGGGGCGTAGCCGAGCTGGGTCTTGGCTTTCTGGTTGGAGTAGTAGAGATCGCACCAGGCGCGCTTGGCGGTGGAGACGCGGATGAACGGATCCTTGCCGGTGACCTTGAACAGCGCTTGGCAGGCGTAGGCCAGCGGGAAAACGGCGAGCAGCGGCAGCTTGAGCTTCGGCGGCGGCACGCCGGTCAGTTCGCGGATCAAGGCAAAGTATTCCGAAAGCAGCAGGTTGTCGTCGCCGCAGAGCAGATAGCGCTGGCCGAGCGTGCCTTTTTCGAGCACGAGCAGATGGCCGGCGGCGACGGAGCGGACGTCGACATAGTTGTGGCGCGTGTCGAAATAGCCGGGCAGGGAGCGGTTGATATAGTCGATGATGAGCTTGCCGGTGTAGGTCGGCTTGACGTCGCCGGGCCCGACGGCGGCGGCCGGTTGCGCGATCATGACGGGCACGCCCTCTTGCGCGAAAAGCTCGAGGGCGGTCTTTTCGCCGAGGTACTTGGAGCGTTCGTAGTCGGTGGAGGCGTTCCAGAGATTGAATGCGGTGTCTTCGTCGTTCATTTTGCCGCGTCCGGCGCAACCGAGGGCGGCGGTGCTGCCGGTGTGGACGATGCGCTGGACGCCGGCCTTCTGCGCGGCGCGGAGGATCTGCTTCGTGCCCTCGACGTTGCTGGTGAAAATGTTGTCGCGCTGGGCGGAGGAGGGGGTGTTGACGCCCGCGACGTGCAGCAGGGCGTCGGCGCCTTCGAGGAAGGGGGCCAGGTCGGCGTCGTTGCGGACGTCGCCCCGGAAAATCTGCGCGCCGAGATCGCGGATGGCGGGCTGGGGTTCGCTGCGCAGGAGCAGGCGGAGCTGGTAGCCCTTTTGGGCCGCCTGGATGGCCACGTGGGAGCCGATGAAACCGTTGGCGCCGGTGATGCACAGGGTCTTCATAGGGCTTGAATATGGCCGGAGAATGCCATTAACTCAAGTCCCATTCGACAAAGGGCGCTGCATGGACAACCGTTGGATCAAAATCGGGGCATTGGGGCTGGTGCTGGCGCTGGCGGCGGGGCTGCGCTTCGCGGATCTGTCGCGGTCGGCGGTCCGCAGCGACGAGATCAATTTCCTGAACTACGTGGAGCGGAACCAGTCGCTGGTGGACCTCTGGAAGACGCCCCCTTGGTTCAACCAGATACCGCTGGCGGATTCCGTCCCGATCGTCTGGGCGCGGCTGACGCGGCAGGACGCGAGCGAAGCGGTCATCCGCCAGCCGTTCGCGCTGCTCGGCTGGCTGACGGTGGCGTTCGGCGCGCTGTGGGCGACGCGCCGGCGCGGGCTCGGCGCGGGGCTGTTGCTGGGCGCGTGGCTGGCGATCTTGCCGTTCCACGTCTACCACTCGCGCGAGGCCTACTACTACGTGGTGGTCATGTTGTTTTCCGCCGGCATGGCCTGGCGCGGCGCGGATTTCGCGGTGAAACTCCGCGGCGGCGGGCGGCTCCTGGCGCGCGAATACGCCGAATGGACGCTGTGGACGCTGCTGGCGTGCATGGGCCACATGTCCGTCTGGGTGGTGGCCGGGGTGGCGTGGCTGGTGCTGGCGCTTTCGGGCTTGGCGGGGCAAAACGCGGCGGGGCGCAAGCGCCATGGACTGGCCATGGGGCTCGTCACGGCGGCTTTGGGGTTGGGGATGATCCGCTGGGTGCTGCGGGCGCTCTACGAAATGAAGCGCGCGGCGGCCAATCCGGAGGCGCACATCGGCTCGGCATTCGATTTCGTGGGGCCGCGGGTGCTGCCATTCTTCGCCGGGGGGGCCAACGCGATCGGGATCGCGATCCTGGCGGCGGCGCTGGCGGCGGCGGGCTGGGTGTTCTGGAAGAGCCGCGGCCGGCCGGGCCGGGGCGATCCGCTGTACGGCACGTTGGCCTGGCTGGCGCTGGGCGGGCTGGCCGGCTCGTATTTCTACATCGCCGCCGTCGGCGGCGGCGACAAGGCCAAGCTGGCGTATTTCGCGGCCAATCTGCCGGCTTTCCTCGCGTTCGCGGCGTTTTCGCTCGACCGGGCCTTTGCCGGCGCCGGTGCCGCCCGCCGGCTGGCGCTGGACGCGGGCTGTGCCGCGGGGCTCGTGGTCCTGCTGGCCATGCCGGCTTGGCAGGTGACGCGCCTGGAAGGAAAAACCACGGCCTATCGCGCCTTGCGGGCCTGGCTGGACGCGAACCTGGCGCCGGGCGACGCGGTCGTCGTGGACCGCTGGTACGAGCCGTGGAACGAGATGGCGCGCTACGCGCCGTCCAACGTGTTCGTGACCTTCACCGTGCCGGACGAACCCTATGAAAACTACGTGGGCTACAACTGGCGCAAGACCACCCAAGCGGCCTTCGAGCGCAACGGGGCGCAGGCGTTCATCCGGATCGCGCGCAACCACGAGAAGCGGGCGGGCCTCTGGACCTGGCCGGAGAAGTGGTTTGCGCACCGCGCGGTGGTCACCAACGCCGCGGGCGTTTGGCTGCGGGACACGGGTTTCGCCCCGATGGAGGAGTTCTATTCGGAAACCAACCGGGTGGCGACGGAGGTGTTCTACGACACGCACGCCGACGTCGCGGCGCGGGCGCGGGCGGCCGGGCAGGATGCCGTCTGGTTCTTCGGCGCCGGCTGGCGGCTGTTCAAGCCGTGGCAGCAGGGGGATTTTTCGGATTACCGCGTGCTGGAAGACGAAGGCGCCATGGAAGTCCGCAACCTGCGGGATGTGCCGGTCAAACTGACCGGGGAAGTCGTCGCCGCGGCCATGGGCGGCGAACAGCGGGTTCGGATCGGGGAATTGCCTCCGCTGGCGTTTCCGGAAGGCCGGCTGGAACGCCGGACGTTCGCGCTGGATCTGCCTGCCGGCGTCCAGACCCTGCGCTGGAAAAAGCTCGGCGCCGGCGGCGCGCTGCTGGTCCGGGATTTTCGGCTGGGGCGCGCCGAATAGGCGCGCTGAATTCCCGCGTTTTTGATTGCGCGGGCGGGGGTGGCCCGGTATGGTCTCCGCAACCTTTGAAGAGGGAGTACTTGCGATGATGAAAACGATGAAGTGGACGTTGACGGCGGCGCTGGCCGCGTCGTGCTGGATGGGGTCGGCTCGGGCGGCGGACGACGATCTGTTCGCGCGCGCGCCGTGGTTCGGCACCGTGGGCCTGAACTGGTACGAAACCGAAGGTGACTGGGAAATGGAATCCGGCGTGGGCCTCATGGGCAAAGTCGGCTACAGCTTCAACGCCTGGTGGGATCTCGAAGCCGGCCTGAACTTCATGCCGGTGCTGTCCGCGCGGGACCAGGAAGATCTCAACGTCGAAGCGTTGGAGGACGATACGACGGCGCTGCGCCTGAGCCTGGAAGGGCTGTTGCACCTGCGCGCCCTCGAAAACCGCCGCATCGATCCGTTCCTCTTCGCGGGGCCCTCCGTGACGTTCTTCGGCGACGACGTCGAAAACGGCCAGACCCAGCTCGGGTTGTTCGGCGGCGCTGGCGTGTTCTACCACTTCAATGATTCGTGGGCGCTGCGGGCCGACGCCGCGGTCGGCGTGCAGGGCAAGAACAGCGAAACGCCGGCCTTGTTCGAAATGGGCGTGACCTACCGGTTCGGCGCCGAGAAGCGCATCCCGCCCCAGTACGTGGTGGCCGAAGGCGGCGACATCGACAGCGACGGCGACGGCCTCTACGACAAGGACGAAGCGGTGGTCGGCACCGATCCCTACAATCCGGACACCGACGGCGACGGCCTCTCGGACGGCGACGAGCATTTCGGCCGCCGCGGCTACACCACCGATCCGCTGAATCCCGACAGCGACTGGGACGGCCTCAAGGACGGCGCGGAAGTGCTGACCTACAAGACCCACCCCTTGGATCCCGACACGGACAAGGGCGGCGTCACCGACGGCCACGAGGTCATCGAGGACGGCACCAATCCGCTGGATCCCGCGGACGACCTGCAGAAGTTCACGCTGCTGATCGAGTTCGACTACGACAAGTCCTTCATCCGGCCGCAGTACTACAAGGATCTGGAGCCGGTCGTGAAGGTCCTTAAGCGCTCGCCGGACGCCACCGTCCGCGTGGAAGGCCACGCCGACAAGCGCAAGACCTCGACCCGCGAATACAACCAGCGCCTGAGCGAACGCCGCGCCAATGCCGTCAAGGACTATCTGGTGCAGCAGAGCGGCATCCGGGCGGCGAACATCACGGCGGTGGGCTACGGTTTCGACCGGCCGGTCGCGCCGAACGACACGGAAGCGAACATGCAGAAGAACCGCCGCACGGACATCTACATCAAGAAGGGCGGCGCGAAGTAAGCCGTCCATGACGGAAGAATCCGCCCCCTCTTTGCCCTCCGGCACCGCCCAGGTGGAGCTGGAGGGCAAAACCGTTTATATCGTCGGCACGGCGCACGTCTCCGCGCAGAGCGTGCAGGACGTGCGTGCCGCCGTCGCCGCCGTGCGGCCGGACGCGATCGCCATCGAACTGTGCGAGCCGCGCTACCAGGGGCTGGTGAAGAAGGCCGCCTGGCGGAACACCAATCTCTTCCAGCTGATCAAGCAGAAGAAAGCGACCTTCCTGCTGGCGCAACTGGCGCTGCAGGCCTTCTACCGCCGGCTCGGCAAGCAGCTCGAGGTCGAACCCGGCGCCGAAATGCTGGCCGGCGCGGCCTGCGCCGAGGAAACGGGCGCCCGGCTGGTGCTGATCGACCGGCGCATCGACCTCACCCTCAAGCGGGTCTGGCGGCATCTGGGGTTCTGGCAGCGGGTCAAGCTCTTCGGCACGCTGGCCGGCGCCATGTTTTCGTCGGACGAAATCGCGGCCGCGGACGTCGAGGCGCTCAAGAAGCAGGACCAGCTCGAGGCCTTGCTGGGCGAGATGGGGAAATCTTTTCCGGAAATCAAGAAGCGGTTGATCGACGAGCGCGACGTCTATCTGGCCCAGAAGCTCCGTGCGGCGCCGGGCACGCGCATCGTCGCGGTGGTGGGCGCCGGCCACGTGCCGGGCATCCTGAAATCCATCCAGGCCGATGCGCCGCTGGCGGAGCTGGAAAGCCTGCCGCCGGCGTCGCGCTGGTCGAAAATCTGGCCGTGGCTGGTACCGGCAGCGGTGGTGGCCCTGATCGCCTGGGGCTTCGTCCACGGCGGCGCTGAGCGCGGGGTGGATTCCATCGTCATCTGGGTAGGCGTCAACGGCGCGTTGGCGGCCCTGGGCGCGGCGTTGGCCTGGGCCCATCCGCTGACGATCCTGGCGGCGTTCGTCGCCGCGCCGATCACGAGCCTGAATCCCACCATCGCCGCCGGCTGGGTGGCGGGCTTGGTGGAAGCGTGGATCCGGCCGCCTTCCGTGGGCGATTTCGAAGCCTTGCCCGCGGCGATGGAGAATTTCCGCGATTTCGTGCGCAATCCCGTCGTGCGGATCCTGCTGGTGGTGGCGCTGGCGAATCTCGGCAGCAGCCTCGGCACGTTCACGGCCATCCCGTGGATCGCGGCGCGCTGATCGGCGTCAGTCCGAAAACGAACGCACCAGGGCGTAGAAACGGTCTTCGTAGTCCGCGAACTTGCCGAGACGGGTCAGCAACTGGGCCAAGGGGGCCAAGCGCGCGCGGTCCCGGGCGGCCTGCCGGAACGCGCGTTCGATGGCGTGCCGCGAACCGTCCGGATCGGCCCGCAGATCGCGGGCGTTGCCCGGCGCGGATGCCCGGACCACCTCGAACAGCAGCTTGAGCAGGCAGACTTCCCACGGCTCGTCCACCCCGCGCACCAGCGCGGAGAGCGGGTCCTCGCGCGATTTCAGGTCGGCCCGGACCCGGTCCAGCACGTTGTCGACGGTGTCGTGCACGATGGATTCGGTGAGCGTTTCCTGGCGGATCTTGAAACCGTACTTCAGCAGGACCAGTTCCGATTCGTGCTCGCGCAGCCAGCGGACGAAATCTTCGGCGGGGCCGGAGCGGAAGCCTTCCGCCAGCGGCGATTCCGCGAGCGACCCGGGCGTCAGGATTTCCGGCCGGAACGACTGGATGCGGCCTTCGCGGATGCGCACTTGGCCGACGACGTCCATCGGTTCGGTGATGAGGAGGTAGTTGATCAGGGTGGTGCCGAAGGTTTCCAGCCGGCCGCGCGGCAGCTCCAGCACTTCCGTGTTGTTGACGGCGTACCAGAAGTCGAATTCCCGCGGCGGACGGCTCATGCTGGGCCGAACTTACGGCATCGCGGCGGCGAACGCAAGGCGGGACGGGGACGCGCGTTCGATTCGCGCCGCGGCAGGGAGGCATTGCGCGGCGGCGCGGGAACCGCTAGGATGACGGCATGAATGTCTGGAAATTCATCCAGCGGATCTGCCTGATTGCGATCGTCGCGCTCATCGTGGGGATCGTCCTGCGGCTGTACCTGCCGAAGATCGAGGAGCAGAAGCGGCTGCGGGCACAGGCGGAATCGCTCCGCCAGGACATCCAGCGCGAGGCCGAGCAGTTGCGGCAGCTCAAGCGCAAGCAGGAGAAACTCCAGGAAGATCCCCGGTTCGTCGAAAAAATCGCGCGGGAAGACCTGAACTACGCCAAGCCGGGAGAGACGATCTTCCGATTCGTGGACGAAGACAAGCCGTAGCGGGCGGCGGCCCAGGCAAGTTCGCCGGCGATGGTCCGGGCACGGGCGCGGGGCCGCAGGGCGCGGGGCAGGACGTCCAGCGTGTAGGTTTCCACTTCGCAGAAGACGCGCCGCGCTTTCGCGAAAAACGCGGACGTCAACTGGCCGCGCGTGGAGCGCAGGGGGCCGGAGCCCGCCCACGTCAGCGGCACGTGGCAATGGGCGCGCACGACGGCCTGGGCGGGCAACTTCGGCAGGGCTTTCAACGCCGGGCCCAGATCGGGCCAGGCCCCGATGATTTCGCCGTCTAGAAACGCGCGGGTTTGATGCAAATAGCGCGGCTCGACGAACGGCGCCAGCGCGGCCCGCGCGGCGGGCACGTTGTCGCATTCGATGGCGGCGGAGAGCTGGACGCGGACGATGCGTTTCCATGGCAGGCGCGCCAGCGGCCGGAAGTCGACGGCGGCATGGCAGGCGTCGAGGCACCAGCCGATTTCGGGGCCGGCGGCTTCGATTTCCGGAGCGAACAAGTCCCAGGCGCAACCGGGCTCGGGCTCGACGGCGATGCGGATGCGCCGGCCGGTGGTTTCAAAGACGTCGCGGCAACCGGCGGCGGCGCGGGCCAGGTTTTTCAGGGCGAGGCGATGATCGGCCGCGGTTTTCCAGTCGGGCCGCCAGCCGCCGGGCACGGTGGTGAGGGTCGTCTCGGCGCCTTCGGGAATCAGATCGGCCAGCAGGCGGGCAACGAGCAGCGTGTAGGCTAAGCGCTCGGAACTGCGCCAATCGGGCCGGTAGACGTCGGCTTTGACGGTCGCGGCATGGAACGGACCGAAGGGGAAGGCGTTGATCCCGGCAACGAAGCAATCGTGGCGCCGCAGCCAATCGCGGAACGCGGCGCGCCGGCGCGGATTCGCGAGTTCGAGCGCAGTCCGGTAGCCGAGATGCAAGCTCAGCGGAAACGGCCGGTCGGGCGCAACGAGCTTCTTGACGGCGAGGGCGTGGACGTCCAGCGCGCGTTTCGTTGCGCGCCAATCCGCCGCCGGATGGACGTTCAGGCAGTACGGAATGGGAAAGGGCGCCTTCACTTCCGGGCGGCCAGCGCGGAGATGCACTCGGCCATGAGGGCCGGGTCCACGGCATGGACTTCCCGCCGGGAACCGAACGGCGCCGGGAACGTCACCGTGAGTTCGCCGCCCAGATGCGCGCGGAATTCTTCGAGGCCGGCCAGAACGGCGAGCCGTCCGCGGCGATCGGTTTGGGACAATTCCGGAGCGAACGTCGGCAACCCGCAGGCACGGAGGATGACGACGAGGCGGTCGGCTTCTTTCTGCGGCAACAGGCCGATCCGGGCGGCATAGAAGGCGTCGAGGGCGATGCCGATGGCGACGGCGTGGCCGTGCGACAAGCGGTGCTTCGACAGCAACTCCAGCTTGTGGGCCGCCCAGTGGCCGTAATCCAGCGGGCGGGCGGTGCCGAGCTCGTAGGGATCGCCCGACGTGGCGATGTGCGCGAGATGCAGCAAGGCGCAGCGCTGGAGGATGCGGCGGATGGTCGGCAGGTCGCGCCGGCTGATTTTCCGGGCGGAGCGCTCGATCAGGTGGAAGAAGTCGGCATCCTTGATGGCGGCCACCTTGACGGCTTCGGCGATGCCGTCGAGCAGCAGCGGCAGCGGCAGCGCCTCGAGGAAATCGGCGTCGTTCAATACGGCCCAGGGCGGGGCGAACGTGCCCAGCAGGTTTTTCGCGCCGCCGTAGTTGATGGCGTTCTTCACGCCGACGCCGGAATCGCACTGGGCGAGGGCGGTGGTGGGGATGCGCACGAGGCGTACGCCGCGGTGGAAAAGAGCCGCGGCCAAACCGGCGGCGTCCAGGAAGGCGCCGCCGCCGACCGCGATGCAGAAGGAATGGCGGCAGATGTTCCCGGCGCGCAGGGCCGCGAGCATCCGGCGGACCGGCGCCGCCGACTGCTTGATGCCTTCGCCGCCCGGCAGGACCAGCGGGGCGCGCACGAGCTGCAGCGCCTTCGCATGGGTATCGAAATAGGCGGCGATCCGTTCCGGCAGGCGGGGGAAGGCCGTTTGGACGCCCTCGTCCAGCAGGACGAGGCACCGGTGGCGGCGGGCAACGCCGCCGCGCGTCAGCGCGTCGCGCAGCGCGCGGTTGCGCGGCGAAAACAGATGCCGGGTGAACACGACGGGAAAGTCGTGGCGGACGACGATGCGTTGCACGTGGACGGTCACGGGAGCGGATTTCCTCTTGCTCATGGAAACGCTCCGCCGGGCCGTCGGGTTCACGCCGGTTTCCAGGAATCCTTCAGGGTGACCGTGCGGTTGAAGACGGGCGCGCCGGGCCGGCTGTCCGGTTCGGCGTAGAAATAGCCGACGCGCTCGAACTGGAACCGGTCGCCGGGCCGGGCTTCCGCCAGGCACGGCTCGACGAGGGCCTGGACGATCTTCAGCGAGTCCGGATTCAGGTGCGACTTGAAATCCACGTCCTTGTCGCCGTCGGGCTCGGGGACGTTGAACAGGCGGTCGTAGAGGCGGACTTCGACGGATTTCGCGGCGTGGGCGGCGACCCAGTGGATGGTGGCCTTGACCTTGACGGCGGTGTCCATCGGCTCGAACCGCCCGCGCACGGCGGTCACCTGTCCCGCGCCGTCCTTCTCGACGCCGGTGCAGGTCAGGAAGCCGGCGTTGCGCAGGCGCACGGCCTTGCCGGGGCTGAGGCGGAAGTATTTCGGCGGCGGGACTTCGGCGAAGTCCTCGCGCTCGATGAACAGCTCGGGGCCGAACGGGACGTCGCGCTCGCCGGCGGCGGGATCCTCGGGATTGTTGACGCCCTTCACCGACGCCGGCAAGTCCTGTGGATTTTCGATCACGACGCGGAGCGGATCCAGCACGGCCATGGCGCGGCGGGCGGTCCGGTTGAGGTCGTCGCGGATGCAGTGCTCGAGCAGGGCGACGTCGGTCAGCGAGTCGTACTTGGTGATGCCGACGCGTTCGCAGAATTCACGGATGGCGGCGGGGGGCACGCCGCGGCGGCGCAAGCCGCACAGCGTGGGCATGCGGGGATCGTCCCAGCCCTTGACGAGCTTGCGCTGGACGAGTTCGAGCAGCTTGCGCTTGCTCATGACCGTGTAGGTCAGCGACAGCCGCGCGAATTCCATCTGTTGCGACGGGAACAGATTGCAGTTCTGGATGACCCAGTCGTAAAGCGGCCGGTGCACTTCGAATTCGAGCGTGCACATCGAATGGGTGATCTTTTCGAGGGCGTCCTCGATGGGGTGCGCGTAGTCGTACATCGGATAGATGCACCACTTGTCGCCGGCGTGGGGATGCGGGGTGTGGAGAATGCGGTAGATGACCGGATCGCGCAGATGGAGGTTGGGCGACGCCATGTCGATCTTGGCGCGCAGCACCTTGGCGCCGTCCGGGAACTCCCCGGCGCGCATGCGCCGGAACAGATCGAGGTTTTCTTCGGGCGAGCGCCGGCGGAAAGGCGATTCCTTGCCGGGCTCCGTCGGGATGCCGCGGTAGTCCTTCCACTGCTCGGCGGTCAGTTCGCAGACGTAGGCCTTGCCGGCGCGGATCAGGCCGCAGGCCAGTTCGTACATCTGCTCGAAGTAGTCCGAGGCGTGGTAGTAGTGCGGACCCCAGTCGAACCCAAGCCAGCGGACGTCGGCCTTGATGGAGTCGGTGTATTCGACGTCTTCCTTGACGGGGTTGGTGTCGTCCATGCGCAGGTGGCATTCGCCGCCGTTTTCCAGCGCCATGCCGAAATCGAGGCAGATGGCCTTGGCGTGGCCGATGTGCAGATAGCCGTTGGGTTCCGGCGGAAAGCGGGTGACGACTCGGCCGCCGTACTTGCCGGTGCGGTTGTCCTCCGCGATGATCTCGCGGATGAAGTGCATGTTCTTGGCCGGGGTTTCCGGCGCGTTTTCGGCGGGAGCGTTCATGGTTCGCCTTGGGTGGGGTCCAGGGTTTTCTTGCGCGAGAAAAAGGCGGCGGCCTTCTTGCGGAGGGCGGCCAGGCGGGGATGGTTGGATTCCTTGACGGCGGCGCCGAACGCGGCCAGCAGATCGGCGGCGTTGCCGTGCAAACCGGTGGGCACTTCGATGGTGACGGCGACGTAGTGGTCGCCCGTGCCGCCGCCGCGGACCTCGGGCAGGCCCAGACCGCGCAGGACGAACGTCTTGCCGGGCTGGGTGCCCGCGGGGATTTTCAGCGGCACGTCGCCGCGGATCGTGGGCACCTGGATTTCGCCGCCGAGCGCGGCGATGTGGAAGGGGATCGGGATTTCGCAGCGGGTATCGGACCCCTCGCGCGAAAACAGCGGGTGCTCGCGCACGTGCAGGACGACGAACAGGTCGCCCGGCGGGCCGCCGCGGGCCCCGCCTTCGCCCTTGCCGGCCAGGCGCATGCGCGAGCCGGTGTCCACGCCGGCGGGGATGTTCAGGGAAATTTTGCGGGCGACCTTGGCGCGGCCGGCCCCGCCGCATTGGCGGCAGGGATGGCGGATGATCTCCCCCGTGCCGCCGCAGCGCGGACAGGGTTGGCGGACATGGACGAAACCCATGTTCTGCACGACCATGCCGCGGCCGCCGCAGGCGGAGCAGGTTTCACGCTGGCTCCTGCCGTCGGCGCCGGTGCCGCCGCAGGCGGCGCAGTCCTCGACGACGTCGAGGGTCAGTTCGCGTTTCGCGCCGAACGCGGCTTCCTCGAAATCGATTTCCAGATCGTAGCGCAAATCGGCGCCGCGCGCGCGGCCGTCGCCGTCGCGCCCGCCGCCGCCCATGCCGCCGAAGAGGCTGTCGAAGAAGCTGCCGCCGAACCCGCCGCCGCCGCCGAACGCGGAGGCGAAGGCGCGCATGGCTTCTTCCAGGTCGATGTGGCCGGCTCCGAAGCCGCCGCCGCGCCCGTTGCCCCGCTCGAACGCGCCCCAGCCGAACTGGTCGTAGCGCTGGCGCAGCTCGGCGTTCGAGAGGATCTCGTAGGCCTCGGTGGCTTCCTTGAACTTCTCCTCGGCGTCCTTGTCGCCCGGATTGCGGTCCGGGTGGTACTTCATGGCCAGCTTGCGGTAGGCCTTCTTGATGTCTTCCGCGTCGGCAGAGCGCGGGACGTCCAGAATCTCGTAGAAGTCGCGTTTGGTCATGCTTTTTCGCGCAGGCTCACTTTGCCTTCGGCAATTTCTCTAAGCGAA
>ERZ795051.2564-NODE-2564-length-20070-cov-9.871346_pt1 | contig 20070 bp, 24 predicted proteins | sample MGYA00375135_ERZ795051 | MGnify/ENA primary metagenome ERZ795051 (study PRJEB30180, sample SAMN05720222) | activated sludge metagenome | isolation source: Anaerobic digester | place: Japan | collected 2015-05-26 ... | reverse complement strand
ACGCGCCGGGTATTTGGCGACAAGCACTGGGCGGAGCCTGTAACCTGGGACCGCAGCGCGCAACGCACGCACACGCGTCGCCGTGTTTTCGTGGGCTCGATGTGCGATTGGTGCGACCCGCACCCCGCGATGACCGCTGCGCGGCCGCGGTTGTGGGCACTGATCCGGCAATGCTCGCATCTAGATTGGTTGCTGTTGACCAAGCGCGCCGAGCGGATAGAGGGGTGTCTCCCGGCCGATTGGGGCGAGGGCTATGCGAATGTCTGGCTCGGCACCTCGGTCGAGAACAACGACTACGCCTGGCGTGCCGAGACGTTGTCCCTGATCCCGGCCGCCGTGCGGTTTGTTTCGTGCGAGCCGGCCCTAGGACCGCTGGATCGCCTACGACTGGACGGTATAGACTGGGTCATCTACGGCGGCGAAAGCGGCCCAGGGTACCGCGCGCACGATCCAACATGGGCCCGCGACCTCCTGGCGCGCTGTCGTCAGCATCCCGACCGGCCGGCGTTTTTCTTTAAGCAGTCCTCCGCGCGACGACCAGGTTCCGGGGTGATGCTGGACGGCCAAATCATTCACGAGTACCCGGTCCCGCGCACCCCCTGAGGACTAGGCTGGCAATGCGGTGGGCGTGATCAGAGCCCGCCCGCTGCCTCAAATCCGAAGAATCCGAAGAATCCGAAAGCTAACACCTTGAACGCCAGCGCCGCGCGTGGATAGTGCGCGCCGTGCCAACGATTAGCGCTACATCCACCGAGGCAGAAATCCGCGCCGCCTATCTCGATAACTGCGGGTACGAAGAGGCCGGCAGTGTGGCGATGGCAAAGCGCTTTGTCACGGTGCTGCGCGCCATGCAGATGCGGGGGATCACGGCTGTAGAGCAGGAGGGCCAAAAGCTGGAATACGACCTGGCGACGCTGCGCGCACAAGAGCAGGCCGCACTGCGATTCATCGCTGAGTGCGCCACGGGCGCGGGCGGTGAAGCCCCACGCATCATCCACGCCGACCTACGGCACTTCCGGAGGTGAGCATGCGCCGCCGGCGAGACGGCTCAGACTTCCGACCGACCGAGGCGCTGCGGGAAATCCGCGCCGACTATGACGCAGCGAACGAATCCCGCTACATGCCCGCGCTGACTGGCGTGCTCCCGAGCGGCAGTGGCCAAGACTACCACTATCGCTACGAGAGCCACTACTGGCGCATGATGGAGCGCGCCCGGGCCGCAGACCGCAACAACATGGTCATCGGCCAGGGCATAACGCGGCTCGTCGACAACGTGCTCCAGGACGGGCTCACGCCGGACCCGGAAACTGGCTTCGCGAAATTGGATGCGGCCATCAAGGCGCGCCGGCAGAACTGGGCGGAGGATCCCGAGCAGTGTGACGCGGCCGGCGAGTTCACCCATCACCAGCAGGCCCGCCTCACGCTGCGGGCGGTGATCGTGGACGGCGACATCCTGCACTTGCCCTTGCAGGCCGGCTCGCTCCAGGCCGTCGAAGCGCACCGGCTCCGCACCCCGCGCAATCGCACCAAGCGCTGCATCGTGCACGGCGTAGTACTCGATCGCACCACGCGTAGACGCCTGGCATACCTGTTGACCAAAGATGACGTCGATCCGCTAGCTCCGTTGCGCAGTTTTAGCGAGGTCAGCGAATACCCGGCCCGCGACCGGGCGGGCAATCGGATGGTGCTGCACATATATGACCCTAAGAGGGTCAGCCAGACCCGCGGCGTGACGGCGCTCGCGCCGATCATGTACCCCCTGGGGATGCACGAGGATCTTCAGTTCGCCAATCTGCTCCGGGCCCAGGTCGCGGCCTGCTACGCGGTATTCCACGAGTTCAGCGCCGAGGTCGCATTAAGCGCGCCCGACCAGCGCGGCGAGCGCATGGATGAGATCCTCAGTGACGGCGGCCGGCGCCGGATCGAGGGAATCGCGCCCGGCATGGAGGTCTGGGGCCGGCCGGGCGAAACCCTAAAAGGCTTCAGCCCGAACGTGCCGAACCCAGAATTCTTTCAGCACGCGGCGCTGACGCTGTCTATCATTGCTATCAATCTCGACCTGCCCGTCCAGATCTTTTTGCTAGACCCGACACGCACGAATTTCAGCGGCTGGCGCGGTGCGATCGACCAGGCGCGCTTGGGTATGCGGCGAATACAGAACTGGATGATCGCGCGGTTCTACCGGCCGGTCTACACGTGGAAACTGCGCCAGTGGCTGGCGAGTGATCAAGAGATACGCGCCCGGGCCACTGAGGCCGGCATTGATCCGGATAATCCGCCGCTCGCAGTGTTCCGGCATAGGTGGCAGAGGCCACGCTGGCCGTACATCGAGCCTAATAAGGACATTTCCGCGCTGTCGGCGCGTAAGCGCTCGCTGCTGGCGGCGCCGTCGGATGTCGCCGGCGATGACGGCTACGACTATGAGGACCTGGTCGAGCGGATTGTGCGCGACAACACGCTTCTAATTGAGACCGCGGCGGCCCGGGCGCGGGAGCTGAGCAGCAAGCTGGGTGTAGAGATACTGCCGCAGACCGTGCTGTTCCCAACGGAGCAATGGGCCTGGGCGGCCAGTCGCGGCAGAGGCAATCGCCCGGAGCGCCCGGGCGCCGACGAAACGAGCACTGGGGGCAATGGAGCTGCGGCATGACACGTGTGATTACCCTCTCAGCAGTAATCGTGCTTTGTGGGTGCGCGGCGAGCCACTGGGGTGGCGAGGCGGCGGGGAAAAATCCGGGCGTCCACGTCCGAGGCGGCTCGCTGGTCTCGCCGCCGGAGGCCTCGTTCACCGGCGACGGCGGCGGCCGGCTCGGTAAGCTGACGTATAGTGATGGGGGCAAAGACGGACCGCTGACGCTCACTGTGCAGGATGTTGAGTTCACGCAAGCGGCCAGCTCGGTCGTGGAGCGTGAGCCGGCCAAGATACGAGCCATCGCAGATCTGCAGCGCGTGCAAGTGGAGTACGTCCAGGCCTCCTGGGCCGGCATGGTCTCACTGGCGCACGAGCTGGCACCGATCCTCAAGCTGCTCGCCATGGCGCAGTTCACGGACTCTGAAGCTGGTCTGACTATGACGCTGCCGAGTGGTGTCAGTGTCGGGGGCCAGAAGCTGAGCACGCCCGCCGAATTACAGCGATTCTTCAGTGAGGCCTTGCAGACAGTCGAGGCGACGGCCGCGGCGGCGCCGCCTGTGGTGCAGCAATAATGCGCGCAAACAAACTCATTCTCTGCCTCTTGCTGACGCTCACTGGTTGTACGGCAGCCAGCCTGAGCAGCCGGGCCGGGCGCGGCCCGGGGTCCGCCACTCCGGACGCGCCTCCGGCTCCCCCGCGTGACGAGCTATTGCAACAGGCGGCGGGGACGATTGCTGCGAACATCGCCACAGAACTATCGGGCATCAGACAGAGCACCACCAATGCCTATGATCCCTGGACACTGCGCCTGCAGACTTTGTGGCCGATGGTGCTCGCAGTGCCGCTGCTCACCTACATAGCGCCTAAGGTGGGCTGGCGGGCGGTGGCCCGTCTGGCCCAGCGCTGGGAGAGACGTCGTGAATCAGACTGACCTTTGCGTCGCATGGGGCCAGCGTCTGGGGCATGTGTTGGCGGTCTATGAGCCGCCATTCTCGGAGTACCTAGCAGACGTTCGCGCGCACGCGCCGGCCGGCCAATGTCCGACCCAATTCGCGCAGGATCGCAAGTTGGGTCAGCCGCACTACCAGATGGAGCGCGGCAATGTGGGCGTGATCCGCATCTCCGGCGTGCTGAGCAAGTACCCGAGTGTCCACCAGTATTACTTCGGCGGGACCGCAGCGACTGTCGCGCAAAAGTCGATCGAGATGGCGGCCGCCGACGATAGCGTGCGCGCCATCGCGCTACTGGTCGATTCACCTGGTGGCTCCTCGGCCGGAATCGCCGATCTAGCCGACGCCATCTATGCCGCGCGGCAACGTAAAAGGGTCATCGCCTACGCGAGCGACCTGATGGCCTCGGCGGCATATATGGTTGCCTCACAAGCAGATGTGATCTACGGCAACCTGTCGGCCATGGTTGGATCGATCGGCACCTATGGCGTGATCTACGATTGGTCGGCCTATTTCGCCGAGGCCGGCGTAAAGGTGCACGTGATCCGCGCGGGTCAGTTCAAGGGGGCCGGTACGTTTGGCACGGAGATCACGCCCGAGCAGCTCTCTGAGTGGCAGCGCGAGATCGATCAGCTTAACGCAGTCTTCCTGGGGATCGTGGGCCGCGGCCGGCCGCAAATGGCCGCGAAGCTGGACAAGCTGGCAGACGGGCGCGTGCATGTCGGCCCCGCCGCGGTTAACGCCGGGCTGATCGATGGGCTGAAGGATTGGAACGCAGTACTTGCGGAGCTGGGCGACGAATCGTCCGCGCGAGTAGTTGGTAGATCGTCGGTCGCCGGGGCGACCGCGGAGGAGACCACTATGGCTAATGCTGATGCGCCGGCGGGACCGGCGCCGGTTACGTTGGCAGAGCTCACTAAGGCTCTGCCGGACCTGAGCGCAGACCAGAAACTATACTGCCTAGAACACGGGTACACCCTAGAACAGGCGACCCAGTACGCGCTCGACCAGAAGCGCCTCGAGTTGCAGCAGCGCGAGGCGGAAATCAAACGGCTCAAGGCGGCCGCCGCAAGCCCGGGCGTGCAACCATTGGGCACACGCGGCGACACCGAGGCCGCCGCACAGGAAGTGGACGGCGACCCAGTCGCTAAGTTCGACGAGTTGGTCGCCCAGCACATGCAACGTAACGGCGGCGATCGCTGGGCGGCCGTCGCGTCCGTCTCGAGCGCCCATCCCGAGTTGCACCAGGCGTACCTGTCGGCGACGGCGAACACCTGTGGCGAAACGCGTCGCGTTGGGCGGAGGTAGCCGCAACCCCCTAAAAGAAAGGATCGAAAACAATGATTGTTCAAAAGGATCTTGTGAACTTCCCGGTTGACCCGACGGCGGCGATGGCGCCATACCTGCGCGTGGTGCTGTCAGGCGGTTACCTCGTCGCGGCCGGGGCCGAAGACCATGACCTAGGCACGCTCGCTGAGCGCGTGCTCGCAGGCGCGACCGTCGCCGCGGTAGAGGCGCCGACCCTAAACGGTACCGTCAAGATGGTCGCGGACGGTGCCATTGCGCAATATGCCCGCGTATACGGCGCTGCGGGCGGCAAGGTGTCGGCCGCGCAGAACGCGAACTACATAGGCCTCGCCCTGACTGCCGCCAGCGACGACGGCAACATCATTGAGGTAATGCGTCTGCCGCGCCTCGACGGGACGCATGTAGTCAGCCTGCCGGTTAACTCGGAGCTCGCTGCGGGCCTGCGGGTGGTGCTGTCAGGCGGTTACCTCGTTGCGGCCGGGGCCGAGCAGCCCGAAATCGGGACGCTGGTGGATGCCACGACGAGCGAAGACACTGTTGCCTCGGTGGTCTCTCCGGTGGTGGCCTCTATGCTCCACGGCAGCGTCAATGTAGTCGCGGCTGGGGCCGTCACCCAATACGCCGACGTATATGGCGCGGCCGACGGAAAGGTGAGCACCACACGGAACTCGCACTACATCGGCGTGGCCGTGACCGCTGCCGCCAAGGACGGCGACGTCATCGAGGTCATGCGTCTGCCGCAGAGAGGCCGACTGGACTACGTCAATACCAGCGATTCGGCGGAAGTGGAAAATGTCGGCACCGAGACAGCGTTCGACGTCTCAAAAACGCTGGACGGCGCGGCGCTCAAGACTGGTGACGTCCTCCACATCGTGGCGGCTGGCACAGTCGTCGACAACAACTCCACGGACAAGCTGACGATCAAGCTGTACGTCGGCACGGAAGAGATTGTTGCGACGGGCGCTGTGGACGTGGCCGACAATGACGTCTGGTATATAGACGCCTGGGTCGTCGTCCGTGACGTTGGCGTGAACGGCAAGCTGGCCGCCTGCGGTGTGCAGGCCCTGGGCGTGCCCGGGACTGTCACGGCGAAGCCGTTCTCGAAGGCTCAGGCCACCGAGGACCTGTCGGACGAAGTCACCGTGCAGGTGACCGCGACCTGGTCGGCCAAGCACGAGGACAACGAAGTCAAGCTCGATCACCTGATCGTCGAACGCATCCCGGCCTAGTTGGCCTAGAAAGTAACCTTTTTCTTGGCCGGTGGCGGCGGCCTGAATGGAGACCTGAAACATGGCACTACCATCCTCAGCAGTCACGAGGCTGGACCTCTCGCTCACGTTCAGCGAGTTTTCTCTGGCCGCCAATCGTCGCGGATTCATCGGACTGCGCGCGCTGCCGGCCGTCGGTGTGGCGCAGGACTCGGCGAAATTCCTCAAGATTCCCGTTGAGCAGTTGCTGAAACCGGTCGAAGACCTGAAACGCTCGGACAAGGCCGGATATAAGCGGGATGATTTCGAGTTCACCGAGGACAGCTACGCCACGGACGACTACGGTGCGGAAGAGGTCCTCGGCGACCGCTCATTGAAGCGATACTCGAGCCTGATTCGGGCGGAGCGCATCCACGCGATGCGCGCGATCTATCGCGTGCAGCAGGCTTATGAGCAGGCCTGCGCTAATGCGGTGTTTGACACTGCCACCTGGACGGGCGAGGCGTTGACCACGAACGTGGACATACCCTGGACCACCGCGGCCAGCGCGAAGCCGATCGAAGATATTGACGGCGCGATCGACCAGGTCACGGCCAACATCGGCCGGCGTCCGAACGGGATCATCATCCCCTACAAAGCCGCTAAGGCGATGATGCGCACCGCGCAGATTACCGACTTGGTCAAATACTCCGGCCACACCGATCCGACTCAACTGGTCGCCTCGGCGGTCGCTATCCTACAGTCGCTGTTTGATTTCGAAATAATCCTCATCCCGGACGGCGTGAAGAACACCGGCAAAGAGGGCGGTAGCGCGGCGTTCACACGGCACTGGGATCCCACGATGTGCATGGTGTGCAATGTCGCTCAGGACAATGGCGACCTTGAGGACCCGGAGCCGGGCATCGGCCGCACAATCATGTGGGAGGAGGAGAACGCCAGCATCCCCGGCGCCGGCGAAGCCGAGCTGCCGATCATCATGGATGAGTACCGGGAGGAGCACCGGCGCGGCTCGATCCTGCGCGCCCGCGCCGACTTCCAGGCGAAGATCATCTATCCGGAAGCCGGCCATCTGTTGACCGGCGTCACGGCGTAGGGATGAGCGCGCTGGATGACCAGATGTCGCTCTACGGCGCCCCGCTGCTGCGTGACACGCTCGGTCGCGGGGTGACGTACCATGCCGCGGACGGCTCCGCGGTGCCGCTGGCGGCTGCGGTGGTCGGACCCGAACGGGCGATCGAGGCCACCAGCCAGCAGGGGGAGCGCCGCGTGGAGTACGAGCGCAGCGTCACGATCGACACCGACCCCGCGTTGTTGACCGGCGGCGTAGCTGATCCAGCTATCAACGCACAGGTCGAAGTCGAGGGCGTGCGCTACGCCATCGCGGCTGTGACGCGCCTGGCCGGCGGCCGGGCGCTGCTGCGTTGTATGCGGCGCGCGGCCGCCGAGGCCGCGCGGCGCGGGTACCGAGGCAAGTAGGAGACACCGGTATGTTGCACCTCGCGCAATGGTCCTCGGAGAGCGCGGCGATCGGCGGGATAGCGGTCACCGCAGTCGGCGCGCTGGCCGTCGTCTGCAAACGCCTGAGTCGCAACGGCCAGAGTCGCGACTGCCTCAAGCCGGTCGATTGCGCGCGCGAGTTCGGTCAGATCCGGCAATGGCAGGCGGATGCGGCCCGGCGCCTGGACGAGCTGCACGCCGAGATTCGCGAGTTGTTCAATGTGATGCGCAGTAAGAAATGACCCCAATTGGTCCGATCAGTCTGGCGCAGTCTCACCTCCGGCAGATGCTGGCCGATTGCCCCGCGTTTCGCACCTGGGCGTCGGCTGCCGACGTCACCGCCGCGCTGGCGCGCATCCACCAGGAGAGCCTACCGCCGCCGGCGGAGCACGCCTCCGAGCACACACTCGCGGAGCTGCACAACTATCGGCCGTATGCACTGATCTGGACCGCGGCCGAAAACGGCCTGCGGTTGCGGGCCGATGCGGCCAGTGCCGAGTACGAAGAGTCGGGCCGGCTGATGATCCAGTTGATCCAGGACGTGCCGGCCGATCTGGCCGCGGATCCGGCGGCGCTGGACATGGCGTTCAAGAATTCGGTCGGGCAAATCATGGCCGACCTCTGTGCGCATAGCGGCCAGGCTGGCTACCTGTGCATCCGCGAGCTGGGCCTGGCTTTTGGGCCGTACCGCACGCATCCGGATGATCTGCCGAGCCTGGGAGACGCGATAGCGGTTGAGTTGATAGTCGACTGGGGTTAGGAGTCATCATGCCAACGAGCCAGTTCGCCACCGAGATTACCATGGGCAGCCTGCGTATCAGCAGCCGCGCCACACGGAGCCAGTCGGGTCTGATCACGCACGAGCTCACCAGTGACACGGGGTTGTTGGGCGGCCAGGCCGGGACACTGACGACGTATACGGACGAGTCCAACGGTGTGGCCACGCTGGGGGCAGATCACGGCATAACGCAGTCGAGCTTGGTCGACGTGTTCTGGCCGGGCGGGCTGCGTTACGGCATGACGGCCGCGACCGTATCGGGACCAGATGTGACGCTCAGCGGCGGATCCGGCGACGACCTGCCGTCCCAGGACACAGAGGTGATCGTCAGTCCGCGTACCGAGCTGGTCACGGCGTTCGCCGGCGATGACGTCGACGCGATCGCGGCGTGGTCTGATACGCGCATGCACCTGCTGTTCGCCGATTCGACCGACGCGGCGCTCTATGCGCGCGAGTTGGTCGCCGGCGAGGATTGGCATTGGATCACGGGCCGGGGTCTGGCGAACCCACTGGCGGGCATGGATGTCGCGAAACTGTTTGTGAGCGTGGGCGCCGCCACGCCGGGAGAACTGAAGTTGGGAGTACAGTACGACTCAACTCCAGCCTGATGAAACATGGTCCTGATCAAGTTTCGAAAGATCGGCAGCCCTGACCTGGCCGCGCGCGAACTCCGCAAGTACCTGCGCGAGGTCTGGCGCATGGCGGGTGAGCGGTGGCATCAGACCATGCGGCCGCAGCACTTCACGCGCGCTGGGGCGCGCAAGTACGGCTATCTGCCGCGGGCCGGCGAACGCGGCAACGAGCGGGGCAACTTCCGCAGCTCGTACACCGGCCGCAAGCTGCGCCGGTTCGGCCACACGAACCCTCTGGTCTATACAGGGCTGTCGATGGCGCTCACGCGGCCGCGTGACGTGCGGGCCACGGCCAAGGGGGTGCGAGTTGTCATGAACTCGCCGGGGTTCAACCGTCGCAATCCGCGCAGTCGGATCAACATGCGCGAGGAGCTGACCCGCGTCACGGAGGAAGAGGCCAATCTGTTGGCGCGGCTCATGGAAGAGCGACTCGTGCAGATGCTGGCCGGCTGCCGCGTCACAACAGTGGAGGGGTGAGAATAGGAGCGAGCCATGGACCGCTGGAACATCTACGGCGCATCACTGGGCAGCACGAAAATCGGTGCGATCACGCAGTGCGAGTACCGCACCGGTACCGAGACCGGGGGCGAACCGGTGTCGGGCAGTGTGCACCCGGTGACGCAATATATACTCGCCCAGAAGCCTGGCGCGAGCCTGACCACACTGGCGCTCTCGACCGCCCTGGGTGCGATCAGCCAGCTCGGCGTAGGGCTACACGATGCCCCGCTGGTGCTCTACTACATCAAACACGAACACGGCGGAGCGCGCGACGTCAGCGGCCACAAGTCGGTGACGTTCCGCGACGGGCTGTTGGTACCACGGCAACTGTCCTGCGCCCACGGAGCTGATGCCGACCTGTCGCTGGAGGCGTTCGCGACCTATGACGGCGTCAACGAGCCGCTGATCTTCAGCACGGCCGCGTTGCCGACGGGGTTCGATGACGCGCAGCGATACGGGCTAGGCCCGGTGCTGGTGGGTAACGTGCCGCTGACTGGTGTGCGGCAGGTGGATATCGACTTCGGCCTAACGGTCGAGCCCGAGGGCGGCAACGGCGAAGTGTGGGACCGGTTCGTCTCGGTGGTCGAGGCCAAGCCGGTCGTGACGTTGCGCGGTATCGACCTCAATTGGTTGGGCGCCACAACGTTTCCGCTGGGCGGCCGGATTGCGCTGCACACGAACACCTCCATATATTTCCGGCGGCGTGCCACAGGGGGCACGTACGTATCGGACGCGACGGCCGCCCACGTGCGTGTCAGTTGCAGCGGACTCGCCTACGTTGAGCGCGGCGGCGGCGACGGCGGGAGTGCGGCCGAAAACACGCTGACTATGCCGCTGTTCCACGACGGCACAAACCTGCCGCTGGTCATCAACGCCGGCGTAATCGTCAGCTAGGAGGCTCGCATGGGTGCATTCTTATACTGGGCGCCCGGCGACCAACTGCCCGAGGGTCTAGAGCACCTAGACGGTCTGCGCTTGACCCAGGCGGGCGTTCTGCGGTCACCAGACGGCGCGAGCAAGCCTGGGGTTGTGCTGGCCGATGAAGCGCACCTGGCCGGCCAGCGCCTCGGGCTATACCCCGACGAGCAGACGTGGCGGCGTGTGCCGGGTTGCCAGGCCTGGGTCGGCTTCTATCGCGCGGCCCGGCCGACTCCAGCGGACCTGCAGCGCCCCACGCTGCTGGCGGGCCATGCGGTCCGGCTGGCCGACGGCCAGGAGTGGATCGCCCCGATCGCCCGCGGCTGCGTGGACGATGAGGCGGAGCTGCGTTGCTATGTCGCACTGCCGCGCCGCAGCGAGCTGGATGACGACGGCCGCTGGGTGCCGGGACCCGTCGCCGAGCGGTATGGCAAACTGTGGGAGTGTGCGGTGCGCTTTTGGGACGCGTTTGTCGGCGCGAAACCACTGGCGACGACGCCTTCAGACGAATCCGGGGCCCCCACATCCCTGAGCCTCGAGTTTACGGAGCTGCACGAGACCGCTACGGCCGCCCTGGCGGCCAACTATTGGGTGTCGGCGCCTGAGCTGGCACTGCTAGGCGCCCTAGACGAGGGCACCGCGGTCGCGGTCTGCCAGGCGTTGATCGACTGGCCGACGATTGCGAGATGGCTCGAAAAAAAATTCCCCCGGCCAGCCGCTACCTGAGTTACCGCCGCTGGGCGGCCGGCCGGCACCACGCGTATAGACCGAGCATGGCGGACCTGTGGGCGCTGGCGACCGGCCTGGGCTCTGAGCCGCCCGTGATGATCGTGCCGAGGATGGTATGGCAGGCGTAGTAGTCGAGATGACTGGCGACGAGGCCCGGCTGTGGCGGGCCTACCAGCGCATAATCACCCAGCAAGTGCGGATGGAGCAACGCGGGACGACCGGCGCCAAGCGCGTAAAAACGGAAACCGACGGCCTGGTAACCTCTCTGCACTCGCTCGTCTCTCGGTACGCCAGCATCGGCAGCATCATCGGCGGCTTCGCGTCGCTGTCCCAGATCCTGTCGGAGGTTCAACGGGAGGGGGAGGCGGCCGCGCAGCAGTTGGGCACGGTGGTCGAAGAGGCGCGGAAGCTGGCCCAAATCTCGGCGGGCGGGGCCCCGGAGATCATGGCCGGTATGAAGGCCGCCCAACTCATGGCCCTGCAATCAGGCATGAGTGTGGCCGGCGCGCAAAACATGGTCTTTATGGCCCGCACTCTGGGGCTGAGTCCCGAGGACGCCGCGCAGGTGGCGCGGGCACGCCTGATCGGCAAGTCGGATGAGTCGGTCGCAGGCTTCATGACGGCTGTCGGCAAGTTCAAGGGGTCGGAGATGTTCGGCGCCGGCGCCGGCACGGCTGAGCAGATCATGTCGGCCCTCCTAGCGGCCGGCGGCCCCGTGCCGGCCGATCAACTCGGCACCGCGGCGATCAAGGCGGCGGGGGCGATGCGCATGGTGGGCGGCGACCTGGACGAGCTGCTGGGCATGATGTCAGCCATCAGCGGCGGCTTTGCGAGCCCAGACGAGGCCGCGGGTGCCATCAAGGGGTTGGCCGCCCTGGTAGAACAGAAGGGTTACGGCGGCAAGGGCCTGATGGCTGGGCTCCAGGAGTTCCGCGCCGCCCGGCCGAAAGAATTCGAGGCGGCGATAGGCGGTAGCGCCCGTCTGGCCCGGGGCTGGCAGGTGATTTCGGACGCGGAGGCGGAGGGCCAGATCGCGCAGCGCGTCGAGGATGTGCGCGCCGCGCGTGAATCGGGTGAGCTATATCGATCGCAGTTGAGGGCGGTGCAGGGTGTGCCGCAGTTGAGTCTCATGCAGCGCCGCGCACAGGCGCGCCTCATGCACGAGATCGCAGGCGAGCAACTGGGCGAGAAAGACGTCGCATACGACACGGCGCTGGATTTATATAAGACCCGCTCCATCATGCGCGGCGAATCGCCCTTCGTGCGGGCGTTAGAGGTGGGGATTTCCCGGCTCCAGAGGTATTTCCGCGGCTCAGAGTACGGTGAGCGCAAACTGCGCGAAACGATGTACTTAGAGCGGGAGATGCGGGGCGAGTCGCGGCTGGTCAGACCGCATGGCATCCCCCACCCGATGCCGGCAGAGGCGCCGCCGACCTCGTTCTTTGGCCAGGAGCTGTCGCAAGAGATCACGCAGTTGCTGTCGCGCCAGGAGGCGCTGCTGCGCCAGATCGCAGAGAGCAATCGCCAGATGGCGGAAAACGACCGGCGCGGTCTGACCAGCCGCGACGGGCTGGCCAACAGCAGCCCGGATTATGTGGAGTAGGCGATGGCGGGCACGATCGGAACGCAAACGTTCGACCTGATCGCCGGCGCGGAACCGCCGCCGAAGCTGAACCTAGTGGTTGAGGAACTGGAGCGCCCGGGTATTGACGGGACACAAATAAGCACAGTAGGCAAGCGCGGCGCGCCGTTCACGTGGGCGCGCTGCATCATCTGGCGTAGCGGCGATACGGGCTGGGCGGACTGCCTGCAATTTTACAACGAGCTGCGCGCCCTCGAGGGCACGCTGGTCTCAATCACGGACGTTCAGGGTAACACCACGCACAACGTATTGGTACGTCGAGTGTCCGCTCAGGGGCCGCGCGCGGTGTTCCGTGACGGCGCGCTGGCGGCCCAAATGATCTTCTCGGTCGAAATGCGCATGGTCGCAGAAGAGGAATAGGAGCTTCGCAATGAGCTTGAGTAGCAGTTACCAGATAAAGCACGCCGTCATCAGCGTCGCCGAGGCAGGCGATAACACGCTCGTGGCTGCGGTCGCGGGCAAACGCATCTGCGTGGTCAGTATGGTGCTTTGCCCAACCAAGCAGAATTCGATCTATCTGCACGATGATGCCGCTGCGCCGGTGGCGTTGTTGGGCGACGCGAGCAACAAGATTCAGTTGGACCCCAGCTACGCCGACGGCGTCGCAGGACTGGTCTTGCCGCCGCACGAAGGCGGTTGGTTCGAGACCAGTATCGGGCAGTCACTGCTGATCAACCTGTCGGCGGCGCAGGGCGTGGCGGGCTGCCTGACGTACGCGCTCATCTGATCCATGCCCAACATACGCGCACAGTCTGGCGTTACGCTCTCGCTGGTCGCCTCGGACGGCCGCAGCATCACCATCGAGCCGGCGGAACTGCTCGCGCACTATGAGGGTGAGAGCGGCTCGGCTGAGCAGCGCTACGCCGCGACGGTTGATTGGGCCAAGGGCAGGATCGTAGCCGCGCTAGGCGAAGAGCAGGTGAGTGCGCAGTCGATCGACGTGGAATTTGAGCTCGCGAGCGGGCGCGTGATATACCTGGCAGTGAGGCGCTGACATGGCACTAGGCGGCTGCTGCACGTTCGAGACCGGCGACCTCTCTGAGCTGTACGTTGTGGACGGCCAGTGCTGGGTGCAGCAGGACGTGGTGCGCAGTGGCGATTACGCCGGCCGAATCACGCCCGTCAGCAATGGGTTGGCGTATCTGATCCTTGGCCAGTACGACAGCAGCGGGCGCAACGGCAGCCAAACGCCGTTGTCGGAGGTGTGGGTGGGGCTGGGCTGCTATTGGGCCGCGCGGCCGGCGGCGTCAGACGAAGAGTGCTTGGCAGTCCTCGATGCGAGCGAGGATCAGAAGTTGGCGCTACGGATACGCGCCGACGGGCGGCTGGCGGTCTATGACAGCACCGGCACCTCGTTGGGCGTGGGCGCGACAGTACTCCAGACGGGGCGCTGGTACTGGCTCGAGCTGCTATGCGGCACGGGGACCAACGCGGACTACGCGTTGCGCATAAACGGCGTCACCGAGCTGTCCGGACAGGGCCACATGGGCACGGGGGGAGCAACGTTGATCGTCATCGGCAAATTGGTGGATCGCAATGGCGAAGGGTACGATCTGTACGTTGACGACATTGTCACTGATACAGCGGACTGGCCGGGCGACTGCCGGGGGTGCCGGATGGATCCGGATGGTGACGGGCACTATGAGGACTGGACCGGCGACTACACCGATGTGGATGACGTGCCGCATAACGCGGACACAGACTACATCAGGGCGTCGGTGGCCGGCGCGGCGGAGACGGTCACGTTGGAGCATCCCACCGCGGCGGGTGTGCTGGGGGTGGCGCGGGCGCTGAAGCTGGTCGCAGTGGTGAGGCGCGGTCCGGCCGCGTCGACACTTAGGACGCGGCTGCGCAGCGGGGGTACGGATCTCGACGGCGATGAGCTGCCGTCGACGGCTTGGGGGCCCACCTACGTCGCCGTCCAGCAGATGTACTCGACCGATCCGGCCACCAACGCACAATGGACGCTGGACGGCCTAGCGGACACGGAGGTAGGGCTGGTATTGACGGCCAACGCCATGGCACGCTGCACGCTGCTGTGCGCGATCGTGATCTGGAGCCCGGCCGAAGGCACCGCGCGGCAGATGTATGCGTATCGGCACAGGAGAGCACAATGACGTGGTTGCGGCAAGGGACAGAAGTCACGGTCAAGCTCGGGCCGTTCGTGGATGCGGCCGACGGCGCCACCGCTGAGACAGCGCTGTCTATCGACCAGGCGGACATTCGGCTCAGTAAGGCCGGGGGGGCGTTTGATGAGACGCACGTGGAAGACGGCGCGGCGCACGACGAGGCCGGCTGGTATGACGTAACGTTGGATGCGGACGATACCGATACGCTGGGCGAACTGGTCGTCTCGGTCCAAGTGGCCGGCGCGCTGCCGGTATGGGAGCGCTACACGGTCGTGCCCGCGGAGGTCTACGACGCCGTGATCGGCGGAACCGGTCTCCATGTCTACTGGGCAGAGATCGAGCTACGCCTGGACGAGGATGGCGGCATGGATCGCTGGTCAGTGCTCTGGTACCGCGACGGCGTACTGCTGACCACGGGCGTGAGCGATGCCGCGCTCACGGTGCAGCGCGCCACAACCGGCGCACCGCTGCTTAACGGCGTGAGCCTGACCGACATCGGCGGCGGCCACCTCTTATACAGCGAGGATACGGACCGGATCGACCTCGGTACGCCATACATCGCCACGGTTTCCGCCACCATCGACGGCGCTACCCGCACCTGGTCAAAGCCCATTGGACGCGACGTATGACCGGTCTGTATGCCAGTCGCCTCTTGCCGCTCTGGGCGCGTGGCGATCGCCGCGACTCCCAGCTACCGCCGGGCCAGTTGCTGACGCGCACCGTCAGCCAGGAGGGCGCCTGGGCGCGCGTGACGTGCACGACGAACCTGACCGGGCCCGTCTACTGGCATTGGTGGGAGGACGGCCGGTACGTCGGCAGCACCCCGGACGGTGTGCGCTTGTTGCATGCTCCGGCCCGCGGCCAACTCAACCTGCGCGTCCGGCCGGTGCGCTGGCGCAGCTATGATGGCCGGCGCGTGGCTGTGCCGGCGTACGACGGCCGCGTCACGGTCGAATGGCTCCGTTCGCCCGGCGGCCAGGTCGAACGCTATCTCGTGCAAGCCAGGCCCGCCGGCGGCGACTGGCAGACATTAGCCAAAGTGCGCGCTACCGGCGCCTGGAGCCAGCGCTGCGTGACGCCGCCGCTGGCCGACGACACGGTCTATGAGCTGCGCGTGGTGGTGGTCGCTCGTGATGGCAGCCAGGGCGTCGCCCTGAACTTGGGCAGCTTCCACAACGTGCGCTACCCCGACCAGGTCGCGCCGGACATTTCCTGGGACCCGGCTACCGGCCGCTTCACGTTCGCGGAGGCGACATGAGAATCGGCGGTCACCTGGTACGGCTACGCAGCGGGGGGGCGGATATCCATTGCCTGGGCGCGCTCGGTGTGCTGTCGGGCGTGCAGATCACGCTGATCGGCGCGCTCAACGGCCCCGGCCGCGGTTACCTCAGCTACCTGGCGGGCGCGGGCCTGAAGTGGAAAGCTCCCGGCGCCCGCAGGTTCGGCGCGGAAGTGGATGTCAGCGCCGGAGGGAAGTACTACGTGCTCGGCGATGATCCCGACCAATGGCTGGCGGTGCGGGTCACGCCCGAGGCGCTCCCGATGTCATACTTCCAGGCCGCGATTGACCTGGTCGAACGCTACAACGTCGCCGCGCCAGACGTCGACGCCGGCGGCCAGCCGGTCACCTACGACCTCGTGGCCGTAAATATGCATGACCAACCCATAGCTGACCTGACGGCCTGGCTGGACCCCGACGTGCCGGCCAATCGCGGCGTGACGCTCACTCCGGCCGGCGGCGCGGCCTGCCAGCCATTCAGCGAGGACGAGGGCCGGGCGCTGTTCGGCGAGCACAACCTGGCGTATCCCGGCGGAGCACTGGTGATCACCTTTACCCGCACGCCCGACAGCACGCCCAGTCCGCGCCGCCGCCTGCGCGGTTGGCTGAGCTGGAACGATGGCGCGGGCGGCCGGGCCCGGGCCGCGTTCTGCGCGCTGTACCGCGTTGCCGGCACGGCGGGCTATGAGCTGTACCGGTCGGATGGAGCCGAGCCGGTCCCCGGCGTGGATGCCCCACTGGCCACCGTGGCGAGCCTGCCCAGCACGCCGGTCGCCTCGTTCACGGGGGACGCCTCGCACCGCCTGGCGATCTGCCGGTGCAACCGTTTCGGCCTGCGTTCCACGCCGCAGACGGTCCAACGAATCGACGTCGCCGACGGCGCCGTCCTGGAGCCGGTTCCGCCCGACCTTCACTCGCTGCGCCTGATCCCGACCGCGCCCGGCAAGGTGCGTGTGCTGGCGCGCGTGCGCCGCACGGCCCGGCCCGCCACCAGGTGCGCGATCTGGTATACGCTGGACGACTCGCCGCCCGGCGCCGGTGAGCCACAGCATCAAGCGATCATCCGCTATAGCGGGCCCGGGCGCTCCGGCATCGTCGTCTGGGACGGTATTCCGCCCCAGCCGAACGGCACGCGGATTCGCGTGGCGGCCCGGGCGCAGCGCGGCACGCGCCGCAGCGACAACGCGCTAAGCTCGGAGTACTGGGTCATACCGACTGGCATAATCGCGCCGGTCAGCCAGCCGCAGGCTATGTGAGGCTCGTCGATGGATTCGAACCTGCAAATTTCGGCGGAAGCCGACTTGGCGCCCCTGGAGCGCTTGGGTCAGGTCTGGCTCGAAACCAAGCCGACCTGGGCGGATCAGTGGGAAGAGGACGTGCGTCTCATCCCGCAGGGCTGTACACGCCTGGCGGGCTCGCAGGGAGCCGGCGAGCTGACCTTCAGTTACCGCTATGGTCCGCTGGAATCTCCGCACTGGATGGTCGGCCCGGTCCATTTACCGAAGATGCCTACACTGCGCGGCCATTGGATCCGCGTCCGCACCCACGTCGGCGCCGCCGACGTCACACTCTGGACGGGCCGCATCACCGAGCCGGTCGAACAGATCCACGGCGACCAGGTCGCGGGCGTTAAGGGCCCGGCCGCGTCCGGAGAGCAGGTCTGGCGCGCGTTGGGGCCGCAGGCGCTGCTGGAGCGCTGCAAGATATCGCGCAGCCTCTGGTCGTTTGTTGACGGCGCCAAGTTTACGGCGCAGTACCTGCCCTGGGTACCCGACTTCAACGGGCGGCGCGGGGAGAAGGGCGTCCTGGGCAACCGGAGCGATGAGATTTGCACTATGGACGGCTGGGAGGCCGGGATATACGTCTTCGGCGGCCACTCGCTCTGGCGGGCCTCAGACATCGTGCGCTACGTGCTGCGCATGGTCAGCGACTTCGATCCCACCGGCCCGAGATGGGTGCTGACCAGCGAGGCCCTGCTGCGGGATTACAATCCGCACATCGCCGGCCGCGACGTCATGTCAGCAGCCGAGATCATCGCGACCGCCATCAGTCTGGACCGTGGCCTCGATTGGGCCATCAGTGAGCACGGCAACGGCTTTGCGATCACGCCGTTTGTGATAACGGGCCGCGCGGGGATCGCCGTCGGCGGCCAGCCGCTACCGCCCAATGAGAGGGAGGAGCACATCAACATCAGCGAGGACCGCCGGATGGCGTTCGAGGTCGAATACAGCCAGCGCGAGCGTTATGACAAGATCCGCGTCCTCGGCGATCGCGTCGTCAGCGTCTTCAGCGTCGGCGGCAGGGCTGACAACCTGGCCGGGCAACTCGTGCCGAACTGGACCCAGGCGGCGCAGGCCCAATATGTGGCTGGCCTCGAGGACGGTACCGCCGAGGATAACGACCGGTACCGGCATGGCGATAGATTCGCCGCCGTCTTTCAGGAGTTCCGCGTCCAAAGCGACTTCAACTTCAACTTCGACGACGGTCACGCCAACATTGTCTTTCGGCCTGACGGATCGGCGGATCCCGGACCAACGCAGTTCCAACGCTTTTTGGTCGGCACGTTGCCGCGGCTGCCGCTGATGCCGTATGTGGACTACCGCACGAACCCGCCCGTCAGTAGCCGGCCCGCGTGGATGCAGCCCGACTATCTACCACTACTGGTCTTCGCGTGGGACGCGGACGAACACAAGTGGCTATGTGTTAACACGCTGGCCGCCGACGGTCTGCGGCCCAACGTCGGCGTGCACGCGCTCGACAACGAGATGGGTGTACGCCTCGCCTCGCACCCGCGGCATCTGTTCGCGCGCGGCGCCTGGAACGATGCCGGCCCCAGCAAATTCGACCCGGACACGCAGGGCGGCTTCTACTCAGGGGCGCTGATTCTCACGTTGGCGATCGAGACCGATCACCGCGTGTCGATGGAGATCGCAGTGCCGCCCGACGTAGCGGCCGGCGACGGTTCGGTCAAAGAGGTGCTGGTCGGCGCGACAAGTGACTCGGGCGAGAGCTCCGTAGAGCTGTGGTGGCTGAGCCGCAATACCGTGCTGGGGGTTAATGAGGCCGGCGAGCTGCTGCGTGCGCCTCCGCAGGGCTATGCGGTGCGTGACGACCGCCCGCGCCTAGAAGAGCTAGCGCGCGGCCTGGTGGCGCGCTATTTGTATGAGCGGGTCCGCGCCTCGCTGACCATACGCGGCAGCATAGAGCCGTGGCAGGGGCACATCGGCGCGCTGCTCGTGGCGGAGGGCGAGCAGGGCGAGCTGGTGGACGTGCAGAGCCCCATCACCGCCGTGCAGTGGGATTTCACGCAGCGAACGACCCGCCTGCTGTGCGGGCATGCGGAGAGGTGATATGGCTGGTTACGGTACCGGACCGAAGGACCGCGGCCGTGGCGGAGTGAGCGCGGTAGCGTTGCCGACCGTTCCGCCGACGGATGTGATCCTGGCGGTGATCCTGGGCCGCGCGCAAATTGAGCCCGGCATCCCGCGCTGGCGATATGCCTGGCAGCAGGTGCGCTATCTAGATGACCTAACAGTCGAGCTCACCGGCATGGCAGGCACGACCGACGAAAATTACGCGCTCAACAACACCGAGACGTATAACGTCGCCACCGGCACGGGCACCCAAGGCAACAGCGTCGATGAAAGTGGCGCGGATTTTCCGGCAGGGTTTACGCTACAGCCGGTCGGTGGCGCGGCAATGCGGCCGGTGGTTGTGACGCTGACGCGGCGGCAATTGTACAACGAGGAGGGCAGGGCAGTTGGTCAGGTCTGGACGTTCGATTACCCCTCCTCACATGACGGGGCCTGTTGATGCCTGGTGGTCTTCACAGACATTGCTGTTGCGAGCCGCCCGAGCCCGGGCCGTGCGATG
>ERZ795051.2539-NODE-2539-length-20160-cov-3.646058_pt1 | contig 20160 bp, 11 predicted proteins | sample MGYA00375135_ERZ795051 | MGnify/ENA primary metagenome ERZ795051 (study PRJEB30180, sample SAMN05720222) | activated sludge metagenome | isolation source: Anaerobic digester | place: Japan | collected 2015-05-26 ... | reverse complement strand
AGCGAAAAATAGAAATGGAGAAATGCGCTCACTTGAACTGTTATTCCGACCTAAAATTACTCTCTTTACTCAAAAATCAAAATACTCTAAAGAAGATGTTATTAACCATTAACTTATACATATTTTTTTATATGTTGCAATGAAAAATAATACACTAAAACTTTCTGAGAAAGAAAAAAACATTATCCGTTTGCTTGCCAGTGAAATTGCAGAAATTGCAAGCAAAGATCATCAATCTGAATTTGCCAGACTATGGACTCTCCATAACGACCTTAAAATAACACGTCCTCTGGTGCTCGTTTTTCCGGAAGGCTCATGGCGTGAATTGCTTCCTGAATCAGAACTTGAATCTGAGTCAGTATTTGCGCGCAATATCGAGAGAGAACTCCGTAAAATTATATATTATGATAGATTTCTTCGCGATGAAAACCCGATAGAAAACAATTTTGATGTTCCTATTACAGTAAAAAATAGCGGATATGGACTTTATCCGGTTGTCACTAAAAGTAGTCAATCTGATGGCGCTGAACATTTTGAACAGGTCATAAGAGGAATTGAGGATATTGAGAAAATGCACTTGCCAGAAGTTCAGGTGGATTGGGAGGACTCATATAAAAAATTGGAATTCTTTCAAAACTTATTTGGAGATATTCTTAATGTTAGACTCGTAGGACATTACGAGTGGTGGTGTTCCCCCATTGATGAGTATGCAAAATTGCGTGGACTTGACCAGCTCTATTATGATATAATAGATGCTCCTGAATTAGTTCATGAATACTGCAAACGCTATGTTGAGGCTCGTATACATACCATTAAGGAACTCGAGCGTCAAAATGCTCTCACTCTTCGTATCAGGAATGAGTATGTAGGTTCTGGTGGAAATTCTTATACAAACGATTTGCCATACATAGGATATGATGGAAAACATGTGAGAACTATTGATCTTTGGGGTTTTGCCACTGCTCAAATGTTCTCTGAAGTTTCTCCAGAAATGCACGAGGAGTTTGCTATTCAACACGAAAAAAAATTTCTCAGTCTTTTTGGACTTAACTGTTATGGTTGTTGTGAGCCCTTACACAATAAACTTGAAATCATTATAAAACATATTCCACGTCTTCGCCGAATATCAATTTCCCCATGGGCAAATATTGAAAAGTCTGCTGAAATACTCCAGAATAATTACGTATTTTCATGGAAGCCAAATCCGACAATTCTTGCAGGAGAATCCTTCAATCCGGAATTTGTCAAAGAGCAAATTAAATCTTTTTGTGAAAGAACAAAAGGTTGTATTACTGAAATAATAATGAAGGACACTCACACAGTCAGAAATGAACCACAACGAATTCATGAATGGGTAAAAATAACAAGGCAAGTCTGTTCAGATTTTACATAAAAATTATTTGAATTTTATGCATCTAATTTGTCGAATCCCATTTGTGATATATTAAATATCGTCAGGGCTAATATGCGAAAAAAGCATTATATTACTACCATTTGTCTTTGTTGTATTTCTTTTACGAGTTAATCTATATGTAAATTTATTGTAACTATATCTGTCGTGATAAAATGGTAAAACCTGAATAAAATTATCCAAATTTTTGAAGCGAAGATTAGGCCATAATATATTGATATTAAGTAAATTAAGTTAAATTTACTTAATTGATTGTAAAATTTTATTTAGAGCTCAAATATAGCTAAAATAAGACAATTATTTTTATAATTAAATTTTGACTTTTTATTATTAAGAAAGTATATTATACAAATTAATTTTTTTAATTTAACCAAGGAGAAAAAGATGGCAGCAAAAGTTGACACTGAAAAATGCACTGGTTGCGAAGCATGCGTTAACACTTGCCCAGTAGAAGCGATTAAAATGGATGGAGGAAAAGCAAAAGTCGGTGATGAATGCATTGACTGTGGTGCGTGTGTTAGTGAGTGTCCAGTAGAAGCTATTTCTATGGAATAAATTCCATTTGAAAGAATGACGCCGGGCGGAGTATTTCCTCCGGCGTTTTATTATTTTATAGTTATTGGTCTATGCAATTAGAAATGTCAGCCAGAGTTATTTTTGATAGTCCAGAAAAATCTTCGGATCTCTTCTATGCAACGAGATTTTACGCACCTGATCCAATTCTTTATATAGAAACAAAGAAATCAAAATTCCTATTTGTATCACCTCTTGAATTTGACAGAGCCAAAAAGGAATGTGCCAAAGACATTAAGATTATTGAAACATACAATAAGGAAGTTTCAGAATTAATTTATTCTTTCTGTAAGGAAAATAGTATCAATCAAATTTCAGTTCCCTATTTTTTCCCTTCTGGTCTACTCTTTGAATTACAGAAATGGGGATTGAAAGTTATTATAGGGGAAAAACCATTTTTTCCTGAGCGAAAAAGGAAGACAAAACATGAAATTGCGAAAATCGCAGAAGCCTTAAAAATTACTGAAAAGGCTATGCAAAGAGCTGAGCAGGTGATCAATGAAGCAAAAGTAATGAAAAATAATATCTTAAAGTGGAATGGGGAAATATTAAGCTCTGAAATTATGAAAAAAATTATTAATCTCGAATTATGTAAATATGATGCAATAGCAAGAGAAACAATAGTTTCATGTGGCAAAGGTTCGTCTGAACCACATAATACAGGTTCAGGAGCAATCAAGGCTTGTCAGCCAATAATAATTGATATTTTTCCACAGGCAAGTTCCGGTTACTGGGGAGATATTACAAGGACGTTTATAAAGTGGAAAGCGGATAGTAAGTTTATGAAAATATTTAATACCGTTCGTATTGCAGGACTTAAGGCAATAGAAAATATAAAATCTGGAGTTAAGGCTTCTGATATATATCAGATAGCTTTTGACTACATTAAATCACAAGGTTTTAAGACAGGAAAAATGAATGGTAAGAATTGCGGATTCTTTCATAGTCTCGGACATGGAGTTGGACTTGATATTCATGAAAGTCCTGTTATATCACCTAAAAATACATTACCTCTTGAGGTTGGGAATGTGATAACCATAGAGCCGGGCCTATACTATCCTGATTTTGGTGGTGTAAGGATTGAAGACTTAATTGTTGTAAGAAATAACGGTTTTCAAAATCTCACTGAATTTCATAAAGAACCAATCATTACTTGAGTATTTTAGGTTCTTTTGTTGGGAGGGCAATAGTTATATTGCTGAGAGAGTTTTTTATTATCAGTACTTATTTCCAAAATAGTTTTAATTCTGCCACGGCAATTCCCATTTCTCCAGCGATAGTATAAAATAGGAAAATTCTTCCATTATCTTCTATTACAAATGGATCACGAAGTTCACAAAGATTTATTCCTGGTCCGTATGAAGATTTTTTTAAAGGATAATTTATTCCTTCATATTCAGTTTCGGGACGCATGATTTCAATCGGTAAAGATTCCTTCCATAAATGCCAATTATCTTTGAGTTCCACAGTGGAAAGTAGTATCCTTTCGGGCTCATCATTTACTCTCGAATAAAAAATCAATAAAAAATCATTTTTTAACAAAACAGCACAATGTCTCATCATTCTGATGAAATTTCCCCTACTTTCAAAAGGGGATACTCCATCTTTTGAGCGAAGTAATTCTCCCCAACCTGAATTTCCTTTTTTTGCTATTGCATAGTAATAACCTTTCCAGTGGAATACTCTGAAGTAGTAAGGTCCAAGTATTTGTTGAGAGCAGCTAAAGTTTAAACCATCTTTTGAAGTTGCAAAAGAGGTAAATTGCCCTTTTTGATTTATAGTTCCTTTTATTGCAGCGGAATGAAAATACATTCTTATTTCTCGGTTTTGATTATCTATATAAATATCAGGCGAAGCGATATGCCCATCAAAAGGGGTGTTTTCAATATGGAGGACACCTGGGGTATAAATCTTCCATGGACCTTCGATATTATCTGAATAAGCCAGACGAATAAAAGTTCCTGTGTGATGTCCAAAATACATGTAATATTTGCCAAAAGGATTGCGTATCCATTCTGGGACACGAATAACAGAAGGTCCGTTAATATTATTTCCCAGAATATCTGAAGAATCAAAAGTTATTAATGGGTTTTTAGAACTGCGTTTTACATTACAAGATACAATACTTTTCATCATTAAATTAAAAATTTTAAATTTCTTTATATATTTTATAAAAAATCGCAATCTGAAATATTTTATTTTTTTGCATTTTCACCTCCGCATAGAGCGAAGGCATCGTGTCCAGCTTTGTTATTTTCAAAATCTGCAGTAGGTACTATATGTTTTTTTTTCATATTTCTCTTCTACATCGCACTGACTTCGTAAAATATGCAAGGATAATTTTTAAATTTGATTTTTAGAAAAAACGGGTTGAGGGAGAAATTCCACAACAACCCGTATATTTTTTCTATTTTGCTTTTTCTACATTATGCTTCCGAGCTTTTTGAAGAATTCCATTCTTCTTTTAGCGTCGTTTTCAGCTTCCTGGAAGAGTTTTTCAGCTTCCTGTGGAGCTGTTTTGAGAAGTGCTGTATATCTTCTTTCTCCTTTGATGAATTCTTGATATGAGATTTGAGCGTCTTTGCTATCCCATATAAATGGGGATTCACCTTTTAGAATCTTCGCAGGATTATACCTGTAGAGAGGCCAATAGCCAGCTTCTACTGCGCGTTTTTCTTCTGTCTGGCTCTTCATCATATCTATACCGTGTGCAATACAAGGCGCATATGCGATGATTATTGAGGGGCCATTGTATTCTTCAGCTTCGCGGAATGCATTTATTGTTTGGACTCTATTTGCTCCCATTGCTACAGATGCTACGTAGACATATCCATAAGTCATACACATAAAGCCGAGATTCTTTTTAGTGAGTCGCATCCCGGAATTTGCGAATTTCGCAACTGCTGCGATAGGAGTAGATTTTGAAGCTTGTCCGCCAGTATTTGAATATACTTCGGTATCCAGGACGAGGATTTTAATATTTTTATTCATTGCCACGACGTGGTCAAGCCCGCCGAATCCGATATCATATGCCCAGCCATCGCCCCCAATACACCATATGCTTTTATCTACGAAATAGTCGGATAATTCTGCTATTTTCGCGAGGATAGATTTTTGTTCTCCATTTGCTTCATTGATAGCCTTTGGAAGGAGAATTTTTATAGCATTTTGAGCGATTATTGCCTCTGAATTTTTCTTATCCCATAATGAGAGAGAATGTTTTAGTGCTGCTGTAATATCCTGGTTGATTCCTCCGATTTCAAGTAATTTTTCTACGTTAAGTTTGAGTTGTTTTCTATTATTTTCTACTGCCAATCTCATCCCAAATCCATACTCAGCATTGTCTTCGAAGAGTGAGTTTGCCCATGCTGGGCCTCTGCCGTCTTTAGTTTTGCAATAAGGAGTGGTTGGGAACGTTCCACCATAAATTGAGGAACATCCGGTTGCGTTTGCGATGATTAGATTTTCTCCGCAGAGCTGAGTGAGTATTTTTACATAGGGAGTTTCTCCGCATCCTGCACATGCGCCAGAGAATTCAAATAGAGGTTTTTTAAACATTAATCCTTTTAGAGTTTCTTCTGGTGCGCCATCAAGGATATTGTCCTGGAGTTTTTCGAAGAATTTATAATTTTCAACCTGTCCATTTGCTCTTTCTTCTTCTAATGTTGTAAATTCAAGCGCTTTATTTGGTTTTGCTGGACATGTTTCAACGCAGACTCCACATCCTGTGCAATCATCTACATAAATCTGTATTCTGTAGTCGAGATTTTTGTCATTTTTGCATTTTGATTTGACTGTTTTAAATGTAGATGGTGCTTTTGTGCTTTCTTCAGGAAGAATTTGTTTTGCCCTTATTACTGCATGTGGACATGACATTACACACATATTGCATTGTATACATGCTTCTGGGATCCATTTTGGGACCCTCGGAGCTATACCGCGTTTTTCAAGGGCAGCAGTACCTGTTGGGATTGTTCCGTCAAAGGACATAAGAGAAACCGGTATATTATCGCCTTTGAGATGCATAAGGGGTTCTACAATTTTCTTTGCAAAGTTATCTGCGTCTTCTGGTATGAGTTTAGGTGCCTCATAATATTCGGTTATTTTGTCGGGGATTTTTACTTCTTGTAGAGCTTCTGCTGTTTTATCGACGCATAGCCAGTTCATCTTTACGATATCTTCACCTTTTGCAGCATAAGTCTTTTTAATAGCGTCTTTTATTAACTGCATAGCCTTATCTTTTTCGAGGACTCCAGAGATGAGGAAAAACGCTGTCATCATCACGGTATTTATTCTTGCGCCGAGTCCGCATTCAGTAGATATTTTTAGTGCATCAATATTGTAAAACTTGATTTTTTTCTTTTTTATAATTTGCTGCATATCTTTTGTAAGGTGCTTAAAAATCTCCTCATTATTCCATTCAGAATTCAGGAGGAATACGCCACCTTCAGTGATTCCATTGAGCATATCATATCTACCGATATATGCTGGATTATGGCATGCGACGAAGTTGGGGGAATCGATCAGGTAAGCTGATTTAATTTGTGATTTTCCGAATCTTAAATGGGAAATTGTAATACCATATGATTTTTTTGAATCGTAAACAAAGTATCCCTGAGCATACATATCTGTGTTATCACCGATTATCTTTATAGAGTTTTTATTAGCTCCTACTGTGCCGTCTGAACCGAGTCCCCAGAACATACATCTTACTACATCAGATGGTTCAGTATTGATTTTCTTTGTTACAGGTATGGATAATTTTGTTACGTCGTCCTCAATTCCAACTGTAAAACCATGGAAAGCGGCTTTATCAAGGTGTTCATATACAGCATTTACCATAGATGGTGTAAATTCTTTGCTTGAAAGACCGTAACGTCCTCCTATAATTTTAATTTTTTCTCCTTTTAGCGCGCTTACGACATCGAGGTACAATGGTTCGCCAATTGCTCCAGGTTCTTTTGTTCTATCAAGGACGGCAATTTTTTTGACTGTTTTTGGTAGTACTGCCTTGAAATCTTCCACTGAAAATGGCCTATAAAGTCTTACAAATACAGCTCCGACTTTTTTACCTTTTGAGACTAAATAATTTACAGTTTCTTCTATTGTGGAGCATGCAGATCCCATAGCAACTATTACTTTTTTCGCATCTGGAGCGCCGATGTAGTCGAATAGTTTGTATTTTCTTCCTGTTATTGCGAAGACTTTTTCCATATATTCTTTTACAATTGTCGGGCATTCAGCATAATACTTATTTACCGTTTCTCTTCCCTGGAAATAGACATCAGGATTTTGGGCGCCTACTTTTAAGAAAGGGGCATCTGGGCGGATTGCGCGTTTTCTGAACTCCTCGATATATTTGTGTTCAACTAAGCTGGCAATCTCCTCATATGAAATTTGATGAACTTTCTGGACTTCGTGTGATGTTCTAAAACCATCGAAAAAGTGTAAAAATGGAATTTTCGATTTGAGAGTTGAAAGATGCGCAACAAGTGCCAGATCCATTACTTCTTGAACAGAAGCAGATGCGATTAAAGCAAATCCTGTATTTCGGACTGACATAACGTCTGAGTGATCACCAAAGATGGAGAGTGACTGACACGCAAGAGAACGAGCTGATACATGAAAAACCGTAGGCAGCATTTCTCCAGCGATTTTATGCATATTTGGGATCATCAGTAATAATCCCTGAGAAGCTGTAAAAGTCGTAGTTAGTGCTCCGGCTGTCAATGAACCGTGAACAGCGCCAGCGGCTCCTGCTTCTGACTGCATTTCTACAACATTTACTGGTAGACCAAAAATATTTTTTCTCCCTTTAGCTGACCACTCGTCAACATATTCACCCATGTTTGATGATGGAGTAATTGGGTAGATAGCGGCTACTTCACTCAGAGCATAAGCCACATGTGCGGCGGCGGTATTACCGTCAATAGTTACCATTTTACCTGGCATTTTGGATTCTCCTTTTAATTTTTTTCAAATAATTAGTTTGATATAACGAGAGACAAAAAAGAGCCTTTTTATTTTAATACAGAAATTTTTATTTTCAAAAAGAAAAAGTAATTTTCTAAATTACTATTTTTTTTTACCATTCTTATGTATTCAGTATTTTTTAAATCATTGATAACATCATCGGATACGGTTCCTGCCAGCCTGAACATAAACATAGTTCTCTTGCGTTCTTTGCTATGGGAGAAATCAGTTCTTGTAATTAGTTTTTTATGTTTATCGAAAACAGTTGATATTTTTGACAGCACACCCATTTTGTCTTCGCAACGAACGAGTATAAATGTTCCTGAAGGTTCAACTTCATAGGTAAATCCATCTACCAATGTTATTCGCGGATGAGGACCGCTGAAAACGACGCCTCCTATATTGAAACTTTGTTTTGTTTTTAGAGAGTTAAATGTAAATTTTACAGCATTTTCATAATCGCTGAAAGAGGGATCATTAAAATCTTTTACTTTTATTCCAATGCTTTCAGCGCGTTGATCGGCGTTTACGTAACTTACGAATTTATGGATAGCTCCCAGAAAACCTTTCAAAAAAGCAAGCCTCAATAGAGTGCAATCATGTTTGATTATATCTCCTCTGTACATACATTCTAAAGAATCTGGAGTGAAGTCTATAAATTGCTGAGCAAATGAGCCAAGTTTTTCAGATAGGACTACATATGAGGACATAAGATTTCCTTCAATCATCCTTATTTTTGGCATATTTACTGGAGCATCCACTACGCCTCCTTCAAGTGCTTTTGGAACTTGATCTGCAATGAATTCTGCTATTTTTTCTTGGGCTTCAGTTGTGGACGCACCGATATGAGGAGTCATTACAACGTTTGGTAGTTTTATGAAAGGGTTTTCTCTTGGTGGTTCCTGATTCCATGTATCTATTCCTGCAGCTGATACTTTTCCAGACTTAAGAGCTTCGATGAGGGAGTTTTCCTCTATGATCCCTCCTCTTGCAGCATTTATTAATATTACACCATCCTTCATCATCGCAATTTCATTTCTGCCAATCATTCCGTAGGTTTCTTTATTTTTGGGGACGTGGACGGAAATAATATCTGAATTTTGGAGCAATGTTTTTAAATCTGATTTTATAACTCTGCATCTATTAAATTTTTCATCTGGAATATATGGATCATATGATAGGACTTTCATTTCAAGACCATTGCAAAATTGAGCCACTCTGTGTCCTACATTACCAAGCCCTATGATACCTATGGTTTTTCCCATCAGCTCCATCCCGCTGAATTTGTGTCTATCCCATAGTAATTTTTCCATATTTTTATGTGCTGGTATTATTTTTCTTGCGCATGCTAAGATAAGTGCGAGTGTTAATTCTGCTGCTGAGTTTGTGTTTAGTCCAGGAGAATTGAATACTAAAATTCCTTTTTGTGTAGCATATTCAACGTCAATATGGGCATAGCCTACTGCGGCAACTGCAATTACTTTCAGGTTTTCAGCGATATCTATCAATTCTCGTGAGACGTTTGTTTCAGATCTTGTAATGAGGCAGTCGTATATAGAGATAATTTTTTTTAATTCTTCGACACCTATATCTGGTTTGAAATCTACCTTATAGTCATTGTACTTACTAAGTTTATTTACTGCATTTTGACTAATTTTTCCAGTGATTAGAATTTTTTTCATTTATTTATCCATTATAATATTAGTTTTATTTTCTATTTATTGGTTAATTTTTGCCAGACTCTAAATAATTCTGTTACTCCCCACGCTTGAGCGAGGCATCCTCTCTGTAAGTGGGGATAGTCTCCATCAAGAATTTCAGGGATATTGCCAATAGAACCATCCTCTAATAGTTTTAGAGAGGAGGACAGTATAGATAATGCAGTAGGAATGGCCTGTTTTCCGTAAACTTGGACGAGCGCTTCAGGATATGATGGGAATAACCACGTCCATGCAGTGCCATTGTGGTATGCTGGTTTTCTACTTGTATCTTCGGGGCCAATGTAATGTCCAAAATAAGGTCTTGACGGGTTATTTAGTATATTTCCATTGCTCCCAATTATTGGAAGTTCATACTTCACAGGTCTGTCTGCCAGGGATCTGATTGCTCCAGGAATTATGAGTTCAGAGCATGCTTTCAAGATTCCCTTTTGGAGTTTTTCTTCTCCATTTATGACTCCAAGGGTTATAGTAAGGAGTTGATTTGGGCGGAGGTGATCATCTTTTACAGCTCTTGCGGCTGATTTTCCTTTTGAACAATGAAGGCAATCGGATAACCATTCGTACTCTTCTGTGATAGGATCTTTTATTATATAAAATTTTTTTAGTGAATTGATTGCTCTCTGGCGGATTTCTTCGAATGTCGAAATATTTGTTTTCTGATAAAGGAATTCAAGTGCACTAATCCATAGAGCTTGAATTTCTATAGGGTAGCCTTCTCGAGGCGTTCCCGCTGGATAATTTGTATCCATCCACGTGAAGTGAGATGGGCTGAATATTAGACCTGATTCAGGATCCATTTTTATCCCATTAGGTGTTCCATTTACGTAATATTTTGCGATAGTTTTTAGCACTGAGAGCAAATTTTCTTCATCATTAATTTTCTCTGATAATATTGCATCACCGAAAGTTTCGCAATAGTCTTTTATTGTTAGAAAAAGCCAGAGAGGTGCATCACTTGTGTCGCGATTGCTTGCGTTTGTTCCCATAATCATATTGGGTATAGTTCCATTTTCTGCGAATTTCGCAAAGAGCAGTATTATTTTTTCTACGTCATCTTTTTTATTTGCTGCTATCAGGCCTCTCGAAGCTATCAGTGTGTCTCTTCCCCAATCTATGAACCAGGGGTAGCCTGCTATGATAGTTTTCCAATTGTCTCTTTTTACTATAAATTTTTCCATAGCTGAAATTAGTGTTTTAGAAAAATCAGCTTTTTTATTTATTTCTGATTCCAATTGGAAATCTTCAAATGATATATTTACTTTTTCAGGTTCAAAATCTGTGATTATGCAGCCTGATATGACATCGTATTCATCTCCACCGAGCATTAATTCAAAATATCCGGGCGAAAACAAATCGCTATTAGGGTCAAGTCCACGTTCCGCTTCGTTTTTTCTAAAAATAGAATATGACCATTCTGGAGATGTTTTAAATTTTCCTTTTGTTGAATACATACATAGTTTTCTATCCTTAGCAGGTTCAAATACAAATGATTTTATTGAAGTTAAAACCTGGTTTTGCCATAAGTTTTCAGGGCCAAGATATGCTTTTGTTTCGTGATGAAAGTTTCTATCTTCTATATCAGGCTTTATAATCAATTTTAATGGTACTTTGTCATCAATAATATTTATATTCTGGTTTTCTTGTGATAGATGTTTTGCCGATAATCTTTTTATAGTCATAATAGTTTGATTTTTCATAGGAAGCATCTGTATTGATATTGCGAATTTCGCAAATATACCATTGCCGAGAGGAATGCTAAATTCCCAGATGGCGCAATTTCCATTGCTGGAAACGGAAAAATTATCAATTTTATCTTTAGAAAACCATTCCTTTCTCCCGTGATAGTCTGTGCATATTCTGCAACGAGTCCACATAATATGTCTATCTTCAGGATGATTTGGATTTAGGTTTCCTGCGAGAAGGCAGTCATACCTACTTGAGAGTTCAGCCCATTTTACCGGGATATATGCGAACCCCCCTCTGCCATTTGTCAGTAGAATGTTTAGGTTAGTATTGGCAATTTTTGTGTGGTCATACATAGTTACTACATTGAGATTATTGCTGTTAATTCGGGGCAATACCAACAATTCGGAGCTTTCTCTATAAGATTTATCATCTGCGTAGACGCTAATGCGAATTTTACACTTTTGGAAAGAGGTATTATTTAATTTTAGTGGTGGTATAAGGACAAAATTAAAAGCGCCTTTTGCCCGGAGGCTATCTCTCTGGATAAGTATTTTCCCATTTTCATCTGCAATTCGCACTCTGAAATTAAATTGGGCTCTCACCAAAATCAAGTGATCAGGTGGGAGCATAACGAGTCTTTTTATATCTTCTGGCCAGTGCCATTCTACAATTTTACAGAATTGTTCTTTGAATATTTCGCGGCAGAAGTTATAAGGATTATCGAGTAGTGTGTTGGCAAGTTCATGGGGATTTTTGTCTATAATTACGTGGGATTTTTGTTGCCATGTAATAATATCCATAGCCATAGCCATTGCATTTTGCAGAGTTATTCTATCTGGTTTTATGATATCTCTGTCTTCCATTTCTATTATTTTTTTCATATCGTTGATGGATGGGGAAAGACAGAGAGCCTGTCCTGGGGAAAGTTTAAGATTAAATCTGAGATTTCCTGAATCGAAAACAAAAGTTTCTTCGGAAATTAGATCTATAAGGGAGTCTTTTTGATGGGGAGTTTCGTTTTTTAACCATGAAGCGACAGATTCTTTTTCACAATTTAAATTTATAAGTATGAGAAGAGGGGACTTTGAGTTTGAATCAGATCTTGTAAACGCAACAACTTCTTGGTGACCCGAATCTATAATTTTTATTTTTGAACCGTTATAAAAGGCTGGATGAGAAATAAGTATTGAATTCAGTCGTGAGATATGTGCTATTTGATTTACTTTAGCTCCCCAATTCAGCGCATTAGATTCATGAACATCAATTTTTTCTTTCGCAAACCACTCTACGCCATTTGTGAATCCAAAAGCTCCATTATTTGATGCTAATGCTGATAAAGCTGTGCGCATTTTTGCATAGATTTCAGAAGTCGCAGCAAGTCTATTGTTGTCATGGGTTTCTGCATAATGGACCATAATTCCATCGCCAAGACTTACTTTATGGGCATATGGTATATATCCTTCAATTTGTTCTCTTGTGTAATTTTGAAATAGTTCTGAATATGCCCAATTCATATTAGCGTTATCAAGGAGTCTTCTCGTTATTTCCGGTGCACCACCAAGACCTTCAAGTAGAAAAATTGTTTCTGGGTATTCTACTCTTACTTTTGCGATTATATATTCCCAAGCTTTTTCTGGAATCATATAACCTGCATCGCATCGAAAACCATCAACACCTCTGGCACACCACGTAAGGAATACTTCTGCCAGATAGTCCCATAAGTCTGGTTTGTTATGGTTAAGTTCCGTGAGATCTCCCCATACGACTCCCCATGCTCCTGGTGAATGAATTGAGCCATCTTCCTCTCTTATAAGCCACTCAGGATGAGTTTCATGAATTTTTGAAGCCCAACCAGTGTGATTTATTGCGAGGTCTATAAAGATTTTTGCGTTTTTTCTGTGGATCGCATCTACAAGTTCTAGAAATTGATCAAGAGGAGTTGCCTTGCGGTCAAATTCGGCAAGAGAAGGATCTATACTGGTAAAATCAAGTGAAGCATAAGGACTTCCATATCTTCCCATTCGGGCAAATACAGTTGGAGTTGGATTTATTGGCAGAAGATGAATTATTCTGCAGTTCAAATCATCAATTATATGAGGTAAACATTTTTTTAAATCACGAAAAGTACCCGATGGCGGAATGACTGTATAATGCATACGATCGAGTTCGGCAATTTCGTCTGCTTCTAATTTTGGAATTGGTCTGGAAAAAGCAAAATTTTTATTAATTCCGAATTGTCTTACAAAGGCGCAATATATACTGTTTGCGCAACAGTAACCTGAAGGTTCAACATTTATATGAACGTTAGGTCCGTCAACCCAATGAGGTTCACGTTCTTCATCTTCAATATAAAAACATTTAGCCTCGAAATGCCCTTCTTCCAGCAAAGCAATTCTTATAGAAAAAGAAAAGTTATCCTTTTTTTCAAGTGGTATGTCGTGCCAATCCTGTCCGCTTCTTGGTCTCGCAGATAGGACAGAAGAGATAATTTCCTCTCTGGCAATTGATGCATTTTCGAGGTTAGTTCTAAGAAAAGCTTTTCCACGAACTTCTTTGTCAAAAGAGAGGGAAAAATCAATAGTATCTCCTCTATACAGAAGTATATGTTCGCCAGGAAATGGTTTTTGTATCATTTTATCAATAATAATCTTTTTTATATTTCTCAAATTAGCTTAATAAATTAGTTTCAAAAGTTAATCATAGCAAGAAAAAATTGTTATAAAATTAAGTTGAGATTAGCTATGATTTCATTATGTAAAGGGAAAAAGCCTATGATTTCTCTAAAATTTTTTTCTTGAAATAATAGGTTCTTAATGTAATATATGCGGACTTAAAAATCTTTAAGTTGAATTTTCGTTAGTGTTATAATTGATTTTAAAAAAATAAAATAGAAAAGGAGAAAATGAAAAAGAAATTTTTTTTCTTAGCGGCACTTTCTTTGGCTTCTGTACCCTTCACAAAAGTCTATAGTGCAATTGAAAGTTCTACTTCAGAACTGGAAAAAACAGCAAATAATATCCTGTCTGTGGGAAAAGAGATGGCATCTGGAGCTCAGTCAATAGTTCAGGTTCCGGCTCTCGATACGATGCCAATCTATTGGTGGATTGCGCCGATAAGTTCTATCCTTGCTCTTATCTTTGCGTGGATTTTCTATCAAAAGATGATTTCTGCACCTGAGGGAACGGAAAAAATGAAAGAAATTGCCGGTTATGTTCGTGAAGGTGCGATGGCGTATCTTTTCAGGCAGTATAAAGTTGTATCTGTGGTTTTTGTAATTCTTTTTGTTATCTTTCTTATTCTTGCAATATTTAAAATACAAAATCCATTTGTGCCGATTGCGTTTCTTACAGGTGGGTTTTTCTCAGGGCTTTGCGGGTTTATCGGGATGAATACTGCAACGAGAGCATCTAATAGAACAGCTCAAGGTGCCAGTGAGAGTTTAAATAGGGGACTTCAGGTGGCTTTCAGGTCTGGTGCAGTTATGGGCCTGGTAGTTGTTGGACTTGGACTTCTCGATATATGCATATGGTATTTCATACTTGATAAACTGATTTACACTCCGGAGAATATGGTAAATGGACTTCGTTTTCTTGGGATGAATCTGGTTTATCCAAATACAACTCAGGTGGAAAAACTCGTTCACATAACAACGACAATGATAACATTTGGAATGGGAGCGTCAACTCAAGCTCTATTTGCACGTGTTGGAGGAGGTATATACACGAAAGCCGCAGATGTTGGGGCTGATTTAGTTGGTAAAGTGGAAGCCGGAATACCTGAAGATGATCCGCGTAACCCAGCAACAATTGCTGATAACGTAGGCGACAACGTTGGCGATGTCGCAGGAATGGGAGCAGACCTTTATGAATCATATTGTGGTTCAATTCTTGCAACTGCAGCTCTTGGTGCGTCAGTAGGAGCACAAAAATTCGCTTCAGCCATTGATGTCAATTCAAAAACTGATGCTTTGAAACAAGCTATAGGCCTGGTGATTTCTCCAATGATAGTCGCAGGAATAGGAACAATTTTGTCAATTATAGGTATATTTATGGTTCGTTGTAAAGAGGGTGCGTCTCAGAGAAATTTATTGCGTGCTCTTTTAACTGGCACTCTGGGTAGTTCCATTCTTATTGTAATTGCAACCTTTGTACTTGCAAAAATTGGACTTATATCTTACGGTATATTTGGCGCTGTAATTGCTGGACTTTTCGCAGGGGTAATTATCGGGCAGTCAACAGAATATTACACTTCAGATGAATATGAACCAACTAAAGGAATTGCCGCTCAGGCAAAAATGGGACCGGCAACAACAATAATTGATGGTCTTGCAGTTGGTATGTTTTCTTCTGGAATTCCAGTAGTTACAATAGTAGTAGGAATATTGGCTGCGTTTACCCTTTCTGGAGGAGTAAAGGATTTCACAATGGGACTTTATGGGGTTGGTTTTGCCGCTGTCGGAATGCTTGCTACTCTCGGAATAACATTGGCAACTGATGCTTACGGTCCAATTGCAGATAACGCAGGCGGTAATGCGGAAATGTCAGGGCTTCCAAAAGAAGTAAGAGAAAGAACTGATGCTCTGGACGCTCTTGGTAATACAACTGCTGCCACAGGGAAGGGGTTTGCAATAGGTTCTGCTGCGCTTACGGCTCTTGCCCTGCTTGCAGCATATATTGAGGAAGTTAAAATATGGGTTGCTAAATTTGCCCATTACGCAGGTGGAAGTTTTATGGGCTTTTCAATGGACTCTGCATCTAAGGCTTCGATTCTTGACTTTATTGCTCCGTTAAAATTACATATAATGAATCCACTACTTATCTCTGGGCTCTTCATTGGAGGAATGATGGCATTTGTCTTTTGCGCAATGACAATGAAGGCTGTTGGAAGGGCGGCAGGTTCAATGGTAAATGAAGTACGCAGGCAATTTAAGGAAAAACCCGGTATCATGGACGGAAAAGATAAGCCAGATTATGCAAAATGTGTAGAAATCTCAACAGCAGGAGCTCAGAAAGAAATGTTGGTACCATCATTACTGGCTATTATCGTTCCGGTTATTACCGGATTGATACTTGGCGTTGCTGGAGTAATTGGACTCCTGGCTGGAGGGCTTGCAACAGGTTTTGTTCTTGCTACAATGTTGAACAATGCAGGAGGGGCATGGGATAATGCAAAGAAGTTTATTGAGAAAGGGAACTATGGTGGCAAAAAACTTCCAGATGGAAGTAAGAATCCTGTTCACGGCGCTGCTGTCATAGGAGATACTGTGGGTGACCCATGTAAAGATACTTCAGGCCCCTCTCTAAATATCTTAATTAAGCTAATGAGCATGGTGAGCATAGTATTTACTCCCGTAGTGATAAAATTTTCACCGATAGTAAAAGGATTTATTATAAATATACTTGTCAGATAAAAATAGATTTTAGTTAATTTTTTTTGCAAGAACAACAGCGCCGTCCACATCATTGGACGGCGCTTTAGTTAAAAACTCCCAATTATGAAATTTTTTTTAAAAACTTATGGATGTCAGATGAATATCAGAGATTCTGAAGCTGTTTCATCTATCCTATTGAATGCTGGATACCAACAAACGAATGATATTGAAGATGCAAATATTATAATGATAAATACCTGTAGTGTAAGGGATTCTGCAGAAAAGAAAGCTGAAGGATATCTCTGGAAACTTCGTGATTGGAAAGAGGCAGGACATGATAGAATACTTTGTATAATCGGTTGTATGGCTCAATCAGAAGGAAATAAATTGTTGGACAAGTTCCCTCATCTCGATATTGTAGTTGGGACCGCAGCAATATCAAGATTGCCTGAATTAATAGAAAATGTTTCTTTAGGGTATGGTAGGTTCTCTGAAACTAATTTAAACTCTATACCTTATGATGATGCGAATACACACCTTTATAAAAATAAAATATCTGCATTCATACCTGTTATGCGTGGTTGTTCAATGCACTGTAGCTATTGTATCGTACCTCAGGTGAGGGGGACAGAAATAAGTAGGCCAATAGAGGAAATAATTGGCGAAGCAAGACTCCTTGTTGAAAATGGAGTAAAGGAAATATTTTTGCTTGGGCAAAATATTGCAGCCTATGGACAAAATGGAGATAAAAGCAAAAGACCTCTTTTTGCTGAATTACTTGCGAAAATCGCAGAAATTAATGAGCTAAAAAGGATTAGATTTACATCTCCTCATCCAGCTAACTTCAATGATGACCTCATTAAGGTAGTTTGTGAAACCCCAAAAATCTGCTCTTCAATACACATTCCAATACAATCAGGTTCAAACAAAATATTGAAAAAAATGAAAAGAGGATATACTCTTGAAGATTATATGCGAATTATTAATAAATTGAAAGAGGGACGGCCGGAATTGTGTTTTTCTACCGATGTTATTGTTGGTTTTCCAGGAGAAGAAGAAGACGATTTTTATCTTACCCGCAATGTGTTAAATTCAGTAGATTTTGATCAGGAATTTATCTTTAAATACTCAAAAAGAAAAGATACTCCAGCTGCTGAAATGATAGAACAGGTTCCACAAAAAATAAAAGAAGAAAGAAATAAAATTCTTCTCGATGACCTTAAAAAAAGAGTAATCAAAAAAAATAAAAATTTGATAGGAACAGAACAGGAAATTTTAATCGAATCAGAAAGTCCAAGACAGAATAAAAGATTTATCGGAAAAACGTCGTCAAATAAAACAGTAATAGTTGAAAAAAAAGAAAATTTTGCTATAGGTTCCTTTGCTATAGCAGTCATAGAAGATTGCACTATGGCAGCCTTATATGGTAGATTGAAATAATTGTTTTTAGTTGTATTTTACAGAAAAAATTTTTAGAAAAATATGCGCGGGTGGCGGAACTGGCAGACGCGCCAGACTTAGGATCTGGTGGAGAAATCCATGGGGGTTCGAGTCCTCTCCCGCGCACCAAAAAATCTCCCTGAAAAATGTCTAAAAAAATATTTCTTATTTGTGGCAGTGATGAATTCGCAGTCAAAACGAAAAGTCATTCTATCATAGAATCTCTTTGTGGTAAAGATTTTGAGCAAAATCCAGCACTTGAAATAATACACGGTGATACGGAGGAAAAAATGTCTCCATCCAGATTGCTTGCTCAAATTATTGAAGCTATATTTACTCCTCCATTTTTATCGGAAAAGAAAGTGGTATGGGCTAAAAATTTTCAGTTTGAGTTCATAACAGGAAAAGCCCAGAAAAGCAAATCTAAAAAAGAAGATGAAAAAGAAGGCATATTTGAGGACTTTTTAAATGTTTTAAAAGCAGAACTACCCGAAAATATTCAACTTGTCCTGACCATCTTCAATGTTGATAAACGTTCAGTCCTCTATAAAACTTGTTCAAAAAAAGCAGAACTCTTTGAGTTTGAAAAAATTGGAGTTGACACGAAAAATATTGACGGGATAATTTCGCAATATATTCGTGAAAAAAGTTCCGAACTCGGAATAAAAATAACGAAAGAAGCTGAAGATTTTATTTGCGAAGCATGTGGAGCAAACTATTCAAGAGTAAATAGTGAACTGGAAAAAATCGCAGCTTATATATCCCCAAGAGAAGAGGCAAATTTAGTCGATTGTTTACAAATATGTAGTATGACGCCAGAATTGGCATCATGGGCTTTTACAGAAGCGATAGGGAAAAGAGATGTAAAAGCAGCAATAAAATCACTGGATATACTTTTAACACCTAAAAATCCAGAAAATCGAATGTTATACTCTATAATTAGTTTATTTACTGATATTTCTCACATAAAAATAGCAGAAAAAGTCCTGAAACTTGAGAATTGCCTAAGATTTCCGGAATTTGATTATAAACTCAAGAATATAAATGGAACTCTTAAAGAAAAATTTTCGTGGTTAAATATATTTTCAATGAATTCATATCGTGCTTTTAAACTCTTAGAACAATCGCGTAATTTTTCTGAGTGTGAAATAGCAAATGCATTTAAACAAATACTCGAAACGAATAAATCCCTCGTATCGGGTACTCCAAATCCTCGAATTGAACTTGAGAACCTTGCTATAACGCTATGCAAGAAAAATAAATAAGAATATTGTTGAACCTAAATTAAGCAGTTAATCGGATTTGCCGTAGAGACTCCTCACCGAGACAAAACTGTAGTAATTGCTCTAATTCAAATCTAACGAAGTGTCTCTACTGAAAAATTCAGGATACGCCTTCATTTACCACAGCATTTTTTGAATTTTTTTCCACTCCCACAAGGACAAGGGTCATTTCTGCCTACCTTTGGTAGTTCTCTTCTAATAGTGATATTTGCAGATTTTTCTTCTTCTTGATTTTCTTGCAATTTTTTTTCAGGAGTTTCGCTTCCTAATTGGTCTATTGATGTATGTATCAGGTTTTGAGGCAGAGATGAAAGTATTTGTTCAAAAATTGAGAGATTTGTCGCAGAACGGAACATATTAGACAGGATTTCTTTATTTATTTCGGTCATCATATCACTGAATAGTTTAAAAGCTTCATGCCGATACTCTACGAGAGGATTTTTCTGTGCGTAGGCTCTGAGTCCGACACTTGATCGGAGATGATCCATAGCGTAGAGATGATCCTGCCAAAGCCTATCGATGGCATCCAGCATTATGTTTCTTTCAAGCCATTTGAGTGATTCCGGAGTCTCGAGACTTTCTTTTTCTTTATATGCATTATTAATCTTTTGAGTAATTTTTTCAACATAATATTCTACTGTAAAATTATCTTCATCAGTTGGTTGTGGAATATCTTTTTCTGAAAAACCTATTGGAAATACT
>ERZ795051.2538-NODE-2538-length-20160-cov-6.657050_pt1 | contig 20160 bp, 23 predicted proteins | sample MGYA00375135_ERZ795051 | MGnify/ENA primary metagenome ERZ795051 (study PRJEB30180, sample SAMN05720222) | activated sludge metagenome | isolation source: Anaerobic digester | place: Japan | collected 2015-05-26 ... | reverse complement strand
AATTATTGAAACTTTAACAAATCTAGAAGAAAATATAAACAAGTTTATAGACAAACAAAGTAATTTAAACCAAGGACTTATACTTAAATATGTAATTGAAATAAACCCTGCAAAACTTAAAGAATTCCAAGAAAATTTTATAACATTAAATAAAAATATCCACAACCAATTATTTATAGAACAAAACAAAAAAGAAATAAATCATAAATTATTAAATTTAAAAGAAGCAATAGTAAATCCAGAAATTTATTTTAACTTGGAAGAAGATATTAAATATCAAACAAATTTATTTAATAAATATATTAATGATGTATTAGACAAAATAAACAAAAGAGAACAAGGATTCATAATAAAACAAAGAACGCCAGAAGAATTACAGAAAATAATTGATCATAAAGATGAAAAAATACAAGAACTTCTTTCACAAATGGAAAAATATAAATGGTTAGAAGCTAAAGAACAAACAGAAAAATCTAAAATATCTTTTTTAGAAGAAGAACTACTTAAAAAAACAAAATTAGCAGAACAATCTCAAACATTAATTACAATACATGTTGCATATTTGGAAAAAGAAATAGATAATTTAATGAATCAAGTAAAAAAATTAAATAATGATATAAAAATGTTAGATAATAGTAACTTAGAAAAAGAAGAAATTTCTTTAGAACTTATTAAAGAACTTAAAGACGAAATATTAACAACAAAACATTTTATGAAAAACTTAAAAAAAGAGGAAAAAAATGAATGATTTTCAACCTCCATTTGGAGGATCTCCATTTGGCGATTCTAAAGATTATGGATTAGAAAAGAAACAATCTAAATTACAAATTGGTAAAATATTAAAGATAGTTATAATTGTTATTATCATTGGAACACTCATATATTATTTATTTCTAAACAAAGCAACATTAACAATAATTGCTACAAACACAGAAGGAAATGAGATACCTGCAAAAATTTCTTTATATAAAAGTTCAAGTGATGTTTCTAAAGGAGCTATAAAACAACTAACTACAGGAGTTCCTGTAAAACTTAACAAAAGAAGCTATTATTATAAAATAAATGTGGCAGGATATGAATCAAAATCTGGAACAATTGATTTAACAGATGATTATGTCCAAAATATAGAATTGAGTAAAAATATACAATTAAAAATAAATAATTTTACAATACCTGCAGAAAATGCAATAGCCTTCCCTGGGCAAACAATTTTGTTTGATTTAATTGTTGAGAATACAAGTGCATCAGAAGCATATGATTTAAACTATATTGTAATAGAAAAAGATCTAAACAAATGGTCACCAGTATTTATAAATGAAATTGGAGAAGAACTTACTTCGTATATAATAAATCCACAACAATCAACAACACTAAAAATACAAGCAAAAATACCAATAGATGAAAAAATAGGCAAAAAAACAGCAAAAGTAAGAATAAAATATACAACAAAATCAAAAGAAGTTGTATTAGATGTGCAAAAGAGACCAGATATAACAATCACAGTAGGCGACATGGAAGATATAACTATAAAAAGTGGAGAAACAAAAAATATACAGTATAAAATTGATAATTCTAAAAATAATATCCAAATAAATGATATAAAATTTACACTATTTGATATAAATGCATCATACAATACAGATGTAAACACATGGTTTAAGATTCCACAAAATATTATCACCGTAAGTCAAAAACGCACAGAACAATCTGTGTTTGTTATACAGGTACCTTCAAATGCACGAGCTGATGAAATTACAGGAAAATTATTAATTACAAGCCAAAGTTTACCAGAACCACTATGGTTTCCAATACATATAAAAATAGAAGAACCAGAAATAAAATTTACTAGTTCATTAAACAAATCATCAATTATACTAACATATGATGAAAACACACTCAAAACAAATTCAGCAGAAGTTATCTTATCATTAAACAATCAATCTGCAATACCAATAACATTAAAAACAATAACTATAGAAAACGCAACTGGCAGACCTGATTGTAACAAATGGATCACATATACAATACCATCAAAAACAATAGATAGTAAAAAAATAGTACCTATTGCACTCTCTGTAACCTTAAAAGATGGAGAAACACCTGGTGATTTCCCAGACAATACTAGAACGTGTTATCTAAAAACAATCTATTATAACCCCTATAGAGAAACAGAAACAAAAGAAGAAATATTATTACTATCTATAACAGTAAATAAAAAATAAAACTTATTTAAAAAAATTAAATGTAATATGTCTGTTGCCTAAATAATTCCAAATAAAACCAACAGCTATTGCAATTAATTTTGCATAAATATACCATAAACCAACATATGTGACAAACAGTTTAATAACAATTAAATTAATTAAAAGCCCAATCAAAGAAATAATTGTAAACAAAGAAAACTGTTTTGTAATCTTTTTATTTTTACTTTGAAATGTATATTTTCTTTGAAGAATATATCCAACAACTAATCCACAAATATATGAAATTGCTGCAGAAACTAAATAATAAATCCCTAAAAAATCAGTAAAAAGATATAAAATAGAAACATCAACAATAGTTGCAATTAAAGATGCAAAAACATATTTTAAAAACAAACTATATTTTTTTAAAAAAGGAAAATATTTAGAAACCCTATCAATTAATTTGTCAATAAATACCCTTCCTTTTCAATTTAAAATATTTAAAAAAAGAAAAAATAAATTATAGTTTTACAAAATTAAAATTACAATAATAAATGCAATAACAACACCCACTACTAATTCTGGTGAAAGCTTTGGGCCAGGTAATTGCTCATTAAATTTCATTATACCAATTGCAGAACTTGGTCCACCAGAGGATTTTGAAGTATTCATTTTCATAAAATTTACACCATTTTTAAAATTTTTTCTTTTATAAATATATAATATATTGAAGAGTAACAAATAAATAGGTTACCTTCTCTAATAAATATAACAAACTAGGAAAAAAACAAATATGACACAAGAAGATTACGATATTTCAGAAGAAAAACCAAAAAATAAAAAAAATAAACAAATAACAAGAATAATAATTATAATTATACTTATCATTATTTTATTATTTTCATTTGTATGGGCAGGATATATAAGATGTAGTAAAATACCTGGAATGTGTCAAATATATTGGGGTATTCAAACATTTGTTACAGGAATTCAACAACCAAATATTTTAATATTATATGACCCAACAGACATTAATGGATTAGGAAATCCTTATCTTCTTCAAAAAGCATTAACAGAAAATATAAGTGGAGGATATCACCCACAATTAAAACCAATAACTTATTTTAGCAAAGACACACTTCAAGGAGTAAGTTTGGTAATTGTCGACAAAGCAAGAAAGATATCTACTACAAAATTAGAAACATTAATGGACTATGTACAAACAGGTGGAAGATTAATCTGGATAGGAGATGCAGGAGTTGAATTAGAAGAACAAAATGAAAGATATGCCACTGTTCAAGATATTACAGAAGACAGTAACGATACAACTCAACTTGGGAACTGGGCAAGAGTAAATGGAGATTGGGTACTTAGATTTGATGAATTCCTTGGAGTTAAATATATTACAAACTATTGTAATCTAAAAGAGTGTAAAACAAAAGAATATGAAATACCAAATGGTGCCAAAATAAAAATAAAAAATCCAGAACAAATTAATGGAAATCTTGTTGCAAACACCTCAAATAGTTTAACATATGGATTAAAAGAATATTTACCAAACAACAACGATTTTGCAATTGTTGAAACATTATCAGCAGGTTATGAAGCCCCACTAAAACTAGATTATGGTACAAAATTATTTTCAGAAAACTATAATGGTGGATTAGGCCCAGTATTCCCTCTTATTGTAATAAGTAATAATAAAAAAGTAATATACTATGCAATCCCACCAGAATACTTTGTAGAACCAGAAGATAAAGACAAATATTATTCAATTATAGAAAACATGTTAGATGGAATACTTAAATAAAACTATTTAAACAAATCATTACGATCTTGATCCTCAAAAAAATTAGAGTATTGTTCATCTTTTCCTTTTTGTTTTTTTGATGCAGAAGAACCAGACTTTTTTTTCTTTCTCACAAATAAAAATATTAAAAATATAAGTAAAACAATGCCAACTCCAACCAAATACCAATTTATTGAATAACCTTGTGTTTCTTCAATAAATCCATTATTCAATATATACTTTGCTTTTAGTTTTGCATCCATTATTTTGGGTATTGCCTCTTGATATTTCCCTTTTGTATAAAGTTCATTTATTTGTACATATTTAGTATAAAGTGCATCTACTGTTCCTTGTTCTACCCAATAAGGTTTATTATCAGGATTTAAAATGAACTGAATGGCTTCATCTAAATTTCTATAATTAGGAAAATTAGAATCATAATCATAAAGTAAAGATTTTGCATCAATATTTTGTTTTCTTGAAACAAAGTTGTCAATAAATAAATTTAAGTTAGATGGAACATTTACAAAATTATAAATTGTAGAATAAAATAAATATGTAGAAGAAACATAATCATAGATCTGAGAAACATCTGAACTTAAACTAGAAGGTGGAGCTATAAAAGAAATAATTGACTGTTTATCTGAATCAGACAATTTATCACTAGCAACAACTGTTGTTGTAATGTTAGATATAGAATCTGAATATGCTAAACTTTTAGTTGGTAAATCTTTATACCCTGAAAATGCAGAAGAAAATAAAGGTAATAAATCACCTACTGAGGAACAGGAAGGAGATGACAAAAATGCATTTTGCTTATCTAAAAGGGTATTAAGATTTAATTGCAAGGTGCTCAATAAAGAAATCAAATCCTCTAATTTTTGCCTTGTACTTTTAATTTCATTCTTTACATCTTGTGGATATGTGTCTATTTTCTCTAGTCCTTCTAATTTTGCTTTTGTAGATTCCAAAACACTTATTAATCTATGAATTTTATCAATCAATTGTGCATTTAAATAATTATTTCCACTAGAATATGAAAGAGACCTTAAAACATATTCTGTTTTAACTAAATTAAGATTATGGGTAGTATTTTTAAAATCTAACAAAACATCTCCTGATTCAAAAGAAACTGGCACAAAAAAAGAAACTTCTTGTGTAGAACCTACAACAGGAATTAAATAATATGAATTATTATCACAGACAATCTTGGGTTGAGAAAAAGAATCAATTATTTCATTTGAAAAAACATATTCTTTTGCTATATTTTGTGCTTCAAAAAGAGAAATTGCATAGATAGACGGAAAAATAAAAAACAAGATTGAAACAATTAAAAAAAAATTTTGAAATCTCATTATATTTACCATTTAAGAAAGCATCTCCTTATTTTCATTAGAACCCAAAATCTTAAAAAATAGTAAGGTAAAGACAGTATAAAGTAAAGAAAAAAATATTAAAAAATAAACTGCAGAAATAATTGAGATAAATAATGCAGAAAACAATGCAAAATGATTTAATAACAATACAAAAATAGGCATAGAATATATTGCACTTTTAATTGCAGAAACCATTTCTTCTTTTTGATCTTCTGAAATAGCTATTTGCTGTACTTGAGAATCATTATTTGGGAAAGATGAAACCTTTTGAATATCCCCACTTACAAACAAACCAACAAATCCATCTTCAAAAGATTGTCTGTATATTACTTGTGCAGGACTAACTGTTAACAAAACAGAAACAAACAAAGAAATTATTAGAAAAACATTTAATTTTGGTCTTACATATCTATTCACTTTTGAAACTTTATTTGTTTCTTTATATTCACTTGTTACAAGAAGAGAAACAACAAGATTTGAAATTAAAAACAAATTTAAAAATATAATTAATTCTTTTGTTAAATCAAAAACTAAAAAAGAAACAATAATTCCAATACCCATTCCAAACAAACATTGTAAAAAATTCACCCATTTATCTTTATTTGTAGACAACACCACAACTATTGCAGAAGTTAAAGGGAACAACAAAAGAAACAATAAAAAATTAGTGGAAATAAAACTATGTGCAATATTTGAAATGTTTAAAGACAAAAGAACTGCAATAGATGCTTTTGAAGAAGAATAGAAATATACCCATAAAAGTAATGAGATTGCTAATAATAAAATCTTTAAATAACCTTTATCTTTAAAAACATCTTTAATATCCATATATTTCCTTTCCAAAAAATCTTTTTAAAGAAATTTTTTAAACAACAAATATATTATATATCAAGAATATTTACAATATCTTGCAAACCGTCTTTAGTTATAATAAATGTTGTTTCCCATTGTGAAACATAACTTCCTTTATCATCATACAACACAGGATATGCACTTATAATTTCTGATTTCAACAACTCCCGTAAAGCAAACTTTTTTACAAATGGTGAAAGATCTTTTCCTATCCAATATTCTGAAAAAGGAAGACCATTAAATTTTTTTATTTCCTCCAAAAGATTTTTAGCATCCTTATTTCTTACGGCTTTATCCTGTTCAAATCTAAAAATTAAAACATCTGGGCCTTCTCTTACATACCCAGAACCAGTAGATGCAAATGGTTCAATTGCAAAATTGGTGTCTAAATCTTTAAACTTAATTGAAATACTATTTTTTACATTTGGAATAGATGGTGCTTCATGTTGACTATATCTGCCTAAACAATGTCCTGTTAAATTACTAATTGGTTTAAACCCACATTCTTTAATTTTATTTTCTATAATCTCACCAACATCACAAATCTTTGCATCATTATAATGTTCTTCTAAATACTTCTTTGCTGAAAATAATGCTTGTTTAGATGCTTCTGACAACTTTTCATGTTTTTTAGAAAAATATATTGTTTGAGAAGAATCAGCAATATATCCATTAACTTCAACACCAACATCAACTTTAAGAACATCATCATCTGTAAGAATGTGGTTTTTCTCTGGATTATAGGCATTATGTGCAGCTTCATTATTTAAAGACAAATTAACAGGCCACGCTGGATTTCCAGAATGTTCTCTAATAAATTTATCTATTTTTAATGCAATATCATTTAACTCTATGCCTGGTTTAATAAACTTTTTTGCATACTCTTGTGTTTTTTTATTAATATCCCCTGCTTTAATTAAACTACTTATTAATTCTTGATCCATGTTTTTCACCATTTTTATTATTTAAAGAAATCAATATTATTGATAAAATTGCTAAAACAAAACCAAAATATATGGGAATATCAGGAACTGGTATTTTCTTAGAAGAAGATTTTGTTACTGTAAAATATTTATTAAAACTATTATTTGAAGGGTTATCATCTGAAGAAACAAGCATTGCTTGAAAAAGATAAGGTTGGGTAGATTGATTTAAATCTAAAACAGGCCCAGAATAATTAACATCTAACCTATTAGAGTTATGTGCTGGAACAGAAATTGACTTTTGTTGTGAATTGACAAGTTGAGATTTTGGAGAATAAATGTTTAAATCTATAGAGATTGTAGCATTAGCAGCACTATTATTTGTAACAAAAATAGAAACAGTAAAATTGATATCTTCAGGAACAGAAGAAGGCATCGTTATATCGGTAATTCCATAATCTGTATATATTGCATAAATATTTGGTAACAAAAACATACATACAAAAAAAAATATAAACAAAAAATATTTTTTAATCAAAACCAACACCTTATTTCTAAATATTTAATTATAATTTAAATTTAAGTATAAACATTATAACATTTATTACATAAACTAAAACATATAACATAAAATATATATTATAATAAAATATACTATGTAATAATTAAAAAACTATGGTTTTAAAAATAAAACAAAAAAAAAAAGAAAATTAAGAAGAAAAAACAGAATTATATTTCCCTTGATCTATTTCTTTTGTAACAACAGATGCAGGCTTACCATCAACAGTTACACCCATTGACCTACAAGTTCCTAAAATCTCTTTAATTGCAGTTTTTTCATCTTTTGAAACAAGTTGAGGAAATTTGGCTTTTGCTATTTTTCTTAATTGCTCAAATGTAAGATTTCCAGTAACCTCTGTATTTACTTTCCCTTTTGCAGTTTTTATTTTTAACTCTTTTTTAATTAAAGCACTTGTTAATGGAGCACCAACTTCTACAATAAAATTCTTTTTAGAATCTACTTCTATGGTTATTGGAACTTGCATTCCTTCCAAATCTTTTGTTAATCTGTTTATTTCATTAACAATAGCCATCGTATTTACACCTAATGGACCCAATGCAGGGCCTAATGGTGGGGCAGGAGATGCTTTTCCTGCATCAATTAAAACTTTTATAGTCGTCATATTTTCTCTTTTTTTATATTTTATTATATTTTTAATTAAAAAATTAATTAATAACTTTTATATTTTCTGCTTTTATAGTAATTGGAATCTTTACACTTGCATCAAATAATTCAATAACTACCTCTTCTTTTGCAACATTCACCCTAATAACCTTTGCTCTAGAACCTTTAAATGGCCCTAAAATAATCTCTACTGTTTGCCCTGGCTTAATAGAACTCATTAATGGTCTTGATTCTAAAACACCTGCAATCTCATTAATATCAATATTTCCTTCAACAATTTTTTTCCCTTTAATATGTGGGACATTGTGAATAAGAAGTTCTACAGTCTTTGGAGAATCTGCTTCTACTAAAATATAACCTTTAAGATCAGCCATTTCTATCAATGAATAAACTTCCAAACTTTCATCTTTTATTTTATTCAATAAAAGATCAATAATTACTTTTTCTTGACCGATTGTTGTTCTTAATGTAAAAATCATAATTTATACACCTGAAATTAAATTTGCTACTAATTTTACAACAAAACCAATAACACCTATTATCAAAATACCTAAGCCAATAACTTTACACATCAACCAAAACTCTTTTTTTCCTGGTTTTTGTGAAATACTTAATATTCTTCTAGATGAAGAAAAAAAATCACCTATTTTACTCATAAATCATAACCTCTATATAAAATTTACAAAACTAAATTTCTGCAACTCCATAATCTACTGGTTCCTCATCCTTATATGTATTTTCAGAATAAGATTCTGTGCCTTCTAAAAAAGGAATTGTAGCACCAGAAATTACAACCATTACTTTAACAATTTTTTTTGCAAGATTTTCATCAATCATTGCACCCCATATAATGTGTGCATCTTCATGAATTCTTGAAGCAACTGTTTCAACAACTAATTCTGCTTCCTTTAAGGTTAGATCATTTCCACCTATCACATTAATCAATGCCTTCTTTGCACCTGAAATATCTATATCTAACAATGGAGAAGTTAATGCCGCCTCTGTAGCTTCAATTGCTCTAACATCATTTGGTTTATCCACTGTACTCTCACCTACACCAATCATTGCTACACCACCTTTTGAAAGAACAGTTTTAAGATCTGCAAAATCTAAATTAATAATACCTGCTTTCGTAACTAACTCAACAATACCTTTTACTGCATATGTTAAAACTTTATCTACCTCTTGAAATGCCAACTGTAATGGTAAATTAGGAGTCATCTCTAAAATTTTATCATTAGGTATAACAATTAATGTATCTACATTCTTTTTTAACTTTTCTAAACCAACTAAAGCATTTTCAATTCTTATCTTTCCTTCAACAGCAAATGGCAAAGTAACAACACCTATTGTTAATGCCCCTAATTCCTTTGCAACTTTTGCAGTAACAGGTGCTGCACCTGTTCCTGTTCCGCCACCTAAACCACATGTTATAAAAACCATATCATAACCAGTTAATAACATTTTAATATCTTCTATTGACTCCTCTGCTGCTTTTTCTCCTACTTCTGGGTTTGAACCAGCACCTAAACCTTTTGTTGATTTTTTTCCTAACAACAATTTTTTATCAGCAATTGATGAAATTAGAGATTGTGCATCTGTATTAAATGCTACTAATTCAGCACCATCAATACCAATTTTATTCATTCTTGCAAGTGTGTTGTTTCCACTACCGCCAATGCCTACAACCATTATTTTTGGTAAAGATTGCACTAAAAAATCTTCTAATTCCTTATCTTGATTTTTTGTTTTTGAATTTTCTTCTGGCATAATTATCTATTTTAAATATTTGGGTATTGCTGTTATTTATTTACATCATTTCATAATTTTATTAAAAAATACAAAAGACAAAATAAAAAAAGCAATAATATATTAATTAATAGATAGAAAAATTTTTAAATAGAAAGATATTATATCTTTTAAAGAAAACAAGAAAAATGAAATAAAATGATAGACTTAAACATTAAAAAACTTGCAGAAGACATAAAATCTATAAAAATACAAGGGGCAAGCAATATAGAACAAGAATCTATCAAAGGTATAGAAAAATATATATTAAAAACAAACAAAAATGGGCAAGACTTTCTAAATGAACTTACAGAAAACATTCAAGAACTTATAAGCCAAAGACCAAATGAACCAAAACTAAGAAATTCAATGAACTACATTTTAAAAAAAGCAAACGAATACAAATATGAACTAGACAAAACAAAATTATTACAAGACATAAAAAACTATCATGAACAAATACAAAAAAATAATACAAAAATTTCAGAACTTGCATCTAAACTAATTACCAATGGTTCAAAAATATTAACACACTGCCATTCTACACTTGTAGAAAATGCTTTCAAAAAAGCAAAAGATGCAGGAATTGATTTTGAAGTTTTTTGTACAGAAACACGACCATTATTTCAAGGAAGAATAACAGCTAAAAATTTATGTGAATATGGTATTAAAACAACAATGCTAATAGACTCCGAAATAACACACATTCTTAAAAGTGTAGATTTTTTTTTCACAGGAGCAGATGTTGTATTCTCAGATGGATCAATTATGAACAAAGTTGGGACAACTGCAATTAGTATGTGTGCACAAAAATATAACACACCACATATTGTATTAACTCCCACTCATTGTTGTGAAACAAATGAACTATTTAATATAAACCAACAAATAGAAGAAAGAGATCCAAACGAAATATGGGAAAAAGAAAACAGACCCCCAACTCTAAATATAAAAAACCCTGCATTTGACATTGTGCCAAATGAGCTAATAGACAAATTTATAACAGAAGAAGGAGTGTTCTCTCCAGAAACTTTATACCTTTGGGTAAACAAATATAAATTAGGTAAAGAAAAAACATAAAACTATTTTTGAACAGACTTAGATCTTTCAATTGCTTTTTTTATTCTTTCTTCTTTTTTCTTTTTATACTGCTTTTGCAATGCTTCTACTTTTTTTTGATACTTCTTAAAATCCTTTTCTTCTTTTCTTTTTCTTACTGTCGTCATTTTTTATCAACCTTCTTTTAATTACAATATATAAATTACTTAAAAAAATCTTTTAAACCTTTTTGTTTTACACCAGTCAACAATTCATCCTTTGAAACATTAAATATTTCTAAAATTGGATAAATTGCAGGAATCAATTGATGATTAATATAATAATCAACATCATAATCTTTTTCTTTAACATACTCTGCTAACCTTGCTTTGTCAGAAATAGATGAACCAGGATAATTTGTTATAATAAAATCTACAACACCCTTATTTTTAATAAAATGACCTTGCTTTTTAGCAAAAGAAATTGCAGACATTGCAGGATTTATTGTTTTATATTTACTTAAATCTTTATGAACTGCAGATTGAATAATTAATTTGGAATTTGGAAACTTCTTTTCTCTTAAATCACTAATAACAGACCTTACATAATTAATTGACGAAATAGGATCCTCTTTATCTAAAATTAACTCTAAAACTTTCCTTTGTGTCTCTTTAACAAGAGGGCACCAATCTCTTCTTACAAATTCAAAACCCTTAATAATTAAATTCCCTTGAAAATCTAAAAGTGCATACTTCTTCTTTGCAACTTTATCATTGCCACGGGCCATAACAAATAATCCAGATTTATAAACATCTTGCAATTCTAAATACATATCATTTGGCAAACTTTTATTTATTTTATCTAAAGTATTTTTTAATTTAGTTAAATCCTCAAAATGTACAAAACAAGAATCTGTATCACCATAAATTACCTGATGACCTTCTTCTTCAAACACAGTAATAGTATCTTGTATTTTTGTTCTAACTAAATGATACATAATCTCTAAACAAGTTTTGCAATACCACCGTGCACCAGAAAAACCCATATATCCATATGTAGAAGCTAAAAGAATTTTCTGTGCATATTGCTTTGCATAAAGGGACTTATATTCTTGTGAATCTTTTGATAATCCTTTCATCTGCTCCTTAACAACAATACGTGAATCTAAAAGTTCTTTGAGAAGTTTTGGCACAAACCCAACATGATTTGTAGAAATAGAATGCCCAAGAAATAATGGATTTTTATTTGAATTATCTTTTTCAATATCAACTGTATCTGGGCTAATATTATAAGAAAGAAGTAAAGAAATATGATAACTTCTGAAATCTACAACAGCAATATTTTTATGTAAACCAGAAATTGGAGGATGAACATACGCCCCAGAAAACTTATAACGCACCCTTTCTGAAATAGTTTCAGAGGATGGCTTATTTGGAATTAATAAATTATTATTAATATAATAACTCATAAATCTTCTTTCAACCATTGCACCAACACTTGTGCGTAAAACATCAGAAATAGGAGAATTTATTAACCTTGAAATTTCATAAACTATAGAATAATAATTTAATGCCAAATCATGAGTAGCTAAAACATCATCTTGATTATAAACTATAATTTTAAAAAAATCATGATTTAAAAAACAAGATCTCATATCTTGTGGGGGCAAACTTAATTTAGACTTATTCATTAATTTTGGATAAAGTGTATTTAAATCCAATCTTGGAAAATTAAACACACCTAAATGATTTAACAATCTCATAAGCACATAAACATCAAAGTGTATAACACCATCAATGTAAACAGATTTATTACCTTTATTATGAAAATGTATTTGCCTATTCCCTATTGTAAAATCGTTCCCTGTTAATAATTTATATCTTTTAAAAATATATTCAAAATCAAAAGAATCACCATTATATGTAAAAATAATATCTGGATCAATTTTAGATAAACACTCAGAAAAAGAAGACAAAAGAGAAACTTCATTATCAAAAAGAAAAATTTGTGAACCTTTTATTTTTGACTCATACTCTTTTTTTAAAACTGATAAAGAGTCTTTCATATTAGGACAGAAAGCAAAAACAAATTTATTTTCAAATTTATCTTCTACACAAATAGAAATAATCTCATTAAATTTAGGATTTGGGAAATCATTAGTTGGAGGGAGCACTTCTATATCAAATGTACAAAACATTAAATCACTAGGGTTTGTTTCTCCAATAACCTCATAACTTAACAAATGATTATCTTCTGAAACAAATTTTATTTTTTTAAAATTAGAAAGATTATTGTCTAAAAAAAACCTTTCAATAAAAGGAATATCATATTCATAAAGAACTACTTTTGTACTTAACTTATGTGTTTCTTTTAAAAATAACTCTCGTGCTTTAACTAATGACTCTATATTATCAAAAACAATTTTATAAACATTTTTTGCATTATCTTTAGGTGTTTTAATAATTTGCAAAACATTAGGTAATATACTTGATATCAAATGAACATCTTGGGGATTAAGTTCATTAGAAGAAACCATATAAAAATAAGGATTAAAATCAAAAAAATAATCTTTTTTTAAACTATCTTCTTTTATAGTTAACCAAAGACCATTGTTATAATATGCATCAATAATAGTACCAATAGATACTTTTTTTTCAAAAGCCATAAATAATCTAAAAATATATAAAACAAAAAGAAATAAAAAGAATTAGATTAAGGTAACAAGCCAAGAAATCAAAACAAAAACACCAATCATTAAAAGTGTTAAAAAGAACTTACCCCAACCATTTTCAATATTATATATTTCCCCAACTAAGTGGTATAACATTATAAACACATAAACTATAAACAAAATAAACAAAAGACATAATAAAATCATTCCAAAAATGTGGAAACCTGTAAATACAGGAAATACAAGTGTGCCATTAACTAAAACAGATGGATTTAAAAACACAGTTTGCAAAAGAGAAATTAATGGATTAGCAAATATTAAAATAATTATAGTTGCCAATAACAAAAATAATATATAAACTGCTTTAAATGAAGATAACCCAGAAAGAATCTTATTAAACAAATTTTCTTTATGGTTATTACCCTTAATAATTAAAGCTACAACATAAAAAATAACACCCATTAAAAACCAAGAAATAACAATAGCTTCAGCTATTCTTAATAATCCATATGTGCCAAAGGCACCTGGAAACTTCAAACATGCCAAAAGAACAAGTTCAAAAAGTGTTGCAATTAAAACAACTAAAAAAGCAGTCCCTACACTAATCTTATTAAAAAAATGGTTAACAAGTGCTTTTGGTTTTAAAGAAACCCTTACATCTTGTTCTTCAATCAAATTTTTTTTTAAGCCCATGCTTTTCATTTTTGAGCTCTTAAATTGACTTCTTTTTAGTTCTGCCATATATTCTCAGTTTTTAAACATTTTTTTTAAAAAAACTAATAATATATTATTCCTATAATTATAAATACCTTTCTATGCAATATTCTTTAATTAAAAACAGAAATATTTTATGGAAATAAATATTTTATTTATAAAAACAATACAAATCAAATTAAAACAAACTAACAAATGGTGAAAAAATGGGGAGAGATTTTGAAATTAAATTTGCACAACTTGGGCAATTAAAAGAAGGACAATATATAGTGATAGAAGATATTATTTGTAAAATAGATAGTATGGAAAAATCTAAACCTGGAAAACATGGTGCTGCAAAAATAAGAATGACTGCTACAGGTGTATTCAATGATAAAAAAATGAATTTATTAAAAGGGACAGGTGTAGATGTTGAAGTACCAATCATGGATAAAGGAAATGCACAAATAATTGCAAATCTTGGGGACAAATACCAAATAATGGACACAACAAATTATCAAACCTTTGATGTAGATAAACGAGAATTTACAGATTTACAACCAGGTGACAATGTAGAATATATAAAAGCAGGATCACAAGTAAGAATTGTAAGAAAAAAAGGATAAATTATTTTTTTGATTTTAAAAAAAAATCAAAATCTTTTTCTTCTAATTTTGTAAAAAGTATTTCTGGTTTATTAATTTTTTTATCTTTAATTGATCTTAAATCAAATGCTAATTTTTTATTATCTGTATTCAAAAAATCAAAAATCTTTTCACAAGAACTTGGAATTATTGGAGATAAAAACAATGTAACTAAACGTATTATTTCATAACCATATGCTAAAGAACTATAATCTCCTGTCTTCCATGGTTCCTTTTCATTTAAATATTTATTACCTAAATCAGAAAGCTTTAATGCATCATATAATGCATATCTTAACTCAATTTTGGAATAAAAACCATTAATTCTTTCTACACACTCTGAAATTTGCTTTTCTAAATCAACGTCTTTTTGTTTAATTTCTGGAACTTTACCATTTAATTTTACATAAATGAAATTTAATACGCGATTTACATAATTTCCAAAATTATCAATTAACTCTTTATTAATTCTATCAATAAAATCATTAATAACAAAATCAGCATCCTTTGTTTCTGTCAAAATATATGTTAAATAAAATCTCCAATAATCAATAGGAATATTTGAGGCAACCACTTCATCTAAAAAAATTCCTACACTTTTACTTTTAGAAAACTTTTGACCTTCAAAATTTAAATATTGATAACCACACACATTCTCTGGAAGATGAAACCTCCCTTCACCAATAATTTGGCCTGGCCAAAAAATTGTATGAAATGGAATATTGTCTTTTCCAACAAAATAATAATTTTTTACAGATTTATCTTTCCATAACTCTATAGCCTTTTCTTCACCTAACAAATCTGCTGTTGACGAAATATATCCAATAACATTATCAAACCAAACATAAAACACTTTTTCATTATATTCAGATAGAGGGACTCTTACACCCCAATTAAGATCTCTTGTTATACATCTTTCTTCAATCCCTTGTTTTATCCAACCTTTTGCTAATGACTTAACTTGAGATCTCAAATTTGGATTTGTGTCTATCCAATTTTCAATATCTTTAACAACAGACTTTAAATTCAAAAAAAGATGACTTGAATCTTTAAAAATAATATTTTTAGAACCACACATTGCACAATATGGGTTAATCAAATCAATTGGATTCAAAACACTTCCACATTGTTCACATTGATCACCATTTGCTTCTTCATAACCACAATGAGGGCAGGTTCCTTTAATAAATCTATCAGCTAAACCTCTTTTACAATTTTCACAAAATGGTTGTTTAATTGTTTTTGAGGTAATAAAACCATTTGTATAAAGGTTTAAAAAAAACTCTTGAACAAGCTTATGATGAATATCTTTTGAGGTTCTTGAAAAATTATCATAACTTATATTAAATTTGGCATAAAGATCTTTATGTATCTTATAATATTTATCACACAACTCTTTTGGAGTAATCCCTTCCTTATAAGCAGTAAACTCTGTAGCAGCCCCATTTTCATCAGTACCACCAACAAAAATAACATTATCTCCATTTAATCTACAATATCTTGCATAAACATCTGCAGGTAAATGACTGCCTAATAAATTACCTAAATGAGGAATATTATTTACATATGGCAATGCAGCAGTAATAATTTTTGTTTCTTTCATACATCTTCTACATTTATAAAGAAAAATTATTAATTTGATTTAAAATAAATATTAATAGGTTTAATAATTTTTTAACAATTTACTAAATAATAAATATAAGCAAATCTTTATATATCTTTTTTTAAAATAAAAAAAAACAAAATAAAGAAACATATTTAAATACATTGTACAAAAATAAATATAAATAAAATTAAAACAGAAAAAAATATGAACGCCATTAAAATAAAAACAAAAAAAGGGCAGGGTGCCTTAGAATATCTATTATTGATTGGTGGGGCAGTATTAATTGCAGTAATAGTAATTGCAATAATTGTAACAATGAGCAACTCTAGTCAAAAAAGTGTAACTGAATCTGGACAAAGTGCTACAAACTTATTGGACCAACCAAACACCCCTTTAATAAACAATATAATTGCAAAGGGTGAAGATTGTAACGATAGTGCAGTAGATGGAAAAATAAGAGGGATCATATCTGTATCATGGACACCATCTAGTGAAGGAAGGCACACAATTCATATTTATGACTATTCAAAAAATGAATTAATAGTAGATGTAACAACACCTGTTCAACCAGATCCTTGTGTAGATGAAAATGGGGATATTGATAACATTACAGGATGTATAAATGAACTACCTACAACAGGGGGGATAGTTACTAATATATATGTAGATTTAAACCACACGTCATTAACAAAATATACAGAAAAAAAAGAACCTATTAGAGATTGCCAAAATAGATACACTGCAATAATTGAAACTGCAAAAAATGAAATTGTTGCAAAATCGCCACCATATAATTTCAATTGGGGTGCAACCCCTTAACTATTTCTAATATTTACATAAATTAAATTATGAAAAACAATGGACACAACAAACATAAATGGCACTTCTAAAAAAGAAGAAATAACACCACCAGAAAAAAAATATGCAGGACTATTAATAGGCATAGTAATTATTTTAATAATCATTTTTATTATATTAATACAAACAACTGTTATAAACATAGGAAAACAAAAACAACAAACAACACAACAAGATTACAATCAAATAGAAACAATAACAACAGAAGTTACAACACCAACAATGTTATACTACATCTCTGCAGATAAAAATGAATGCATAGATGGAAACCAAGGGATAATCACACTAACATGGCAAACAGGTGGTGCTGATAAATATATTTTACATATATACGATTCATATGGTACAGAGCTAAACATTAGTGGATTAAATGGAGAAAAAAAGAACGAATTAAACAAACTGCATAGTGTAGAGGGCCCAATAATAATAGATTTAAAAAACCCAGAAACCTCAATTATTAGAGATTGCCAATATTCATATTGGGCAGAAATAGAAAGTATAACAAATCAAAATTCTGTAAAATCACAAAGATTAAAATTTACCTGGAAATAACAAATATTAGATTGACAACAAAATCAAAAAGGTTTTTAAATATATTTGGTATTATATAAGATAATAATCAATAAAAAATGGAAAAAAAATGGTCACAAAATATCTTAAAAACAAAAAAGCACAGGGAGCTATTGAATATTTATTAATAGTTGGAGGAGTGCTATTAGTAGCAATAATTGTAATTGCAGCAACAACATCTACAGGAAGAAGCTCAGAAAAACTAACATCCCAACATGTTGCAAATGTTATTGCACTAGAAGAAGGGCAAATAAACACACCAATAATAACGGATGCAGAATGTATAATTAACCAAACAGAAGGGGTGGCTACAGTTAAGGTTTATATGCAACCATCATCTACCCCAGGTGTAACATATATGTTTACATTGCATGAATGTGCAACATGCGGGCCTGCATGCTCTACACATGAAGGAACAAACATCAACGAAGAAGGATATTTACAATTTAAAACTGATAAAATAACAATGGATGGTGAGAACTATTACATATCAGCATATGCAGTAAAAAACAATCAAAGGTCCCCATCAGGCAGCATATTCTCATGTACAGCACACACATAAAATAAAAACATATTTAAAAAAATAAAAATATTAAAAAGAGGTAAAATATATGATAAAACAATTAAAACTTAAAAACAAAAAAGGGCAGGGTGCCTTAGAATATTTATTAATTATTGGTGGAGTTTTATTAGTTGCAATAATTATAATCACAATTGTTCTTTCAACAAGTAGAAGCTCTGAAAGACAAGCATCAGAAGCAGCTGCACAAGTGCAACAAATTGAAGATGTACAAGTACAACAAGCAATAATAACAAATGCAGATTGTAATGCAACAAGTGACATAATACGTGTACAATATATTGAATCTGTAACAGCAGGACTAAAAAAATATCGTTTTTACGTCTATACAGACCCTACCTCTAGTTCATCATATAAAACAAATTTATTAGATTATAATGCAACAATTATGGGTACAGACTTCAATGTAATGCGTGCAGATATAAACAACATGGCAAGTTTAACAGATACATTTGATATGAACAAAGATGAAAGATATTATATATCAGTAACAGCTATTAAAAACAATGTTAGCTCTCCAAACAGTGTTAGATTTTCATGTACAGCACACGATTAAAGTAAAAAAATATGAACATTAAAAAGTTATTAGAAGATAACAAAGCACAACTTTCAGTGGAATACCTTGTAATGATTGTCTTCGGTATAATATTAGTTATTATAACAGGATTAGTTGTAATAAACCTAAATAGTTTAATAACAATTGCTAAAGGAAAAATCCTAACATACCGAGACAACATTCTTTCTACTTTATAAGAGAAAGATATAAAAAAGAAAATAATGATAAACTTTAATATTATTTTATTCATAGTAACAATTATTTGTTTAATTATTGCAACAATTAGCGATATTAAAAAAAGAAACATTTCTAATAAACTAATTTTATTTATGATTATTGCAGGAATAACAATTGCAATAATTCAAACAATCATTTTTTCGTCTTGGTCATATATATTAAATACAATAAAATCAATAATTATAACATTCATTATAGGATACATACTCTGGGAAATAGGGGCATTAGCTGGTGGGGATATAAAACTATTTGTTGGGATTAGTACACTAAACCCAATCAATTTAAACATTCTTGGGAAAGCTCTTGGATATCAAACTATCTCTAAACCAATATTTGGAATAACTATTATCATTATAAGCATATTATCCACAATCCCATTCTTATTTACATGGGCGATCTATGGAATATTTGGAAAAAAATATTATTTAATATTATGGGAAAACATAAAATCTAAAAAAACACTATTTTCTTTTTTAAACACAATAATTCTATTAATTTTTATAAACTCATTTTTAAACATATTTTCTATAAAAATACCATATATCTTAACATTTATAATCTCTATATTTTTAATATTTATATTTTCAAAAATACAAAAATATAATATTAA
>ERZ795051.2525-NODE-2525-length-20264-cov-5.231184_pt1 | contig 20264 bp, 17 predicted proteins | sample MGYA00375135_ERZ795051 | MGnify/ENA primary metagenome ERZ795051 (study PRJEB30180, sample SAMN05720222) | activated sludge metagenome | isolation source: Anaerobic digester | place: Japan | collected 2015-05-26 ... | reverse complement strand
ACACGACGCTCTTCCGATCTTGAATTAATCAGCATCGAAAAATAAGTATAAACAAATTCACTATATAAAAAATACCATCTCCAAAATTTTGGAGATGGTATTTTTTATTAAATGTACCGTCCATGATAGCAAGCTGCATAATACTTAGACTTCAATATCCATTAACGTCACTAAATCTTTGAGTCGATAATTAATGAGCTATTTTTACAAGATTGATAAGATTACCACTCTCTTGCTCAATTTGCAGATAATCATATGTACCTGTAGGTCTATGGATTATTCCAAAAGTTTTATAATTGCCAGAATCCTCAACCTTTAATTGCAGAACAGAATCATTTTTAATACGATAACTAAATGGTATAAATGGTGACGTTTCCTCATCACTACTAAAGCTACGAGCTAAATCCATAGCCCACCCACTTAATTCTATTGCACCTTTATTGTCGTCATAAAAAGCAAAATTGACATCTACTCCTAGAACAAAAAGTTTACCAAGTCCATTAAGGAAATCACTGTCATCTGGATTTTCAATTTGTTTTGCTAATCCTGAGGTATCCATTTTGTACCTTCCTATCAAATCTGTACTATTTATTGTTCTACTATTATTACATGCAAATAGCGAACAAGCGATTAGAACCGTAAGCAATATTTTTTTCATCTTTTCTTGTATTAGAATTATGGTAATAAAACTCTGCCAAATCAAATGAATTTGGCAGAGTTTTCAAAATATTATTTTTTCTCCACTTGTTGAGAGGTTTGTTTTGCGTTTGCCATAGCCGCAGTACGTATGGTTTTAAGTTCTTGATTTGTGTTATACTGTTCAACTTTACCATCAAGTGTAAACAAGTCGATTAGTGAACCAATACCAAACAAACCACCTGTAAAAATCCAAATAATTCCAGTTCCAATTTTACCCAAATAAAAACGATGAATTCCTAACCATCCAAAAATACTTATAAGCCATAATAAATAGGCAACTCCTTTTGATTTCATAATATTGTTTAATTTTATTCTACTCACTTAAATATTCGGCAGAGTAGCTAATCCGTTAAATAGTTCCTTACATAATATACAGACATAAAGAAAGCGTGGAACTTTGCCTGTCTATTTGTTTCTTGTGGTCCTAGGAATACCATTACACCAAATATAAAGTAAAGCCCACGCTATAACACGTGAGCATCAGACTTTACATTCTTGGTGTTTTGTTTGAAATTTCCTAGGTTTCAAGAAACAAGAAGTAAGCTAACGCTTTTTTTTATTTAAAATGTCTGCACCAACTGTGCTGTTTTATTTCATAGGCAAATTGATTATATCAAGTTGATAGATTTTACAAATATAAATATTTTTTCACAACAAACAAAAAAACGCATAAAAACAAATTTAATGCGTTTTTCTTGTCTAAATTGCTCTTTTATTTACGAGCGCAAACTGGCTGTAATTGTTTGAAGAAATCATTTCCTTTATCGTCCACAAGGATGAATGCAGGGAAATCAACCACCTCAATTTTCCAAATGGCTTCCATACCTAACTCTGGATATTCTACACATTCTATCGATTTAATGTTGTTTTGAGCCAAAATAGCTGCTGGGCCACCAATAGAACCAAGGTAAAAACCGCCATGTTTTTTACAAGCATCAGTTACTTGTTGACTGCGATTACCTTTTGCCAGCATAATCATGCTTCCACCATGACTTTGGAATAAATCCACATACGAATCCATACGACCAGCCGTAGTTGGTCCCATAGAACCACTTGGCATTCCAGGAGGCGTTTTTGCTGGTCCAGCATAGTAGATAGGATGATCTTTAAAATATTGCGGCATCGCTTCTCCACGATCTAAACGCTCTTTGATTTTAGCATGTGCTATGTCGCGCCCAACAATAATGGTTCCATTTAACGACAAGCGAGTAGAAACAGGATATTTGCTCAACTCCTTTAAAATATCAGCCATGGGTTGATTCAAATTAATTTTTACCGCATCACCTTCGCCTGCATTTCTCAACTCTTTAGGAATTAAACTCGATGGATTATCGTCCATTTTTTCAATCCAAATACCATCTTTGTTGATTTTACATTTGATATTACGGTCAGCAGAGCAACTTACGCCCATTCCCACAGGACAGCTTGCGCCATGACGCGGCAAACGCACAATGCGAACATCATGTGCTAAATATTTTCCACCAAATTGTGCACCCAAACCAATTTTATTGGCCTCTTCTAACACCTGTTTTTCTAATTCCACGTCACGGAAAGCACGACCATGCTCGTTGCCCGTAGTGGGTAATTCATCATAATAGTGTGTAGAGGCTAATTTTACAGTCATGAGATTTTTTTCGGCGGACGTACCACCAATACAAAAAGCGATATGATAAGGCGGACAAGCTGCTGTACCCAATGTTTTAATTTTTTCAATTAAAAAAGGGAGTAATGTATCTGGATTTAAAAGTGCTTTAGTTTCTTGATACAAATAAGTTTTATTGGCAGATCCACCCCCTTTTGCCACGCATAAAAACTTGTATTCCATGCCTTCTGTAGCTTCAATATCAATTTGTGCAGGCAGATTACACTTAGTATTTACCTCATCGTACATAGTGAGTGGCGCATTTTGAGAATAACGCAAATTTTCTTCTGTGTACGTTTTAAAAACACCTAAAGACAAAGCTTCTTCGTCGCTATAACCAGTCCAAACTTGCTGACCTTTTTCACCGTGAATGATAGCCGTACCTGTGTCCTGACACAATGGTAATTTACCTTTAACTGACACGTCAGCATTGCGTAACATAGTCAAAGCCACATATTTATCATTATCACTAGCTTCAGGATCGGTTAAAATTTTAGCTACTTGCTCGTTATGCAAACGACGTAAAAGAAACGACACATCACGAAACGCTGCATTAACCATGTGAGTTAAGCCCTCTTTTTGAATTTTCAAAATAGGTTTACCTTCAAACTCGCTTACCGACACATAATCTTTGGTTAACAAATAGTACTCCGTTTTGTCCTCACCCAAAGGGAATGGAGGTTGATAATGAAATTCTGTTGCCATATTTTTAGTTTTATAAATTATTTTGCTTTGAATAGTGTGGTAAAATTACAATTTTTTCTCGAATAATACAGAGAGATAAGTCAAAAATTGAGTTTTAATATTCCTCTTCATCAGAAATCTTAGTACAATGCCTGATTTGTCACTATGTACAGCATAGTTTTTCACCATAGAAGATAGAAATTAATTAAAACTATCGTGAAATAAAAAGAGAGTTATTGAAAAAATGAATACATTTGCACTGAACATGAAACAATGTTTACATGAAGAGTTGTAGTTATTAATTATATTTATTAACGCGAAGCTGAGAAATCAGAGACGCATAAATTGTTTATTTATGAAAAAATTGCATGTTTTTATTGTAGGAATTCTTGGATTGTTGTTATTAACAGGATGTGCTGGTGCTAATCTATCGCAACACATTAATAATGATGTAACCCAAACAAGTGTAGTTTTATCTCAGGATAATTATCGCATTATTGGAGAAGTATCAGGTGAAGCTACTTCAACCTACATCTTAGGTATTGGAGGTTTATCAAAAAAAGCCTTAACTAACAATTCGCGTGCAGATATGTATGCCAAAGCGAAGCTTAAAGATGGTCAAGCTATCATTAACGTATCAACAACTGTATCTGTTAAAGTAATTGCAGGTCCTATTTATATGAAATATATTGCAACTACTACAGGTTATGTGATCGAGTTTACAAAATAAATCAAAGCTATAACAACAAAAAAGGGACACCAATTGGTGTCCCTTTTTTATAAGTTTTTACTGTCAACCTACCAATTCCAGCATAACCATAAAATGTGACAGTGTACCACCTAATACAAACAAGTGCCAAATAGCATGAAAATAAGGTCGTTCCTTCCCTTTTGCATAAAAATAAGTTCCAGCAGTGTAAAAGAAACCTTCAGCAGCCAGCCACATAAGCGCCTTGGTTGACAACGCATTCCATACTGGCACTGCTACAAAAACAACCAACCAACCCATCGCTAAATACAATGCTAAAGAAACTCGCGGATGTTTTCCTAAAGCAATTATTTTACCTATAGCACCGGCTAAAGCAATAGCCCACACTACTGCAAAGCCAACCCAGCCCCAAACACCACCAATCACACACAACCACACCGGCGTATACGATGCTGCAATAAGCACATAAATATTAATGTGATCGACATGACGTAAAATACGTTTTAAATCGCCTGGAAGTGTCCAATGGTAAATGGTAGATGCTGTGTACATAAACAATACTGCTACAGCAAAAACAGTCATGCCAAACAGTTGTTCCCAAGAACTATCAAGACTACGAACTATCAAAAGCCAACCTGTAGATAGCGCAAAAATAACGCCCAAGAAATGAGTTAACGTGTTAGCAATTTCTTCGTTTGTTCTACGACTTTTCATACACTTTGTGTTTTATAAATTAGCAAACTCTTAAAAATCAACTTCTAAACATAAAATATACGGCGCCTATCAAACACAAAGCTGCCCATACAAAATCCCACTTGAACGGTTGATTCATATAAAATATCGCAAAAGGAACAAACACAGTTAATGAGATAACTTCCTGAATAATTTTAAGTTGAGGTAACGTGTACACCGTAAACCCAATACGATTGGCCGGAACCATGATTAAATATTCGCACAAAGCGATTCCCCAACTCGCTAAAGCTGCTATCCACCAAACTTTATCGGACATATTGCGCAAGTGAGCGTACCATGCAAATGTCATAAAATAGTTGGACAATACCAACATGACAACGGTAAAAATATACGGATTGAACAACTTAATCATAACACTACATTAAATGAAATTATAGGTGAGTCAAATAATACCAAAAGTCAAAAAGCGCTTGATTTACCGTGCGTTCCTGATGCTGTGTGCGTGTAGTTCTAAATAAATATTTTTTAGAAATCACTTCGTTTTTTGAAGCAATAGCAATCCACACTGTGCCTAATGGTTTCTCGTCAGTACCGCCTGTAGGACCAGATATTCCCGTCGTAGCAATGGCATAATCGGTTTGAAATAATCGACGACAACCCTTTGCCATCTCTTCTGCCGTTTGAGCACTCACTGCGCCGTAATGTTCCAAAGTATCTTTATGTACACCTAGTAACTCTTCTTTAATGTGGTTAGCATAAGCAATAACTCCGCCTAAATAGTAAGTGCTTGCGCCAGCTACTTCGGTAATACGATGTCCTAAATGACCACCTGAACAACTCTCGGCCGTAGCTATAGTTTCACTGCGCTCTATCAGTAATTTTCCCACAACAGTAGCAAATGTATCATCATCATAACCATAAATATAGGTATCAATAAATGGTACTAATTTAGCGATTTGTTCATTCATTTGCCTCTGTAATAATGCTTTATCTTCGCCATGTGCCGATAAACGTAAACGCACTTTACCAGCTTCAGGTAAATAGGCTAATCTAAAATTATCAGGTAATGCCATTTCCCACTCTTCGATGATATCTGCTAAAAATGACTCACCAATACCACACGTTAAAACTGTTTTATGTAAAATGGCTTCGGTTCCTAATCGCTGTTGCAGTTTGGGTAAAACATACTCATGCATGAGCCACTGCATTTCAAAGGGGACACCGGGCAGCGATACTACAACCTTTCCATCACGTTCAAACCACATACCGGGAGCAGTTCCCACTTTATTTACCAACGGTTCGCATCCATCAGGAACTAAACCTTGCTTTTGATTAACAGCAGAGACTTGTAATCCACGTGCGGTAAAGTAGTCAACTACATTAGTCAAAGATGGTTCGTGCATGACTAACTGCATACCGAAATAATCGCACAACGCTGTTTTCGTAATATCGTCTTTTGTTGGACCTAAACCGCCTGTTATTATGACAATTTCCGCACGGGCTAAAGCCTCTGTTAGCGTTTGTGTAATGTCGTTGAAATCATCAGAAATCGTGACAATATGCGCTACGTGTATATTGTTTTTTTCTAGCTCTGCTGCAATCCATGAGGCGTTAGTATTCACCACTTGACCTATAAGTAACTCATCGCCAATATTTATCAAACAAGCATTCATTCAACTAAAAATTAACTGCGATAAACTTGTTTAACGCCTTTTATGGCACGAATTTTTTTTATCAACTGCTCCAACTGATGAGCCTCTTTAACCATAACTGTGATGTTACCTTCGAACAATCCATCATTAGAATCGACTGAAATAGAGCGCATATTCATACCACTTTCTTTGGTAATAACCGATGTTATATTAGTCACAATACCAATGTCATCATGCCCTATGACACGCAGTGTAATTGGATATTCGTTATTTCTACTTTCGCCAGACCAGCGTGCACTCACAATACGATAACCAAACTTTTCAATCATCTGTGGCGCATTTGGACAATCCTTACGATGAATTTTAATGCCACTATTGATGGTAACAAATCCAAAAATGTCATCGCCAAAAATAGGATTACAACACTTCGCAAGCGTATAATCAATATTTTTCAAATTACGGTCAATTACCAAAGCATCGTCCTGAGATGAGATTTTTTGAAGCTCTGTTTCTGTCGAAAAACCGTCAGCAGTACGCAACGTCACTTGATCAGCAGGAAGGTCTTCTTCCAACAACTTTTCACGCAACGAAAGAATGTTAATTTTTTCCTTGTAGATGGATACATAAAAGTCGGTAAGTGTTTTGTAGCCCATTTTTTTTGCCACGCGCGTAACATCACCATCTGTTACTTCCAATTTCCAATTTTTCAACCGACGCCAAAGCATATCGCGCCCATCATCGGCTTCTTTATGCTCCATCTCTTTAATACGTTGTTTTACCTTTGAGCGCGCTTTAGGCGTTACTAAAAATTGTAACCAGTCAATTTTGGGCGTTTGATTAGGTGATGTCAACACTGTAATTTGATCACCATTTTGCAACACATATTTAAACGATACATGTTTATCGTTGACAATTGCACCCATGCAGTGCGCACCAATATTTGTGTGAATAGAAAAAGCAAAATCTAGCACTGTGGCACCTTTACGCAAGCGGTGTAAATCACCTTTGGGTGTGAACACAAAGACATCGTCGTCATAAAGTTGCATTTTAAACTCGTTAATCACCTCTTTATCGGAAGCGTCAGACGATGTTTCAAGAATTTCACGTAGATTTTTGAGCCATTCATCCATCTTTTCAGAATCGCTCTTACCACCTTTGTATTTCCAATGAGCTGCAACACCTTTTTCCGCTACTTCATCCATGCGTTTAGTGCGAATTTGCACCTCTACCCACTTCCCTTCTGGTCCCATAACAGTAACGTGCAAACTTTCATAACCATTAGCTTTGGGTGCCGAAATCCAATCACGTAATCGATTAGTATTGTAAGAGTACATATTGGTAACCACCGAAAATGCTTGCCAACAAGCCGCTTTCTCTTGCTCTTCGGGAACATCAAGAATAATACGAATGGCAAACAAGTCATACACTTTCTCAAACGGCACTTGCTGCCTGCGAATTTTAGTCCAAATAGAGTGTATTGATTTAGTGCGCCCTTTAATACTAAAACTTAAACCTTGAGATAACAATTGTTCTTTAACAGGTTCAATAAATCGATCAATATAAATATCACGTGACCGTTTAGTTTCGTTTAATTTCCGAGCAATTTCCTTATAAGTGTCACGATCTGTATATTTGAGAGATAAATCTTCTAATTCGGTTTTTATGACATACAACCCCATGCGATGCGCCAACGGTGCATACAAAGAGGAGACTTCGCGTGCAATTTTCTGTTGTTCCTCCTCACTGTATTGATCAAGAGAACGCATCACATGCAGACGCTCCACAATCATAATTAGGATAACACGAGCATCTTCTGCAAAAGAAATGAGTAGTTTTCTAAAATTTTCCGTTTCAATAGCAACATTACGCAGATATAAACCATACGCTTTAACTAAACCTGATACAATCGCAGCAGTTGATTTATCATATTTAATTTCAATTTCAGCTATTGACAAAATATCTGCCACAACCAAATCATAAAGCATAATAGCATTAAGACCATGACGACCTAATGAAATTTCTTTATGAGCCAATATGGCTGTTTCCAACGCACGCTCTACACGACTCAATTCTAATTGGTTTGTTCGAAGGGCATCTACCACATCTTGTTTTAGTAGTCGCCATCCCTCTCGCGAATAAACATCGCTTAAACAAAGGACTGCCTCTTTATAGAGTGACAGTCCTTTATTGTTGAGAGGTATTTTTACTGTTTCTTTTCCCATAAAAATACCTAATAAAATTTCAAAAATCGATTAGTTACATATAGCTTTCAATGTATATGTTTTACCTTCAGCAGTCACATGAATAGCATATACACCCGAAGATAATTGATATAATTGATCAGCCTTATTATCCGTCAACAGCAAACGTCCCATCATATCAAAAATACGAATTTGTGAGTTTGAAGGTACATTTATCAAACGGAATCCGTTTAATTCAGACACCACCATGACATCACTCTGTAAAGTTTCTTCTAAAGCAGTTATGGTGCAAGAACCATATTCTATTGCAATAGACTTAATATACATCGCTTTCTCAGTATTGGTTAAGCGAACTTCGAGATTCCCTTTTGTTGGTTGTGTTAATGTAAATGTATAAGTAGCATTAGTTGTTGCTAAGGTGCTCGTTGTACCAACTTGAGTACCATCTAAATAAACAGCCAACTGAGCATCACCACCTGTACCCATAGCTGCATTTACAAGCACTTTAGAAACACAACAATCATTGGTATAAGCAGTTGTTAAACTTACTAATTTAGCTGGTTTTGTACTCGAACCCATTTGTGCACCTTTGGTAGCGTCATAACCCAAATAAGCAGTATTAGTAATAGTAGAATTCCAATTATAAGCACCTAATGTTAATGCTCCAGTAGCCAATTTAGCCGTAAATGCATATGAATAATTTGAACAATCAACCTTTGAAGGATCTTTAACTGCAATAGCCACAATGACTAAATTCCCGGTTACATTTGGTATCGTCAAAGTCGTACCCACATAAGTAAAATTAGTAGACGCGGTCAAATCTACACCATTCATAGTGATTAAGAAATCATTTTGTGATAATAAATAATCGATATTAGGAGCCACCGTTGCCGTATACGTAGCACCACGGCTAATACAAACTGCACCCGTAGTGGTACAATTATCTAAATCAAACGTAACTGTAGGTTTTTGACTCGCATAAATAGTAACCGACACACTATCTGTGACACTTGCAGCAGGAATTGAAATTGTCAACGTGCCAGAGTTGTACGTATATACGTCTGTTAACTCTGTTGCACCAACAAGCACCTCCACTGCAACACTGGCGTCAGTCAAGGTTTCATAGCAACTTGTCGCTGTAAATGTAGCCGTATAGGCTTGATTTTTAGCAATCACACCTGCATTAGGTCCTGTCATTTTTGTAACGCCATCTAAATCATAGAGTAAATTGACTTCGGTGTTATTTTTATACACTGCATATAAGGTACAATTTGATGTTGGATAATATTTAGCACCAGCTACACCAGCATCAGCTGTAAGAGCCGCAGAAGAGGTTGACCAACCTACAAATGTATAATTAGCATTTCCAGTTGCTTGTGGTAAAACAACCCCTGAACCAGAAGCAGATTCTGTTAAACTTGAAGTAGCACAAGTTCCATGAGTTCCAGCATTAAACGTAACTGTATATTGTGAAGCTCCCCCCATAAATTTGAACGTAATAACATCTAAATCTTCAGCTATTGAAGTCAAAGTATACGCACCGGTTGGTGTATAACTGGTTCTATTAGAAGTACCAGGATAGGTGTCGCCAGCATCACCACCTGTCGATACACCATCAGCTTCTACAATGTCATAATACATGGGCGTACCGTTATTTGGCTTATTTCCATACCAAGCCGATGAGTTATACTGAACTTTAGTCACCAATAATCCATGCCCTGGTAAAAAAGCATCCCAATCTAAATTTTGACGATTTTCAAAATACCACGCCACAGATGTAGATCGTGGAGATGGCAACGTGCCTGCTGCGGTAACCACTCTATAATCATGCATAAAAGCAGGATTTAGAGTAACGTTTGCAGGAGCATTCATCAAAGTCGGCGTGTTCCAACCTAAAAAATATTTATCATACGCAGAATAGTTGGGTGGAGTTTTACCAGAATTGTTGTATGAGCCTTGATCCATTAAAGTCCACATACCTGGAGTTGCATTATTGTCATAATTAGTTCCGTTGTCAGTGTCATAATAGTCAGGCAACCCCAATACGTGGCTAAACTCATGACAAAATGTTCCAATACCTGCCCTAATAGTGCCAGATTTTCCATTTAATTCAGAACTACATGCATAATTATTGACCTTTTTACCATCAAAGATTGGTGTTCCTCCACTATAATATTCCATATAAAAATTGTGAGGCCATATTGTGGCAGGATCTGCGCCTGCATTTTCTCCATAACCAGCATAAATAATATAAACGAAATCAACAAAACCGTCACCATCGTTATCGTACTTCGTAAAATCAACTTCACATTGTGTATTGGCGAGAGAACATGCTTCCGCCACTAATTTATCCACATTCTTATCATTACCATAAGAGTCATTTTCACCATAATAGCTCATATCTTGTGAAACAGTAACAGGCCCAACTACGTCAAAAATTGGTGCATACGCACCTTTTGATTGATCAGAAAAATATTGTTTTGCTGACCCCGTAGCCCCATTGTATCCATAGCTTTCACCATTGAGCATTTCATCCATAGCTTCTCGAGTATTAGTTTCTTGAAAAGCTTTATCTTTATAACTAACCAATATCACTAAACCCCGTGGTGCCAAATTTACATCACCCACTTTTGCTGCTTTAAGTGCAGCGTGTTTTTTTGCTTTTGCAGTTTTCCGCTGATTCATAGTAAATTCAGAGCTAAGAGCATCGTTGGCTTTTAACTTGCTCAAAACATCAACATCTACAGCTGTACGTTCGGTCACTGGACGCGCTTTAATTCCAATAGGTGTAATCACGTTATTAGCAGACAATTCAGCATATTCGAGCACACCATTTTCATTTTCTTTTACTAAAAAACCGTCTTCTGTGGTTTTATAGTGAAAAAACTCATCGCCATGAAGATACACATTTAGCGTAGTTCCATCTGGCTGTTTTACATCAATCAGTCCACGATAAGCAGGCACTGCATGTGATGTTAATACAACTAACATCACAACAAAAAAAGACAAAATTCGTTTCATGATTTTAATTTGGTTAAGGGTTAAGTTTTAATTTTTTATTTTTTTCAAGTTTTTTCAAGTAATGCCAATCACATTTAGAGCGATCTTCAGGATTTTTAGCCACACGACAACTTGGGACAAGCTGCCCTTTACAGTTGATTTTAGCATAACAATAATAGCCTTTTTTGTTCTGCTTAATCACATAGCCATCTGCAGTCATTCGAACGTGATAACGCTCATCACCACGCAAATAGATAGTCAAAAATGTACTATCTGGTTGCATTACTTCTATCGGATCACGTTTGGCAGGAACTCGCGATGGACGCTCTTGTGCCTTTCCAATTACCGTTACGAACAAGCAACTAGCGATCACTAATAATTTTAATTTATTCATGCGTCTAATAATTCTGTTGGTAATTCTTTGGTGGCTTTCGCTCCCAATTGTTTTATTTTGTCGGCGGTACGGAACACATTTCCATTACCCTCTTTCAATTTATTCATAGCATCATCACACGACTTGCCCGCTCTATCTAAATTTTCCTTTACTTTATTCCAATCTGCAACAAAGCCAACTAATTTGTCATACATCGTTCCACTTAAACGAGCTATTTCAAGGGCATTTTTCGTTTGATTTTCCTGTTTCCAAATACTTGCGACTGTACGCAACGTAGCCAATAATGTTGTAGGACTTACAATCACAATTTTACGATCCCAAGCCTCGGAGAACAGTGTATGATCATTCTCTACCGCTATAGAAAAAGAAGCCTCAATGGGAATAAATAACAGTACAAAATCTGGCGTATTTATCCCCAATGCATGTTGATAATTTTTATCAGCCAATTCGCGGACGTGTTTCTTAATTGACGACAAATGCTCTTTAAGTGCTGCATTATACTCCTCTTCATTTTCGGCAGAGTTCATACGTTCATAAGCTACAAGTGACACTTTAGAGTCAATTATAATATGCTTATTATCAGGCAAATTAACGATCACATCAGGGCGATACACCTCACCTTGAACACCTTCAACTACTTTTTCACGCTCATACTCTCGACCCTTGGTCAAACCAGACGTTTCAAGTACACGCTCAAGAATGATTTCACCCCAGTTACCTTGTTTTTTAACATCGCCTTTGAGTGCTTTGGTCAAATTATTAGCTTCATCACTGATACGCGCATTCTGCTCTGTCAATATTTTAAGCTGCTCTCTTAAACTCATTTTATCACGCACTTCAGTGTTAAAAGCCTCTTCTACCTGTTTTTTGAAATCGTTAATTTTATCTCCTAATGGATTTAAAATAGCACCAAGATTTTTTTCACTTGTTGCCGAAAGTTCGTCAGCACGCGCTTTAAGTATTTTATTGGCAATGTTTTCAAATTCCGTGGTAAGTTTTTTCTGCAATTCCTCCAATTCTGTTTTTTGAACAGCAAGCTGTTCTTTTAAATTGCCATTATTAGCTTCAAGCGTTGCCAATTCTGACGTTTTTTCCATCAAATCAGCTCTCACAGTAGCTAATTCATTCGTTAAATTTTCTGCCTCTACGGTCTTTGTTTCCAATTGCGATTGTGCAAAACGAGCTTTGTTGCCCATAAAATAGGCAAGCATAAATCCCAACAAAGCAGCAAAAAAAGCAATTAAAACAATTAAACCTACACTCATAATATTCAGAAAATACAACTTATAAATAATCAATCGCTCTATCTATTTTTGGTCAAATAACGTAGGACGATCTTCGTCCAATTGGCGCAAAACCGTACGAATAACCGCCTCGCGTACAAATTTAGAAACATTTGTAACCTTATATTTAGTAACGTATTTATCTAAAATTTTTTGTTCTTCATCGTTCATCAAAAATGCTATCTTGTGAGTACGCTTGCTTGCATAATCCCGCGACAATCTTGGTGAAACTTTTTTCTTCATGGAATACTGATTCTAAACAACTCGCAAATATACATATTTTTACGAAAAAAACATAGTTATCAATGAGTTTTAAAATCCTTTCTTAAATCAATAAAAACAATTGATATTGAATTACTTTTAATAGCCTTTGTTTACCCCAAAGTTTAGAAAAAAAGTATATATTTGCGCAACCATAATCAACAAATAATAGAATGGCTACACATAATGATCTAGGAAAAGAAGGCGAGCTCCAAGCACAACGTTTTTTGCAATCTAAAGGTTATCAAATTTTAGATTGTAATTGGCGAAGTGGTAAAAACGAACTTGATATTGTAGCACGTCACGATAAAATTTTAGTGATTGTTGAGGTAAAATCGCGCTCTACAGAGCACTTTGAACATCCAAAAGATGCTATTACCAATGCCAAAATACGTCGAATTGTGGAAGCTGCACATGATTATGTGTGGTCACATGAACTGAACAGCGATGTACGTTTCGATGTTATAAGCGTCATTCCGAGCGGCAACAGTTTTCAAATAGAGCATATAGAAGATGCTTTTTTACCTCCTATCAACTGAATTTAAAAAAATAACCGGAAGAGATAAGTTTTAAAAAACCTTAATTATCAAATGTTTACATTTACGCCTATAAATTTTGACAAACTTCTTGTATAATTCAACAAAAAGGATTACTTTTGCTGGGCAATTCTGATAGAGATTGTGCTTTAAAATTCTTCCTTAGCTCAGTTGGTTAGAGCACCTGACTGTTAATCAGGGGGTCCTTGGTTCAAGTCCAAGAGGGAGAGCAACTTTTTAAAACAAAATCGTGAACTTGGTTATACACCAAATCACACCTCATTCTTCCTTAGCTCAGTCGGTTAGAGCATCTGACTGTTAATCAGAGGGTCCTTGGTTCAAGTCCAAGAGGGAGAGCAACTTTTTTGAACGTAAAATACATTTTTGAATTTTAACCGACAAAAAAACAAATAGAAGCCGCAACTTTTTAGCAGCGGCTTTTTTATTTTTTATAAAAACACCAACAAGTATTTCCGCACATGAAAAAGATTCTCGGCATGGGCAACGCACTTGTGGATATCCTAATGATGTTAAAATCAGACGATTTATTACATCATCTTAGGCTACCCAAAGGGAGCATGCAACTCATTGACGAGGCGAAAATGCGAGAAATTCAAGAAGCTACTATTATCCTCAATCAACATGTTGCTACCGGTGGTTCTGTTTCTAACACCATTTCTGGACTGGCACGATTAGGTGTTTACGTAGGTTTTATTGGTAAAATTGGCAACGATTCTATCGGTAACTTTTTTAAAGTAGACTCATTTGAAAATGGTGTACTCACCCATTTATTAGGCTCACACTTGCCTTCAGGCCGTTGTCATGTTCTTATTTCGCCCGATAGCGAACGTACGATGTGTACTTATTTAGGTGCTGCAAGCGACTTACATCCTGCGGATTTATACCCACACATGTTTAGTGATTTCGATATACTCCACATCGAATGTTATTTGGTCGAAAATAGAGAATTGATGTTACGTACGGCACAAATGGCAAAAGCTGCTAACTTGAAAATATCACTGGATTTAGCCAGTTACAATGTAGTTGAAGCTAATCTCGAGTTTTTACGTGATTTTGTAAAAGATTACGTTGATATAGTTTTTGCTAATGCAGAAGAAGCTTTCGCTTTCACAGGTAAGCGCGACAAAGAAGCGGTTGCAGAAATCGCATCAATGTGCGATATTGCTGCTGTAAAATTGGGTAAACGAGGTTCTTTTATTCAATCTGGTGATGAGTTTCACACTATTGCTGCAGCCAAAGTCAATTGTATCGACTCAACAAGTGCAGGCGACTTGTATGCAGCAGGTTTTTTATATGGCTACGCCCGTAGTTTATCACTCGATAAATGTGCAAAAATTGGAACTATTTGCGCAGGACACGTTATTCAAACCATCGGTGCAAAAATAGACGATCGCACATGGAAGTCCATCAATGCCATCGTATCTAATTTCTAATAATTTTAAAAAAAACATATAAAAAAGGCGCTATTCGTTATGAATAGCGCCTTTTTTTAACCGTAGAACGGTTTAATTGTGTTGTAACCAACGTACATAGCAGAAGTCCATACGATGAGGTAAATCGGTATGTTTTGGGAACATACGGAACGCATATTTATAAGTTCCACCTTGCGACAGTTTATAATCCAACTTGTAAACAAGCACAGAACCTTCGCGTTTCACTAAATCAAACTCTTTTACTTCCGACACATGAGTTTTGCCTTTAGCATCTTGATAGGTGATTACTAATTCGATACCGATACCATTGTCGTTCAAACCTTTAGTGTCAATTTGAGCAGTAATATCATAATGATCGCCCACTTCAATTGGTTGATAATTTTGATTTTTAACTTCTAATGATAGTAATTCTATTTCGTCCCAATGAGCGGCAACATTACGTTTCCAAGCTGCCATTTCTTTTGCTTTCGCAAAATTATTTGCACTCAAATAAGCCGAACGTTTTGCAAGAGGTGTATAGAAACGCTCAATATAATCGTCCATCATACGTTTGGTAGTAAAACGTGGTGTGATTTCAGCAATTGATTTTTTGATAGTTGCTACCCATTCTGGTGAAAAGCCTTTGGTATTTTTAGCAAAATAGAGTGGGATAATTTCATTTTCCAACATACTATAAATCGTTGCCGCATCAAGTTGATCTTGATGTTCTTGATTTTCATACGTACGTTTTTCGGTAAGCGCCCAACCTGCTCCTTTTACATAACCTTCAAGCCACCAACCATCAAGTACAGAGAAGTTTAACACACCATTCATCTGTGCTTTTTCACCAGATGTACCAGATGCTTCCAACGGACGAGTTGGCGTGTTCAACCAAATATCAACACCTGAAATTAAACGTTTAGCTAAACGCATATCATAATTTTCTAAGAAAATTACTTTGCCCAAGAATTGAGGCATACGTGAAATTTCGATGATACGTTTAATCAAATTTTGACCGCCACCATCAGCAGGATGCGCTTTACCTGTAAATAAGAACTGAACCGGACGAAGTGGATCGTTCACAATACGTTCCAAACGTTCCAAATCAGTAAATAACAAGTGAGCACGTTTATAAGTAGCGAAACGACGTCCAAATCCAATAATCAACGCATTAGGATTGATACGCTCCAAAATAGACACAATTTTAGAAGAGTCTTGTTGCGTCTTCAACCAGTTTTCTTCAAATTGTAATTTGATATAATCAATCAATTTATTTTTCAAAGCGGTACGTGTAGCCCAAATTTCTTCGTTTGGAACAGCATGAATTTTGTTCCAGATTTTCAAGTTAGACTGATCTTGATAAAAATCTTTATCGAAATATTTTTCGTACACGGCTTTCCATTCGGAAGCCGCCCAAGTAGGCATGTGCACGCCATTAGTCACATAACTTACGTGTAGTTCTTCTGGAAAGTAGCCTTTCCAAATAGGGTTAAACATTTCTTGCGACACTTTACCATGCAACCAACTCACGCCATTCACAAATTGGCAAGTGTTACAAGCAAATACACTCATCGAGAATTTTTCTTGCGTACCAGGATTTTCACGTCCCATATCAATAAAATCATTCCACGAAATGCCTAATTTTGCAGGATATTCACCCATATATTTACCAAATAAGCTTTCTTCAAAGCTATCGTGACCAGCAGGAACTGGTGTATGAACAGTATAAAGTGAACTTGCACGAACAGCTTCCAAAGCTTCAGGTAAAGTTAAGCCACCAGCCACATAATCAACCAGACGTTGTGCATTAATCAACGCTGCATGACCTTCGTTGCAATGGTAAACTTGTTTTTTGATACCTAACTTTTTCAAAGCTAACATACCACCAATACCAAGCATAATTTCTTGTTTCATACGATTTTCCCAATCGCCACCATACAATTGATGTGTAATAACACGGTCGAATTCACTATTCATTTCCATGTCGGTATCCAACAAGTAAAGCGAAACACGTCCTACTGCTACTTTCCAAAGATATGCATACACAATACGGTCAGCATAAGGAACTTCTATGATAAGCGGTTGATCATTATCGTCTTTTACCTGAGTGATTGGCAACATGTTGAAGTTTTGAGCTTCATATTTTGCAATTTGTTGACCATCAATTGATAAAGCCTGAGTAAAATAACCGTAACGATACAAGAAACCAATAGCAGTCATATCCACATTGTGGTCTGATGCTTCCTTCAAATAGTCACCAGCTAACACACCTAAACCACCTGAATAAATTTTGAGGTGATCAGTCAAACCATACTCCATACTAAAATAAGCTACAGAAGGCGTTTTAGTACTTGGTTTTACATCTACATATTTGCGGAATTCAGTATAAACCTCATCTAATTCTTTGAGGAATTTTTCGTTTGTAGAAAGCTCAACAAAACGTTCTACTTTCACAATTTCCAACATTACTACTGGATTATGACGACACTGACTCCACAATTGCGGATCAATACTGCGGAAAAGTGCTTTAGCACTTACATTCCAAACCCACCACAAATTTTTAGAAATTTCGTGCAAACGCTCCAAGTTTTGTGGTAACCTTGTTTTTACGGTAAACTCAATCCAATTAGGATCATTCACATGGTTGACTTTTACATCCATAATTTTTTATTATATAAGTTTAATAATTATTATTTCTTTTTCTTTAAAGCAATCGTATAAGCATCGTAATAGTAGCTAATAAATTCTTGCCAAAGCGCTTTTTTTGCAATGGCAGAAGCCTTAAACTGTATAGTTTTTTGATCTACGGCCGAAAGATTTGCGTACTCGGCTATCATCTCGCTAATATTGTTCACTACGTCATGATAATTATAATCGGAGCGATGAACGACGCCAACACCCATTGAGATAGATTGTGATAATGACGACACCCATTGTCCAAAACCAGATAAATCGGTTGTAATGGTAGGGATTCCAAACGCTGCACTTTCAAGCGGCGTATAACCCCAAGGCTCATAATAGGACGGATAAACAGTCAAATCAAAGCCAACTAACAAATCATAATAAGAACGGTTAAAAATGCCGTCAGAACCATTCAAGTACGTTGGCACAAATATAACCTTTACCTTTTCGTGCTCTCGATTGGTTAGGTGAAACCATTGTATGGCACTCATCACAGGATCGTTCCAAGGTTCCACCAGAGCATGTGTACAAAATGGATTGTCGAGTTTTTTCTGATGACTGCGTGTACGCAATTTTTGACTCAAATCCTGACGAGGACCGTGAACCCAAGCGGGGACCAAAATAAATGCCACCACTTCGCGAGACAAATGTCTTTGAGATAGTAGTTTGAGCGATTCAATAAAAGCATCAATCCCTTTATTTTTATATTCATAACGCCCTGATGTTGAAATAAAAAGAGCGTTATCTTTCAATTCGTAACCCAAAAGGGCTTCTGCGACTTCACGCAACTTTGTACGAGCTGCCTTGCGTACTGACGAAAATCGCACACCTTTTGGTACAAAATCATCTTCAAATCCATTGGGCGTAACGACATCAGCCTCTTTTTCAAGAAGTTGCGTACACTCTTTATTGGTAATATCGCTCACTGTGGTAAAACAATCAGAAATATTAGCCGCTATTTTTTCTATGGAATGTCTGGCGACCATATTTAATTCTGCCGCCATTTGATCACCGTTGTATTCATGCAAGTAATCGTAAAGAGGTTTGTGATTTCCTGCAATAGAACGCCCAATAGACGTAGCGTGAGTAGTAAAAACCGTAGCCACTTTTGGCAAATAATGTTTCACGTAACACACACCAAAAGCAGTCATCCACTCGTTGAAATGAGCAACAATCTTTTTCTTACCTAAATTATGGTAGTTTATAAAACTCTCTAATACCTTTCCCGAAGCGTAACCAAACATACTCGCTTCGTCATAATCTCCATAAGCCATCAATGAATCTACACCAAACCACATCCAAAAATCACCATAAATACGATTCTTCTCTTCTAAAAATGGTTTAAAATCAACTAAAATCACTAATGGTCGTCCAGAGACATCCCAGCGACCAACACGTACGTTTAAATTGTCGTTTTTACGCGCATGCGCTACCCAATCAGCAAAATCAGTGGAAGGAATAAAATCAGGTGGAAGAGTTTCCGTCCAAACATCGGGACCTATAAAACAAAGACGATCTCGAAAAGCAGTTTGTAGTGTACGAGCACGGGTTGAAAGTACTGTGTAAATTCCGCCCACCTTATTGCATACTTCCCAACTGGTTTCGAAGATATAATCAGGAGTTATATGTTTCATTTGTTAAAAATTACACTTTTAGATTGCAAAGATACAAATATTTATAGAAAATAAAGGTTAAAAACAAGATAAATTGCAAGTCGTAAAACTGACCTTTTAAAATAATAAAAAACGGTATCAATGATGATATTAATCTCTATAACTCAAAAAGTTATGATTTTTAAAACAAGCAGAAAGAGATTAAAAAGGCATTAAAAATAGACTTTTCGGGAATATGTTTTATAACATAAAATTGGGCATATACAAAAAAAGAGTTGACAAAAAATGTCAACTCTTTTTAATACATGATTTATTTTAAAGTAACGCTTCTTTCAGAGCTTCATAAACATCTGTCACAAAATGGAAGCGCAGTCCTTTAAGATATATATCCTTAATTTCCTCCACATCTTTACGATTATCTTCACAAAGAATAATATCAGAAATACCAGCACGTTTTGCTGCTAAAATTTTCTCTTTAATTCCTCCAACAGGCAACAATTTGCCACGTAATGTAATTTCGCCCGTCATAGCCAAATTTTTACGCACTTTACGCTTAGTAAAAGCCGATGCTAACGCCGTAAGCATAGTAATTCCTGCCGAAGGGCCATCTTTTGGTATAGCTCCTTCTGGTACGTGAATATGTACGTTGTACTCTTCAAACATTGATTCATCTATACCTAACATGTTAGCGTGAGATTTTAGATATTCCAAAGCCAAAATAGCCGACTCTTTCATTACATCACCTAAATTACCCGTAAGTGTAAGCTTAGCACCCTTTCCTT
>ERZ795051.2522-NODE-2522-length-20278-cov-4.039757_pt1 | contig 20278 bp, 16 predicted proteins | sample MGYA00375135_ERZ795051 | MGnify/ENA primary metagenome ERZ795051 (study PRJEB30180, sample SAMN05720222) | activated sludge metagenome | isolation source: Anaerobic digester | place: Japan | collected 2015-05-26 ... | reverse complement strand
CCCGGCTGGAGGTATGGGAATCGGGATAGACAGGCTTGTTATGCTAATTACAGGAGCCGAATCGATTAGGGATGTAATACTTTTTCCTCAATTGCGTCCAAAATCATGATAACTGTTTGATTTTCCATAATAAGCAAATAAGTTAAAGAAAAATATGAAGGAAAGATTGTGATAAAAGTCGCTATTCTAATGGGCAGCATTAATGATGCTCCAATTCTTGAAAAATGTTTTGAAACGTTGAAAGAATTTGATGTTGAATTTGAAGCGAAGGTTTTATCAGCACACAGAACACCGGATGAAACGGCAGAATTTGCGAAAAACGCGGCAAAGAACGGTATAAAAGTTATTATATGTGCGGCAGGTATGGCTGCCCATCTGGGTGGAGTTGTTGCATCTCTTACTACCTTACCTGTTATAGGGATTCCTATTGCATCTGAACCTTTCAATGGTCTTGACTCCCTTATGTCTATGGTGCAAATGCCTCCTGGTATTCCTGTAGCAGTTGTCACCGCCGGGAAGGCAGGTGCTCAAAATGCTGCTCTTTATGCCATTTCAATCCTTGCTCTCTCGGATAAAAATCTTAGTGAGAAGTTAAAGAATTATCGAGAAAAACAGAAGGAAAAAATTCTCGAATTCGATAAAAAACTAAAAGAAAAATTAAATATAAAATGAAATTTTTATATAAATTTTTACTTTTATCAATATTCTCCTCTATTTTAGTACATTCAGAAGAAAACAGCTTAAAAACAAATGTAAACAATACCGGACAAATTATTGATAAAAAAGAAATTATTAATCCAGAACAAAATGCTCTTCCTGATAGTAGTTCTATACCTCAAGAGAAAGAAGAAAACAATAAGGCCAGTACTCAGGCCGGCAGGAAAATAACTGAAATTGTAGATGAAATTGAAAAACGCGTTCCTAAAATAATAGAAAATAGGAAAAATTTTTATCTTGAAGGCATAAGAGGATTTCTCTCTCAATTTGGTCCTGAACTTGATTATATATCCGACGAAAACCAAATAAATCAAAATAAAGATATTAAAAATCCTTCTGAATTTTACAAACCTATATTAATAGACTCTCAAAAAATTCTATACATAAGGATTGATGGATTTAGTGATGAAAATTTCATAAAACTTAAGGAAGAGTGTTTAATTATTTCAAGATATAAGAATCAGCCCGTTGGAATTATTTTTGACCTTCGTTCCGGAAAAGGTGAAAATCCTTTGTTGGCTGCCGAATATGCGTCGCTATTTTATGATGGAGATATTCTTGCTTTTACAAAGAATAAGATTAGGGTAAATATAAAAGCTCCCATTATAATAATTGTTAGTAGTCAAACTAATGGCGCAGCCGAAGTTTTTGCAAATTTTCTTCTAAAATCGGGCAAAGCATTACTTATTGGAGAAAAAACTTATGGAGTTCCATTTCCAAAATATCCTGTAAAACTCAATAGCGGAGGAGTCCTATTTTTGCCTGATATTCCAACCGATCTTGAATGGATAGAAATTAAGCCTCTTAACCCATCAATAACAATAAATCCATACCCTCAGATAGATTATTCAAAAATCAGTATGGAAAAAGAAGCTGAAAAAAATGATTTTGTGATAAGGAGAGCATGTGATTTGCTTGTTTCAATTGACGCTTTACACAAGGAAAAAAAAGAAAAGTAACTATTTACATAATTGTGTTAAAAATACCTGAAACAGAGTTTGAAAAAATTCTCCTAAAAAAGGGAACTAGCGTAGTTAAAATTTCCAAAAGGCACTGGGGAATCTTTGAGAATCCGCAAGAGATTATTTATACTACAAAACAAAAAGACATAAAAGTCCTCATTGATTACATAGAAAGTAAGGTCAAATCGGGTTTTTTTTGCATTCTTTCGCTTTCATATGATTCGTCCGCTGCTTTTGATTCTGCTAATGAGTTAAAAGTAGACCCTGTATTTCCTTTATTGTGGGCAGCATTTTATAAAGCTCCATTAGTGAAATTAAAATATGAGGATTTCCCTCACAGCAAAAATTTTTCTTTAAAGACTACAGCAGATATTTCCAGAACTGAATATAATGCAGCAATTACGAGGATAAAAGATTATATCAAAAATGGAGACACATATCAGGTAAATTTTACTTTCAGAATAAACGTAAATACAAATTTAAATCCAGCAATCCTGTTTTTAAATTTATTCAGGACTCAGAAGCCAGAGTTCGGAGCATTTTTGAATATGGGAACTATGTCTGTGATTAGTCTTTCACCTGAATTGTTTATTCATAAAAAATCTTCTACTTTAATATCTAAACCAATGAAAGGCACAATCTCAAGAGGTATAGTTATTGAAGATGATCTACAGAAAAAATTTTCTCTTGAAAATGATCCCAAGAACCGTGCCGAAAATCTAATGATTACCGACATGGTACGCAACGATTTAGGAAAAATCTGCAAATACGGAACTGTAAAAACGAAAAATTTATTTAATGTAATTACCACACCATTTGTTCATCAAATGATAAGCACTGTGGAAGGAGAGATAAAAGAGGGGATTTCCCTTTTTGATATATTGAAAGCCCTCTTTCCTCCAGCTTCAATTACAGGTGCTCCTAAAATAAGAAGCATGCAAATAATCAAGGAACTTGAAAAAAGTCCAAGAGGTATTTATACAGGAACAATAGGAATGATAAATCTCGATTACGATTTCATTTTCAATGTTGCGATAAGAACTGCAGTTCAATATCATAATAATCTTTGTGGTGGAATAGGAGGGGGAATAGTTGCCGATTCAAAAATTGATGGCGAATGGAAAGAAGCGAAATTGAAATCTTCTTTTCTAATTTCCAAAAAAACTTCTTTTGAGATTTTTGAAACAATTCTGTTCGATAGGAAAGATGGTGGTTTTATATGGTTAGATGAACATATCAATCGACTCGGAAATTCCCAGAAATATTTCCTGAGAAAATTTAACAGAAATAAAGTTGTCAACTTTCTTTATGCAATTTCAAAAGAACTTCCTGATCTTGCAAAAGTAAAAATTTCTCTCGACGAATCTGGAAAAATTAAATGCAAATGGGAAAGGTTAACCTTTAAAGGATGGGGAAAAAAATACGCAAAAGTTCTAATCTCAAAGAAAAAAACTGATCCTTCAAATATCATGCTATATCATAAAACAACTGAAAGAAAATTATATGATGAAGAATTTTTAAATGCACAAAGTATTGGATATGATGATGTTATATTTTTAAACAAAAGAGAAGAAATTACTGAAGGTGCTATTAGCAACATTTTTATAAAAACAAAAAATGGATGGTTAACACCTCCGTTAAAATGTGGATTACTTCCTGGAATCTACCGAAAACATTTAATTTTACAACTTTCAGCAAAAGAACAAATCATTTATATAAAACAACTTATATCTGCAGAAAAAGTTATAATTTGCAATTCAGTTCGCGGAAAAATCGAAGTTATGAGAGAAAAAAAATAATTTTTTTTCACTTTTTTTGTTGACATTTTTTTTTAGTATGCAATATTTTTTATAATTAGCTGTTCGTTGTAGAACTAATTTCCAACCATGGAGGTGGAAGATGGCGACAAAGAAAAAAGCAGCAAAAAAGGCTCCGGCGAAAAAGAAAGCAGCTCCTAAAAAGGCTGCCAAGAAAAAGAAAAAATAACAAGCATTCTCTGTTGAATGCAGAAGCTAACCCCGCAAAATGCGGGGTTTGTTTTTTTTATACTGATTTTTTTTATTTAAGAGTTCTATTAGTTGGTCGTGTATCAAACCATTAGTTGCAAGAGTACCGTTTTGAGGGAAATTTTTCTTTCCACTAAAATCAGTAATTTGACCACCTGCTTCTAAAAGTATAAGTGCTCCCGCACAAATATCATATAATTGAAGATTTAGTTCCCAGAATCCATCAAGTCTACCACACGCAGTGTAAGATAAGTCTATTGCGGCAGAACCAAATCTCCTGATTTCTCTTATTTTTGGAAGGATTTTAGAGAAATATTTTATATTATTGTTTTTCTTATTTGAACGCACACATGCAAACCCTGTAGAAAGAACAGATTCTATCAGTTTTTCTCTTCTGGAAACTGATATTTTTTTTCCGTTAAGAAATGCTCCTGCTGATTTTTCTGCATAGAAGAGTTCGTTTAATGCAGGAGCGAAGACAACTCCTAATATGCTTTCTCCTTTGTATTGTAAGCCGATAGATACAGAATAAAAAGGCTGATTATGTAGATAGGATGTTGTTCCATCTATTGGATCTATTATCCATTGAAAATCTGAATTTAAATTTTTCTTTCCTGTTTCTTCTCCCCAGATTCCATCATCTGGAAAGTATTTTTTTATTTCTGATATGATAAATTTTTCCACTTCGCGATCTGCTTCAGATACGAGATCTTTTTCAGATTTATATGATACGGTGAGTTCACTTTCTCTCATTTTCTGCGCAATTGCACCTGCAGTTTTCGCAATTTCTGATATAAATGTTATGTCTCTATTTTTCATATAGAGTATTGAGAAATTCCTACATTGATTCAGAGATAGATGTCCCTATTATGCTGTAATTTAATACCATCAAGCATTTTTCTAATTTTTTCGCGTTGTTCTGGATTTGCGATTTTCGCAAGTTCACTTTCTATGGCTTTTTCTCCGACTTCTCTTGTTTTTGGCGATGCATAATCACAGAGGTATTCTTGCAACGTAAGAAGAGCATTTGGTGTACAAAGGTTCTGAATAAATCCTGGTATTGCGAATTCCATAAATTGTTGTCCCGTTCGTCCTTTTCGATAGCATGATGTACAGAAACTTGGAATATACCCATTTTGCAAAAGTTCTAACATAACCTCATCAAGTGGGCGCATGTCTCCAATAGAAAATTGTTCTTTATTCAATTCCTGTTTTTCTTCTTTTTTTGTGTATCCAGCTAATTCAATTCTTGTACCAGCATCTATTTGCGAAACTCCGAATTCAAGGACTTCGCGGCGAATTTCAGGAGTTTCTCTCGCGGTAAGTATCATTCCTGTATATGGTGTTGAAAGACGTAAAACGGCAACAAGGTGTTTGAAGTCTTCATCACTTACAATAAACTCTTGCTTGAGAGTAACTCCATGTGCTGGGCGAATTCTTGGAAAACTTATGGTGTGAGGACCACAACCATAAGTTTTTTCAAGATATCTTGCGTGAGCAACAAGACCTAAAACTTCATATTTCCATTTGTATAGGCCAAAAAGAGCTCCTATTCCGACATCATCACAGCCCCCCTCATAGGCACGGGAAAGTCCATCAAGTCGCCAATCATAATCTCCTTTGTGCGTATATGCGGGATGATATTCGACATATGTTTTTTTATGATAAGTTTCCTGAAATATTTGATATGTGCCAATGCCTGCCGCTTTCACTATTTTATATCCTTCTATATCAAGAGGGGCTGCATTGATATTTACTCTTCTGATAGAGCCTTTTCCTTTTTTAATAGAATAAACTTTTTTAACTGAGTTTGCTATGAATTCTGGGGTATAGTCAGGATGCTCTCCAAATACGAGTATGAGACGTTTATGCCCTTTATCTTCAAGGGTTTCAATTTGTTCAATCAGCTCTTTTTCAGATAGCGTTTTTCGAACAGTAGTTCTGAGACTTCTCCTGAATGCGCAATACTTACAATCATTTATGCAATAATTGCCAATATATAGAGGGGCAAAGAGGACAATTCTATTGCCATAAACATTTTTTTTAAGTTCTCTTGCCGCATTGAATATAGTTTCTTTTAAATCCTGTGATTTTGCAGCAAGTAAAATAGCTGTTTCTTCAATAGAAAGGGGATTTTTCTCCATGCTTTTTGCAATTACATCTTTTATTGCTGAAGCATTTTCGTGAATTTCACATAGGTTTTCAAGTTTGTTATCATCGATAAATGGTTTATAATTTTTTGATAATTCTTTCTTCATATTTTTCTTTCCTCGGCTTTTAGTTTTATGGTAAATGTACTACCTTTACCTTCTTCGCTTTTTACATCAATTGAACCGTTATAAAGTTCTGCTATACGCTTGAGAATAGAAAGACCAAGTCCGCTCCCTTCAACACCCTTATTTTCTTCTTTTTTAAATCTGACAAACTCGGAAAATAGTCTGGATAATTCCCCTTCTGACATTCCTATACCTGTGTCAGCAACTGAAATAATCAGTTGATTAGCTTCCAAAAATGCATTTATAGTTACCATTCCATTTTCACGATTATATTTAATTGCATTTGAAATGAGGTTATTGAGAACGATATCAAGTTCTGCAGGATCTCCTTTGAAAGGCAAATTTTCATTGCAATTGCATATAATTGTAATATTTCTCTTTTGTGCATCTGGAGTGAAAGTTTCAATAGCTTTCTTTACAGAATCATAAACGTTGAATTCTATTAAATTACGTTTTTTTTGTCCTGACTCTATTCTCGTCAAGTCGAGAAGGTCATATATGAGTTTTTTCATTCCATCGATTCTTATAAGACACCTTGAAATTATTTTTTCATAATCTGAAATTTTTTCCCCTGCTGATCTTGCTTGCATGAGATTAAGATAGCCTTCTATTGCATTGAGTGGAGCTTTTAATTCATGTGATAAGACGGATAAAAATTGAAATCTAATTTGTTTTTTTTCTTCAGCGAGTTTCTTTGCTTGTCTTTGTAGAACAAGACGCTCTGCAGCTTTTCTAATGACAATTCTTAGTTCATCCGTAGAAAATGGTTTTGCGAGGAAATCAAACGCGCCACTTTTTGTAGCGCTAATGGCTACTTCAATAGATGCATATGCTGTCATCATAATTACAAGGAGGTCGAAATTTCCTTTTTGAAGGAAATCAAGGAGTTCTAATCCATTACAATCAGGAAGTTTATAATCAAGTAAAACTATATCAAATTGTTGTTGTTTTATGATGTTATAAAATTCTGTTCCTGAACTTGCTTCAGAGAGTTGAAAGTTTACGTTGAGCGGAATATCTTCAATTGGAAAAGAGAAAGAATGCAGGGAACGAATAGCTCCTCTCCGCATTCCTGGTTCATCATCTACTACCAAAATTTTTAAAGTTTCATTCATTTTAGTAAGCGTCTTATTTCTTTTTCCAACTGTTCTGGTCTTATTCCTTTATTGAGGAGAACATCTGCTTTTATCCATGATTTTTCTTCGTTTGAGGTTGAGTCAAATGAGATGCCTGTTTCTGAGCTTACAGCTGTTACCATAATGACAGGGACGTCTGGATTTTTTTTCTTTGATTTATAGGAAAGAATAAATCCGCTGTCATGATTTTCAAGCATGAGATCGAATACCGCAATATCATATTGAATATGTTCTATTAATTCTTCGGCTTTTTTTTGTGAGTCCGCGCTTATTACCTCAAATCCAAGAGATGATAATATTAAGTTTGTTTGCTCGAGAAAGTCCTGGTCATCATCTACTACAAGAGCTTTTTTTCCTTTAAAGTTAATATCTGTTTTTTTCATATTTTTTATCCTTTGTTAATATTGTTTAGCTTTTCTTGGAATTATTATTGAAAACTGTGTTCCTGTTGGTCCTTTTTGTGGATCACAGTTCGACGATACCTCAATTCTTCCTCTGTGCATTTTTATTATTCCATAAGCTACAGCGAGACCAAGTCCAGTGCCTTTTCCAAGCTGTTTAGTGGTAAAGAATGGTTCGAATATTTTACTTATGTGCTCTTGAGGAATTCCGGTTCCTTCATCTTGTATTATTATCCTGATTTCGTTCTGATTTCCTTTATATAGTATTGTTATTTCTCCTCCATTTGGCATTGCCTCGATTGCGTTCATAATGAGATTTGTTAGTACCTGTACCATCTGATCAGGGTCTATTTCTGCCAGTGGATTGTCACATAGGTTTTTGAATTCTATTTTAATTTTTTCCGGCTTAATAATAGGTCTTATGCATTTTTCAGTAATGAATTCTGGAATATTTACCCGCTGAAAAAGTACTTTATTTTTTCTTGCGAAATTGAGTAAGCCACTGACGATTTTTTTGCATTGCTCTGCTTGTTCAACTATCAGTTTCATGTCCTGGTAATTTTCAGAATCTTTTGGCAAGCTTTCTAAAATAAGGCTTGCATTCAGGAGTATGACTCCCAGTGGATTGTTTATTTCATGCGCTATTCCGGCTGAGAGTTGTCCCATACTAGCAAGTTTTTCTGCATTGATAAGAGCCTGTCTTGTTTTTTCCAATTGGTTATTGGAAAGACTTAAATCTTCTAATGATTTCTTGAGTTTTTCGATTACATAAGGAAGACACATTTCGCTTTCTGCAAGGCCATTAAGTATTGCCTTAGCATGTTCTCTACAACTTGGATAACCACACGCGCCGCAATCGAGTTCGTCTTCAGGCTTTGTTTTTCCCATTTTAGTGAGAATTTTAGTTATTTCTTCTGTTGAAGTTTTTTTTGGTCTTACATCATTAGGATGATATAATGGTTGTAGATTTATCTTCTGGACATTAGTATCTTCCTCGAGATTTTTTTTGCCGATATTTTCCGAAACATAATTGCTTATTAATTTTCTTTTTTTGTATATAGAAACATTATTACTTGTACCAGGGCCGCTTATACAGCCTTTGCAACATAATAACTCGAGGAGTCCTGTCTGAAGTTCCCCATTAGCGAAATCTTCGATAGCTGGGACAAAATTATTTTTTCCATCAGCAGCTGTTATATTTTGTTCAATGAGATCTTCATTGATATTTGCTGATTGGAGCAGTCCTCTACTTATAGGAAAAAGCATCCCAAGCCCAGGGTGAGGAGGGTCAAAATCATCTTCAGTATTGGCAAAATCAGAAGGATTTATATTTAATTTTATAAACATTTTTCTTAATTCTTCAAATGTAATTACAGAATCTATTTCGTCCGGATATTTGATGGCCTCATTTTTCTTCGCGATACAAGGACCTATAAATACGATTTTTGAATCCTTTCCAAATTTTCCTTTTGCGATTCTCGCAGCCGCTATCATAGGTGAACATATTGGAGCAAGAAATTTTATCAATTCCGGCCTATATTTTTCAATATATGTTACGATGACAGGACAAGTGCTGGCAATCATTGGGTTGTTTTTATTATTTATAAGGCGTTTATATTCTTTTGCAACTAAATCCGCGCCTGCTGCAACCTGGCAAACCTTTGTGAAACCGGATTTCCTTAGCATTGCAACTAATTGGTTCTTTTTTATATCAGCAAATTCAGCTGGAAAACTCGGTGCGATAATCGCAATTTTTTCTTTCGCATCTGAATTAAGAATTTCTTCTGTATCCTGGATAGAGTCATAATATCGTTTGGCTTTTTGTTTACATACTTTGACACAGTTGCCACAAGTTATACAACGTTCTGGAATAACTTGAGCTTGTCCGCCCACAATTTTTATTGCCTTGGCGGGGCAATCCCTCACACAGGTGTAACAGACTTTACAGAGGTCTCCTACTGTATTGATTATTCCATTTGTTTTTGTATCTGATAGAGACATATTTAGATATTCACTTTTCTTTTTTTGTAATGTGTATGTAATAATTCATGACTTTTTTCACTTAATGGTTTTTCAAGGAATTTTCCATATATTTCAATGATATCTGGATTTCTGTGCGAAAATCGCAATTCTGAATTATTATCTATGGAATAAAGGGCGGCAAGCCTTGCTTTTAATTTTGACTGATCTGAGTCTATTGGTTGTCCTCCGCCTCCAACACATCCACCCGGACATGTCATTACCTCTATAAAGTGAATATCGTTTCTACCATTTTTTATCTGGTTTAGGATTTTCGGGGCATTACCAATACCATTCACTACGGCAAAACCTAACTCTATGCCTTCAATTTTTATTTTACCTTCTTTTATCCCTTCAAGGCCTCTTGCAAATTCAATTTTTGGCGAAGTCAAATCTTTTCCTGTGATTAAATAATGTGCTGTTCTAATTGCTGCTTCCATTACGCCACCTGATGCTCCAAATATTTTCCCCGCTGAACTTCTTCTTCCGAAAGGATTGTCTGCATCTGACGGTTCAAGTGCGTTCATATTTATGCCACAGAGTTTTAGCAATCTTGCCAATTCTCTGGTAGTTAATACTGCGTCTATGTCAAAGATATTTCTCTTTGTAGCCATTTCTGGGCGTGACGCTTCAAATTTTTTTGCCGTACATGGCATTAATGAGACACTATAAATTTTCTCTGGTTTGACATTTATTACATTAGCGAAATATGATTTTATAAGCGCACCAAGCATTTGTTGTGGGCTTTTACATGTTGAAAGATTCGGCAAGAACTCAGGATAAAACTGTTCGATATATTTTATCCATCCTGGAGAACAACTTGTCATCATAGGTAAAACTCCTCCATTTTTTATTCTATGGACGAGTTCTGAAGCTTCTTCCATTATTGTAAGATCAGCGCTAAAAGATGTTTCAAAGACATATTTGAATCCTATTTCGCGCAAAGCAGCGGTTAATATACCATTCACATCTGTTCCAGGTTTTAATCCAAACTCCTCTGCTATAGAAACTGATACTGCTGGCGCGTGTTGAGCTACAACTATAAGCTCTGGATTCTGGAGTGCATCATGAACTTCCTGTAAATAGCTTTTTTCTCTAAGTGCTCCAGTAGGGCAAACAGTTATGCATTGTCCGCAGTTTATACAACTTGATACATTCAAACTTTCTTCGAAAGCTGGGCATATTTGCATTTTACTCCCCCTTCTCACAAAATCAATTGAAGAAATCCCTTGTATTTCTTCACACATTCTGACGCATTTCCCACAGAGTATACATTTAGCGGGGTCTCTGATTATTGAAGGGCTGGTGATATCGAGTCCTGCTTTTGTTGCCGTTACTGGATATCGTCTCTCTCTTACGCCATATTCTTCTGCTAATTTTTGCAATTCACAATTTCCATTTCTTACGCAATAAAGGCAATCATCTGGATGGCCAGCAAGAAGAAGACCGATGATAGTTTTTCTTGCGTCTATGACGCGTTTTGAATTTGTTTTTATTTTCATTCCATTTACAACCGGATAAGAACATGCAGGAATAAGTCCTCTTGCTCCTTCACATTCTACAACGCATATTCTGCATGCTCCGCTTGGCAAAAGTCCTTTCATATAACACAAAGTAGGTATATTTATTCCAACTCTTTCCAGCGCTTGAAGTATAGTATCGCCCTCTTTTGCCTCAACGACTCTATTATTTACGCTTATTTCTAACATATTATTCTCCTTATTGTTATGCTAATTCAGTTTACTTTTACAGCTCCAAATTTACATACCTGTATACATAAACCACATTTAACACATTTTTCCTGAACAATATAATGGGGAGCTTTTTTTGTCCCTATTATAGCTTTCTCCGGACATTTCAATGCACATGCTGTGCAACCGACACACTTATTTTGGTCTATTTCATATTTGATTAACCCTCTACATACTCCTGCTGGGCAACGTCTTTCATAAACATGAGCATCATATTCATTTCTGAACCACTTTAATGTGCTCAGAACAGGATTTGGTGCTGTTTGCCCCAATCCGCAAAGGCTTGTATCCTGAATTACATTGGCAAGTTTTGAGAGGGTCATTATTCCTTTAAATCTTTCCAGTGTTGCCTTCCCATCTTTTAAATCATCCGCACTGGTTATCTTTTCTAATATTGCGAGCATTTGTTTAGTTCCTTCTCTGCAAGGAATGCATTTTCCACAACTTTCTCTTTGGATAAAATCCATGAAAAATTTTGCTACATCTACCATACAATTATCTTCATCCATTACGACTAATCCTCCAGAGCCCATCATAGCACCTGCATCTTTTATAGTTTCATAATCTATTTTAAGGTCAAGATGTTTTTCAATTAAACATCCTCCTGATGGTCCGCCGATTTGAACTGCCTTGAATTTTTTATTATTTGCGATTCCGCCTCCAATATCGAAAATTATTTCTTTTATAGTTTTGCCCATAGCAACTTCAACAAGACCTGTTCTTTTGACTTTTCCCGAGAGGGCAAAAACTTTTGTTCCTTTGCTTGTTGGCGTTCCAACTGAAGCGAACCACTCTGCTCCTCTGTCAATTACCAGAGGTACATTTGCTAGAGTTTCGACATTATTGATGACTGTTGGTTTTCCAAATAATCCGCTGGTAGCGGGGAAAGGTGGTCTTGGGCGCGGCATCCCTCTTTTTCCTTCGATACTATGGATAAGTGCCGTTTCTTCTCCGCAAACAAAAGCACCAGCTCCCATCTTTATTTTAACTTTTAGGTTAAATCCGCTATCCAGTATGTTTTCGCCGAGTAAACCGTATTCTTCAGCTTGGCTTATTGCATCTTTTAATCGTTTTATTGCCAATGGATATTCAGCCCTAATATAGACATACGCTTTATCAGCCCCTATAGCATAAGATGCTATAATGAGTCCTTCAAGGACTTTATGAGGATCTCCTTCGATGACAGCTCTATCCATAAAAGCCCCAGGATCTCCTTCGTCAGCATTACAGATCATATATTTTTGATTATTTTCAGTATTCAGAGCAAATTTCCATTTTTTACCTGTTGGAAATCCACCACCACCTCTACCACGCAATCCGCTTTTTTCCACTTCATTACATACTTCAAGTGGCGTTTTTGAATGTATTGCTTTTGCAAGTGCTCTATATCCACCACAAGCTATGTACTCGTCAATATTGCAGGGATCTATGATTCCACAATTCTCAAGCACCCATCGTGTCTGTGGGGCAAAAAAACTATGTTCTTTTAACAGAGGTACTCCGCTCCATTTATTGGGAACTTTTTCGTCATATTGACCTAGTAGATTTTTCTTAGTTGGTTCTCCTTTTAATGCAGAATCGAGGATTTCAACTGCAAAATTCGGATCGACATTTCCGTAACTTAAACGATTTTTTCCTGGTAACTTAATATCAATAATAGGCTCTTCTGCACAAAGCCCAATACAGCCTACCTCAACAAAATCAACTTCTATTTTTGTCTCATTTTTGTATTCATTAAATTTTTCTATTATTTTATTTGCGCCTGCACTTATTCCACATGTTGCTGCACCAATAAAAACTACGGGCCTATTTATTTCTTCCCTTCTTAGTTTTCTTAATTCTTGTTCAAGTTCAGGATTGATTTTTTTTTCAGAAAGCACAAATTCATGAGATAGAAGAGAAAGGATATTTTTATTTTTCTTATTCATCTTTCCCTCCTTCATTTTTTGCCCTATCACGATATGATTTTATTATAAGTGGTATATCCTTCGGAGTAAGTTTAGCATGGAATTCCCCATTGATTGAAATAACAGGAGCAAGCCCACACGCACCTATACAGGCTACAACTTCAAGACTGAATAATCCATCTCTTGTTGTTTGTCCTGAGTTTATTTTTAATTCCTTTTGCAAGGCATCAAGGATCAAGGCAGAACCTTTTACATGACAAGCGGTTCCACGGCAAACCTGTATATGATATTTGCCGGGCGGATTGAATTTGAATTGATTGTAAAATGTTGCAACGCCATAAATCTTACTGGAAGACAAATTTAAAAATTCCCCAATTAATGAGATTGCATCCTTTGGTATGTAACCAAATTTTTCCTGAATACTTTGTAAAATTGGGATTAAATTCTCTCTTGACTTATCGTGATATTTCTCAATCACCTCGTTAATCTTTTTATTAAATTCACTTTTCATTTTATCTCCTTATTTAGTCCTGCAAAATATGCAACTTTCTCAAGTGATGTTGTTATATCAATGCGTTCATTATGAACGGTTTTTGGAACTTTTAGCGGCACAGGAGCAAAATTCAGTATTCCGCATATACCGGCATCAACAAGTTTATCTGCAACTTCTTGAGCACTGTCAGCTCCAACAGTGATTATACCGATTGATATCTTATTATTCTGGACGATTTCTTTTAAATCGTTTATATGGTATGTTTTGCAACCGGAAATAACTCTCCCAGTCTTCTCCGGATCACTATCAAATGCAGCAATAATTTTAAGTCTCTTATTTCTAAGATTGAAATAAGAAAGTAAGGCCCTTCCAAGATTACCAATTCCGATTAATGCAATTCTTATCTCTTCACTATCCTTAAGCGCGAGATTGATTTTTTCTTTTAACTCCGAAACTTTATAACCTTTCTTGGGAACTCCAATGCAGTTTACTTCCATTAAATCTCTACGAACTTGCGCCGAAGTATTACTGGCAAGCTCTGCAAGCTGATGAGAGTAAATAAAATGCAAGCCTTTATCCTCAAGTTCGCTGAGTATTCTGCGATACATACTCAAACGTTCCATTGTGCGAGGTGGTATCTTGTTCTTTTGCACATATTTATGCATAGACAACTCCATTTTTGTTATCTTTTTCACACGTGAATTTTTTCACAAAAGTGTAAAATATAGCACTTTATTTAAAAAGCAAATAAAAAAATAAAAAAAATGCTGATGTGTTTATTTTTTTTGATAAAGCATATTTCGGAATTCGCGTGGAGAGATAGATATATGCTTGTAAAAAACTTTAGAAAAGTAGCTCTGATCTGAAAAACCGCATCTATCTGCAATTTCTCCGATACTGAGGTCCGTATATACAAGTAATCTTTTTGCTTCTTTTATCCGTGTTGCATTAATATATTCTGAAAATGTCATACCTGTTTCATTTCTTATTCTATGCATTATGGTTGAAGTACTAGAACCTGCGAAATCCGCAGCATCTTCTACTCTGATATTTTTATGAAAGTTATTTTCTATGAAAGAGATAACTTTAGCCAAAATTTCGTTCTTTGTAGTTTGATTTTGTTTGCTTAATAATATTTTTTTTAATTTAATTATTAATTTTTCGAAATTGTCTTCTCTATTTATAGTTTCAATTTCAATTGGTATATTCTTGATTAAGATATTTTGTTCATTCAGGTCAATATTATTCATTTTATACATCTTTATTATAGACAGAGCTGTGATCGCAGCAGATTTAGATTTCTCAAGATTATTTTCTGAAAATGATTTCAATGCCGCTACAAATTCATCAAATTTTTCTTCAAAATCTCCCTGATTTAGTTCTAGCTTTTTTGCGAGTTCAATTGATAAAAAACAGATAAGTTTTTCTTTATCTATTGATATATTTTTGAATTCCTCTGTTCTCTCGTATATCCGATTTTGTTGTCTCCAAATTTCAGAATTAAGCAATAGTGTTTCTGGTTTGACGAGGCCTGATGAGCAAAGAGCCTCTTTCATAAACTCGCCAAAAGAAATGAATTCTATTTGCTGGAGTTCTTTTACTCCCTGAAAAGTACTCACAAGCAAGGATAGATTTCCTGTATTATCAATTTTATTCAGTAATGAAATTATATTGGGAATATTTTTTTGAATCTGCCCAACAGGAAAAAGTCCTCCTATCTCTATTGCACCTGTAATTTTACTTTGGTCATTTTCAATACAAACCGGAATAATAATTCCATATATTCCCAACCAACATCTGAAGATATATGCTTCCCCTCTTATCCATGATTGATATGAAAAATCTCTTGCGTTTTGAAGACAGTTTTGATAAGTTTTGTTTGAATCCAGGCATGCGGAACACAACTTACAAAAGGCTTTACCTATGTATGGTCTCGCTTTATATTTAAAATCATAGTAGACAGCTCCGTATCTTGTATAATTTTCGATATCTGAGAGAACTGAATCTATCTTTTTTAATAGTATTTCGTCCATAATTTAGATGTTTTTTGCAGAAATTTACGAAAAAATAGCATATGAATACAAGAAATCCAGAAAAATTTTAGATAAATTATGCATAATTAAAACTTAAAATAAGGAGAATGTGTAATGAGTGCTGAACTACTTAATCAAATTAAAGAAGCTCTGATGAAGGGAAAGGCAAATGACGTCAAGGCTCTCACAGAAAAAGCTATTTCTGAGAATATTCCAGTTGGTGATATCCTTGAGAAAGCGCTTATAAGTGGAATGTCTGTGATTGGTGAAAAATTCAAAAACAATCAGGTCTATGTCCCTGAAGTCCTGATTGCCGCTCGAGCAATGAATACTGCAATGGCTGTATTGAAACCACTTCTTAAGGCCTCTGATGTAAAGGCAAGAGGAATAATCTGCATAGGTACAGTGAAAGGGGATTTACACGATATAGGTAAAAATCTCGTCAGGATGATGCTTGAAGGTGCTGGATATGAGGTAATAGATCTTGGAGTAAACGTTGATGCTCAGAAATTTGTTCAATGTGTAAAGGAAAAAAACACACAGATCGTGGCAATGAGTGCTCTTCTTACAACCACTATGGGAGCAATGAAATCTACAATAGAAGAACTAAAAGCAGCAGGTTTAAAGGTAAAAACCATCGTTGGAGGAGCGCCTCTTACTGCAAGCTTTGCAAAGGAAATTGGCGCTGATGGATATGCACCGGATGCAGCATCTGCCGTTGACGTTGTAAATAAGCTCATTGCTGCTTAATTAAGCTCTTATTTTACTAGACTTAACTAATTTTTATAATAAAAAAACATTAGCTCTGAGAAGATTAATTTTTGTTTTGATAGTCTAATTTACTTGCTGCGGTTAATCAGCCAAAAGGTTTAAACATTAAAAAATCTTAGGTACCCGCAGCTTATTTTATCGTCCAAATTTTTGTGTTTAATTCCTAAAAAAAAGGCTCTCGTTGCGGACATCTTTGCGGAGGAAGGAATCGGAATGTTTTACACTAAAGTAACTCTGGTTTTGCTTATCTCTGATCAAATGTAAAATACTAGTTTTTCTTATAATCTTTTTGAAGTCACGAAGTAAATGTTAGTCTATTCATTTTATTGAGAATATAGTTTTAATTTTATAATTTCTATTCCCAAAAAATTTTTTTTAATTTAATAACTGTTTTTTTTACTTCTTGCTCCTGATATGAATTTAGTTGGGTCAAATGAATATCAAAATCAAAAAAGACAGCAAAAACCCCCGGTTTTAGGTAAAGTTCAGCTGCGAATTTCGCAGGTTTATGATAAAATATCAAGTCTCTTTCAGATGACTTTTCCTTTATTATTAAATCATCTGCATACGAGACCATTACTTTCTCTTCTCCTTTTAAAACAATCTGAATATCAATATATTGTTGATGAGATTCCAGGACTAATTCAGAAAGTTTTCTAGTATGATAAGATGCAGTAATAGCGAATATATCATCATTCTTAATATTGATTTTACCCTCCGCTAACTCAGGATTAAGTTTATCTATAAAATCAAGAAGTTCAGGAATTTCTGGAACAACATTTTTTACAAGCTTTAAAGGGGCATATATCATATTTTCTCTCCAATTGAAGTTCTTAAAAATGACATTCATTTACTTAGTAAGATAATTCAGATTTACCAGATTCAAAATTAATAAAATAGCTATGACAATTTTTTATATAGTATAGTGTAATTGTATCTTTGTAAAACTGAGAGATTTTTAATTTGGACTTTTATCGGAGTATTTAGAACAAACTAGATGAGCTAATTGCCCCCCCACATAAACTGCGTTGGGACTGCAGAGGGGCAGATCGGAACCGACACCTTAATCTTTGGTAGGGCGCGAATTTTGATCATCAAAACAAATTCTTTCTGTTATACGCTTGAAAGACTCGCCTTAACCTACATTTCCGTAGAGAAATCGTTGTTGAAAATACTATCAGCGGTCTGGCTCATGTTCTCGATTTCACAAGCAATAAATATGCTATAAGCAGTCCCGACAGGACGTAGGCGGTCCAACTTACTCGTTTTCCCTTGCCACCAAAAAGATTTATTATTGGATAACTTGCGATCCCAAGTATCAGCCCATCTGAGATACTTGAAGTGAATGGTATTCCGATCAAAGTGAGAAAGGCAGGAGCCGCCTCGCCAGTCTCATCCCATTTTATATAACACACATTTTTTAGCATCATCGATCCGACTATGACTAAGGCCGGAGCTGTTATCGGATTTATTCCTCCCGGATACTCGGCTATCATTTTTACAAAAGGAGAAAAGAACATGGCCACCAGAAAGAGGATTCCTGCGAAAATCGCAGTAGCCCCAGTGCGCCCTCCATATTCCACGCCTGATGCGCTTTCTATGTAGCTAGTCACAGTGCTGTGCCCACAAAATGCTCCAAAAACAGTTGCCAAAGCGTCAGCAAGAAATGCCCGTTCGACTCCAGGTATTTTATTTTCTTTCATCAGCGAGGCTTGTGAACAAACGCCAACCAGAGTGCCAAGAGTGTCGAACACGTCCATAAACAGGAAAATAACGATAAAGGGCAGAAGGGTCACGAGATTATTAAGGACGCCTGAAAAATTCAATTTGCCCAATACAGGCAACGGAGAAGATGGCAAGGAAAGAGGAAAGACAACTTTGATCTTGCCTATTATGGCTGCGGCCACGGCAGCCACTATGATTCCCAATATTATATGTCCCCTGAATCCAAGTATTTTCAATGCGCAAGTGACGGTGAAACCAATAAAAAATATCAGAACTGTATCAGATCTGAAATCGGGAGAAATGAACAATCCGGATGAACTCGCGACAATTATTCCTCCATTTTTCAAACCAATATAAGCGATAAATAAACCAATCCCGCCGGCTATTGCATGTTGCATGCTCGGGCTGAGTGCCCCTATTATCCATCGTCTCAGTCCCAATATAGTGATAAAAAGAAAGATCACCCCCGAAACAAAAACCACGGCAAGAGCCGTTTGCCAGGCAAGATCGCCGGAAATGCCAGGCAACCCTGAACAGACCGCTATCACCGCGACAAAGAAGAAGTTTTCCCCCATCCCAGGTGCCAGGGCCACAGGATAGTTAGCCAGTCCGCCCATAAGCAGGCAACCTATCGCCGCAACCAGGCAAGTAGTGGTGATTAGCGCCCCATAATCCATTCCGGTGGCAATATTGCTGAATTTTCCAGACAATATCGATGGCTGGAGGAAGATGATATAGGCCATCGTTAGGAATGTCGTAAGACCAGCGAAAAATTCAATGGACAAAGTCGAAGCTCTGTCGGATAATCTAAAAAAGTCTTTCATAATAAAAATAATTTCAAAATTACGGTATTAACGTAGACTACAACGGTTGAAAATCAAGCGTGGTATAAAAAAAAGTCAAAAAAAGTCTTTTAGCTTGAGAACTATCCTCTAAGATATATTGCAAACTGTTGTTGTTCAATATTTTACAATATAAATGTGGGGGCTGTTCATAGACGAGCTCTCAGGTATTTTCAACAAGATCCAGCGGTGGTTGTTCCCAGCTCTTGAGGAGAAACTGGGGAGTTGAACAAGAAGCAACATGAGGGAAAGGAGAAACGACTCGCCTTCCCGAAACGGAACATAGAAGAAAATTTGGCCGATATACTAAATTCTGCGATTGAGTTGCAAAATATGATGCCAACGGGAACAAAAATAAGATAGTTCGGATACAAATTGCCATTTACAACCAACAATGGGGACATTTCCGTGAGTGCACTATTGTCCTCCGCCTTGGTTCATGACAGCCACTTGGCCATATCAATGGAGCAGATAACGGCAAAACGCGTCGTAAATCTCTATGCCCTGATGGACACCACATATGACTTAAAACAATCAGCAAAACGGGGAATATGGGCAAAATCGAGATCTTTTATTGTGAAACCGTGCCATCGGAGCGGCGAATAGAATTTTTAAGGAATTCAAGCAACAAAAACGAGGAATAGCCGCATGCTACCAAATTCAAACGGAGTTTTGAAGTCGGCTCTAGATAAAAAAAAATGCGGCATTTTTTAATGCCGCATTAAAATTTAGCAATAAGTAAATTTTTAGGAAACTTTTATATTTTTAAACTGTGGCAAGTAATCTTTATTTTTATTTAGCATTTCTTGAACGAGTTTTCTTATCTCTGCCATTGATAGTTTTGCAGCACACATAGGATCATAGAGGCAAGCATGAACTACCATTTCTGGGTCACCGGAAAGTGATGCATTTACAGTCATAATTTCAGTTGCTGCACTTATATTATTGAGAGCTGCCAATTGAATAGGCAAAGCCCCTACTCTAACGGGATTAATTTTATTTCTTGAGGCAAATACAGGGACTTCAACGCATGCTTCTTTTGGCAGGTTATCAATTAAACCGTCATTGATAACATTACCATTAAATCCGAACGGTTCTCCCCCCATCCATGCATTGATTATTGACGCTGCATATTCGTGACCTCTTTTTAAGTCTACATCTGATTTAGCTAACCAATCTTCTATATCCTTTTGCCATCTTCGATTTTTTTCTCTTTTTTGATATTCATTGAGGATATAT